>Ga0075428_100001562_pt1 | contig 24559 bp, 36 predicted proteins | sample RhiMetdeltSRZDD2_FD_75291 | JGI IMG/M metagenome (GOLD analysis project Ga0075428, IMG submission 75291) | Populus rhizosphere microbial communities from Tennessee, USA - Rhizosphere MetaG P. deltoides SRZDD2 | ecosystem: Host-associated > Plants > Roots > Rhizosphere > Soil | place: USA... | reverse complement strand
CAACCAGCCCATCGGGCCCGATGTGCCCCCACGCCACAGCAGCAGGTCGCCGTTGATCACCAAGCTCTGGCCCATGAGTGCCTGAGCTTGAGCCTGCGTCAGGATTCCTGCCGGCAGGATCAGGGAGCCATCCGCGTTCAGCGAAGCGTCGAGGCGCTCATCGAGGGTGTTCATGACCCCGCGGGCGGTCACGACCTCGTCGATTATGGTCTTGGTCTTGATCGTCGAGTTGGTGGTGGAATGGACGTTGTCCTCGACCGAAGCCTTGACGGCATCGGTGAGGGCTTTGTTGAAGATGGTGCCGAACTGCTTGGTCCCGTCGTCGTCGGCAACCGAGGGCCAGTTGGCAAGTAGGGTCAAGCGTTACCTCCCGGTCACCGACGAGCCCAGCCCCGAGGGTCGAGGCCGGGCTCTATCGGCCTTACTTCTCTTGCGGCTGCTGTGCGTCCGTGGCACCCTTGCTGGCCTTCGGTGCCTTGGCCTTGGGCATGTCGAAGTCGGCATCACCCGAGTCCCGCAGCGCCTGGATGATGGCGGCCCGCGCCTCGGGATCACCCAGCACCGCGATGGTCTCCTGGACCTTGCGGTCCCGGATGGTCATCAGTTCATCCTCGTAGTCCCAGTAGTCGATCCCGTAGCCCGGGTGATCCAGCAGCCGGGCGATGGTGTCGGCATCCTTCACCTGATCGAGAACCTTGAACTTCTCCATGAACACGACCGCGAGCGGCCGACCCGGGATCTTGCGACCGTCGGGCAGATGCACGTCCAGGGGCGATGTCAATTGGACCCGAAGCTGCTTCGCATGGCTGTGGAAGATCTTCTTGCCTTCCGGCACATGGTCGAGCCCCGGCGTAGGCTTGGCTGCCGGCCGCTCACTGCGCGGAACGCGGTAGCCATCGAGTACCTGGGGTTGCATTGGACCTCCGTCCTGGTAAATGCCGGCCTGCAGGGCGTCTACCCCACAGGCCGGCTGGATGCGGCGTTTACGGGTTGCGGGTCTTGACGTAGCCCGTGACTACGTTGGTCGGCGCTGTCAAGGTTGTGGCCGCGCTGACACGCACGAGCATCTTGCCGGCCGAGCACGAGAGACCCCCGGCCGTCTGGAACTCGTCGATCTTGCCAGTGACCGTGGTGGCCGCCATCGCCTCCTGGTAGAGGACAATGGCCAGCTCTGAACTACCGAAGCCGCCCGCCTTGTAGTTCTCATACACGCAGTAGACGATGTATGGTCCCGCGGCGCCCGTGTAGGCGTCGTTGTGGGAGGCGTACAGCATCACGGTGTCCCGGTCGTTGAACGGGTGGGGCGTCACCTTTTGAGGGTTGCTCTGCCAGTTCTCGATTCCGGCCGGGAGCTGGGCGGCGTTGCCTGCCGCCAGTCGGCCTCCACCTGGCAACAGGACGTTCGTGATGTTCAGGGCGACGACGGTGTCCTTGAGCAGGCCAAGACCGGCCGGACCCTTGGCGTCGGTCGCGGCCAGTGTATCGAGGCTGTTGATGCTGGTGTCCGTCCGCAGTGCCGCCGCCACAACCGCGTTCCAGTTGGCCGACTGGTTGATGTGGTCCACCACCTCACCCAGCGTGTCACAGTCGGTATCGGCGGTGTCCAGGGTGCCTGGCGTGGCACCGCATGCGGTCGCGGCGCCGGCCGGATTGACGGTTGTGTCCGCCACACCGTTGGCGACGAAGGACAAGTCGGCGTCCGCCGCAGCCACAGCGACGGTCGCGGCACCGGCCGCGGATCCGACGTACCGGACGTAGATCCCGACATCCGTGCTGACCGCCGTGATGTTGTCGGACACGTACTTGGCCTTGAAGGGGGCGACCAGCAGGCCCGGGACGTTCACGCTCTGAGCCAGGCCCACGAGTGGCAACGTGACGAGCAGTGCGGCCATCGTGACCGCGAAGAACTTCTTGAAAGTCATGGTCATGTCTCCTATCACTCGCCGGCCCTTAGACCGAGAGCCCCTTGAGCACGACGTGGGACTGCTCGAACTCGACCAGGAGGCCGCAGTCGCTCAGGAACTCGTACGCTTCGCCGTCACGGTCGTTCTCTTCCCGGTTGTCCATGAGTCGGGTATCCCGCTGCCGCAGGTATGCGTACTCCAGATGGTTGAAGTCCACCAGGATGGCGGTGTCGGGGGTGTTCTCGTCGAGCACCGGGCTGGGGATCAGCCGGACCCGACCGTGGGGGCTCTTGTACTCCATGGCCGAGAAGCCGATCTCGGAGTCCATGACCCGGTATTCGAGCTGGTTGTCCACGAACCCGTTGATCTCGGTCATCCACCGGGACGGGGCCAGGAGGTACTTCAGGGCCGCGCCAGCCTGCAGGCGCCCACCCTTGCCCCAACGGAGCCCCTCTTCCAGCATCTCGTCGAACGTCCGCTTGTTGAGCTGGACCCCGCCGACATTCCAGACGTTGGTCTGGACGGCATTGATCAGCCCCTGGGTGAAGGTCGTGTCCTTCACACCGCCGGCCGCGGGGATCAGGTGACGCTTCCCGTAGATGAAGCTGAACTCGATGTCCCGCTTGTGCTCGATGGCCTGCCACTTCGTCTCGGTCATCTTGTCGTTGCCACCGAACAGCTCGGTCACCAGGTCGCGGCCCGAGAACCCGAAGGGGCGCCGGAAAATCTGGGTGTAGCCGAAGTTGGGGAACTCGTTGATGGACTTCATCGTCCCCATGAGGGAGTTGTCCGGGTAGCTCGACCCGATGATCGACAGCGTGTCGCCGTCGTTCATGGCGATGCCGGTCCCGCCGATGCCACGGACGGCCGTGAAGCTGCCCGCGCCGACCGCGGTCGCCAGCACGATCTCACCCGTCCGCTGGTTGCGGAGGATGTACCGGGCCGACAGCTTGGCATCGTCGCCCGCCACCAGCTCGATGGTCGTGTCCACGTCCGTCTGGGCGCCGGACACGGTCATCTTGCGCGGCTGGATGTCCTTGTCCAGCCACTCGAACTTCTTGTTGAACGTCTTCCGCTTGGCCTTGATGCGTCCGGTCACGGTCAGCACCGGGGTGGCCGCGGGAAGGAACGTCACGATCTTGTCCGACATGTCCACAACGACCCGCTGGGAGGGCAGGTCTTCGGGCGCCCGGTAACCGGTGACGGTCGTGGGCTCGGTTCGGGGAAGAGGCTCGAAGTCAGCCATGATGGCTCCTTATCGTGCCGCTCGGTAGCCGGGACGCGGGGTAAAGCCCAGGTCCGTATCGACGAGGGCCACCGAGTCAAAAGCGTGGTGGAATTGCTGCTGCAAGGGAGTCAGGCTCGACCGGCCCGCATTGGCAGGCAGGCCCTTGCCGGGCTCCTGAGAAAGACTGGCAGCAGGCCCGGGTGCCGGTGTCGGCATCGGGCTCACGGGCACGGCGGCGGCTGGCGTCTCGGGTGGCCCCGCGAAGCCCTTCATGAGCCGATACAGTCCGATGGCGGTGATCATGCCCTGGCCCGTCAACGCCTGCTCTGCCGGCAGCCCGTGACTGGCCCACATTTCACCGATCTCCTGCACCACCGCGCCATCCGTCAACTCAGGGAAGGCGGGGTTGCCCGAAGGATCGCGAAGGCTCACCAACTGTTCGAGGCTTGCCTCCATTGCCGATGCCCACTCTCGTCCCGCTTCGGCCTCTTGGTAGGGCGTGAGCGCCTGATCGACGCTTGCCTTGACGGCCGGCAGCATCTTGTCGTTCACGGCCCCAAGGATCTCCGCTGCTAGGAACTTAGCGGCTTGCGCGGCCCCACCTTGAACCAGAATCTGCTCGAAGGTGTCCGCGTCGATGTTCTCCAGGATGGCGTCTACGGTCGGCATAGAACTTGCAGGCGAGGCCGCCTGCTTGCCCGACGCGCCGACTTGCGCCTGGGCCCCACCCTTGAGCTGGGCCACTTCGGCCTCCAACCCGCGGGCGTACTGCATCCAGCCGTGACCAACGCGATAGCCTTCGTCACGGTCCTTCTCTGCCTGGGCGGCCCGGGTCTCCATGGGCTTGAACATGCCCTCCAGAGACTTGTGCCGCTGCTCGGCTTCGGCCTGGCTCTTGAACGACTTGCCGGCGAAGCTGAAGCCCGCCTCCTGCTTGCCTGCCTCCGGGGTCGGAGGGGCCGCAGGCTTTTCACCCACCTTCGCGGGATCCGCGGGCACGGGCGCGGGCTCGGGGCGCCCGAACATCTCACGCTCGATGGCGTCCGTCTGGCTCAGCTTGCCACGGAACCGCCCCTTGTCGTCGCGGTCGAACAGCCCGCCATCGTCCTTGCCTGTGTCGAAGCCCAGGTCAAGGTCCGCCGGCTGACTGCGTGGAGCGGCCCCCTGCCGCTTGGAATCGGGAATGGGTCGAATCGGGCGGGCCTGGGACTGACCTTCGGCCGTGGCCTCGGGACTGTCCGCGGGCGCCGTCCCAGCCTGCGCCCCACCCACCTGCGGGTCCGGGGCAGCGGCTGCGCTCGGCGTCTCGTCTGCCATGTGCGCCTCCAATGGCCCGTTACCCAGGAGTCAGGCATCGGGCTGTGTCCATATTACCACACCAGCGTTCGGCCAGGGGGGCCCCAGGCCTGGAAATTGTGTAATTTTTTCGAGAGGCCATGGTAGGCCGAGCAAGCTCTCGGGGGTTTCGGGTTTCGGGCGGGCTTGAGTGCTGGGCACTAAGGTAACCTGCGCGCCAGCCACTTAACCCACGCGCAGGCCATGAGCGTCGGCCACTCACATAACCTGCAGCCGAGGCGCGCAACTGTGGCTGCGCCACCACACTGTGGCTGTGGGACCACAGGGGTGCACCATATGGTGCAGGGGTGCCCCAGATGGTGCAGCACGACTGTGTCAACAATGACACGTGTCAAGGATGACACACTTTGTTAACACAACGTTTACACCAGAGACCTTGACACCTGGCTGTGCCACGCCTACCTTATGTAGGAGGAGGCAGGATCATGACACGATACCTAATACGTCACAATTGCGAATATACTCAAGAAGTCGAGGCCGAAACGCCAGAAGAAGCAATCAAGATAGCGGGCTTTCCTGATACAGATGGCTGGACTCAGGCATGGGCACCCGCTGAGGTGGAGGAGGATTGAACCATGATTACCGCCTACATCGCCTATCCCGAGTCCCTGGGCTCGGCCATCCTACCGGCATCCGAAGCGGCCGAAGTCCAGGCCGTAGCGGAATGCCTCGCGCGGAGCGTCTCCGCTACCCTGTCCCATGCCGTGGGCGTTACCCCGGAATGGGGCTCGGAGCCTACCCTACGCTTTGAATTCGGGGCGCCCAACTACGCCCGCGTCCGTGCACTCGTGACCAGCCTACTCAAGGCTTGGGACCAAACGTGCGCGCTTGTGGTGGCCACGGGCAAACATGCGGACTACGAGGATCACCCTGTGCCTTCGCTTTGGTTCGCGGACGGCCGGCCGGACGAGCGGCTGGTGGAGTAAAGATCCTATGCGCGTCTATTGCGTTCGTCGTGGTGGTGTCCGATGCGGCTGGTAGACGCGTACGCCCTTGCGCGGTATCGCAAGGCTTGGAACCAAGCCTCGGCCGACTATCGTGCGGCCGGAGCCTCATGGTATCAGGACGCGCACAATACATGCGTCCACCTTGCCGAACAGGCTAACATTCCCCCGGACCAAGCCATTGACGTCGTGGCTTGCCTGAGTCCGGGCGTAGCGTGGCTTGCGAACGTGCGCGCGGCCATCCGCCTACTAGCTGGGGAAACGGACTGGTCTCGCGTCAAGTATGCGGGATACCCCGCATCATGGCGCAAGGCTTCGGACATCCGGTACGGGGGTCTGACACTGGCCGAAGTAACGACCAAGCGCGCCGTCAAGGTCCGGGCATTCGCCGAACAGATTCGTACGGCCGGACACTCAGACCAGCCGTGTGTGGACGGCCGCATGCTGGCCATCGTGTCGGGCAATGATTCGTGGGACGCTGACGCACAACGTTTGGTGTTGTCGGGTAAGACATACGCCTACGCTAGCCTCCGGTCGGCCTGTGGGCGCGCCTTGCAGGCTTTGGCGCAAGAGACGGGCGTACCCGTGGGACACTTGCAAGCTGCCCTGTGGCTTGCCCATGCTGGGAGGAACGCATGAGACCTGAAGTGGACTCGAACGTAGAGACGCTTGCGGCTGCGCCCATGACACCTTTCCGCGCCATCGAAATGGCCGAGGGTTTCACGGACGCATCGCCGGATGAACAGTTAGAGGCTTGGCAATACCTCGTTGACACTGGCCTGGCTTGGACGCTGCAGGGTTGCTTCGGCCGGACAGCGGCCGAGCTGATTCGTCGGGGCCTGATTCACGGGTGACGGCCGACGATAGCCCACGCCCAGGCGCGGGCCTTCGTGGGAAGTCACTGGACTGAGGAGGTCATATGACAGTAAGTGGAGCGTACGGACGAGACTACAAGTCGGCTAAGGCAATCAAGGCCGACTGGGACGCGGGGAAAGACTTTGTGGTCCGTGACCTGTTCAGCGGAGGCGGATCCTACGTCAACAAGGCCGATGCGGGCCGCCAGTCGGTGATGGGCCGCTACTCGGCCGACCGGAAGATCACCAAACTGCAGTAGGGACACGAGGACAAGAGGAGAGGGACCATGAGACACTTGGAAGCAATCGCTTACGAGAACGCAGTCGAGACCATCCGGGCCGCCCGGGAAGTCGGCGGGAAGGTGGGCGCCGAGCTGGAGGAGGAGGCCTGGCGGGCGGCCGTGAGGTACGGTGTCGATGGGCCGCTACTGCGCCAGTTCGAGCCTCGACTGGCGTCGCCCGTAGACGCCCAGGCCCGGGCATCCGCCTTGCAAGAGAAGGCCCTGAATCGGCGCCTTGAGCTGCAGCGGCGTTGGGGCTAGTGATACAAGGAAGGTGGAGGAAACCATGGCGAAGCAAGTTCGATGGGGCGGGGATCCGCCGGCAGGCCTGTTCATGGGCCGCAACATCATGACGCCCAACTGGCTGGGCTATGCCCAGCTGCCAGATGGCCAGTGGGCAGAGCTGTCGCAGGGACGAGGCATCTATGATGAGCCCATCTTCGGGGTCACCGTGAGACCCGACACGTCCCTGGGAGGCCTTCGATTCTCCCGCAGGGACGCGGAGGCCTTGATCGCGGAGCTGCAGAACCCGGAGCCGGAGGAGGAGGAGGCCGAGGCATGAAGGACCGGGAGCTGTGGCTGGGCCACGCGGCCGAGCTGCTGGTAGAGCACGGGGTCGTGCCCGTCGAGACGCCCGTGCTCTATTCCGTCGGCTGGCCGAAGGGCGCCCGGGGGAAGGGCGTGGCCCGGGGCCAGTGTTGGCCACCGACGGCCAGTGATGACGGGCAGACCGCGCACGTCTTCCTGGCGCCCGATGTGACGGACCCTCAGACGGTCCTGCTGGTCCTGGCCCATGAGCTGTGCCACGTCTTGACGCCAGGCGCCGGCCACAAGGGAGCGTTCGTCAAGAGGGCCAAGCTGGCGGGCCTGGTGGGGCCGCCATGGACAACGGCGGCGCCCAGTGAGGGCTTGGCTCAGAAGTTGCAAGAGTTGGCCATATTGCTGGGCGCATACCCTCACGTTGGACTCCAGCGGCCGGCGAAGGTCCAGAAGACGCGCATGCGGTTGTGGGAGTGCTCCTGCGGGATCAAGTTGCGGCGTGCGGGTGACCTGAACGCCCTTTGCTTGGACTGCGGGGCGCCTTTCACGCGACAGGAGGCTGACTCATGAAGAGGACAGTAGTGGCCTCGCCCGGTGACGTGCCGGTGAGGCTGAAGGCATCCCGGCCGACGCCCGGGGCGCAGTGCCGGCTGGCCGACCTGTGGCCCGGCGCCAGGTTCCGCCTGCTGGGCACGGACATCCGGGGGCGGGTGCGGAAGATCGTGAGTGGACGCGTGCAGGTCCAGGTCGATGGCGTCCGTACGATGGCCATCAACTTCGAGACGGCCGATGGGCGCCAGGTGGCGTTCAGCACGGATGACAGCCGACTGGCCGACTGGGCGCCCGCGACCCTGGTGGAGGTCGAGGCATGAGCGATCCACGCGACGGCGAGGTCGTCTGTGAGTCGCCCGCCTGCATGCGGGCCGGGGGCACGAAGCTGAATCGGGAGGACCGCGTCTGTTGGCGCTGCGGCGCTGAAGCGTTCCTGCAGCCACAGATCGTTGGTAACGTGTGGTATGTCAACACACCCGATGCCGTGGTGCCGACGCCAGGTGGGGAAAACCTGACGGAAGAATACAAGGCTTACAAGGCTGTCAAGACGGCTAGCTCCCGGCGCGTGGCCGACTGTCCGCACTGTGGCCAGGCGGCGCCCGCAGGTGCCTTCAAGGGGCATCGGGAGTGTGAGGGCTGCGGCCAGTGTGTGTTGTGTCCCGTCCTGCAGGCTGCCACCTTACCTACAATCATCGCCCATGAGACCAGCCGGTACCTAGAGCAATTCGTGGTCCCGGCCCACCTGCTGAGGCCTCGTGGCTGACACCGATCCCCTGGCCTTGCCGGTCACCCTGCCTCCGGCCCACGGCCGCGGGGCCACGCCCGACTGGCCCGCCGACCGTGCCGGCATGATTGCCCGCCTGCTGGACGCGCCCAACGGCCGCTTCAACATGGGCTCCCTGGCAACGGCCGCCGGCATGCATCGCTCGGGCGTGCGTCAGATCCTGTTGGGCTGGGTCCGGCCGACCCTGGGCAGTGGGCTCCGCATGGCCCGCGCCCTTGGGATCTCGCCCTGGACCCTGCTTGAGTTCAGTGAGCGGGTCCGGGCCATGGATCGCCGGCTGGTGGCCCGACGGAAGCCAAATCACTTCAATAACGCATGGCGTGCCCTTTGGGCGCGAGGAGACAAGGAATGAAACTGCGCCGAACGGTCGAGATCAGAGACGGGCATGGGGGCATTCGCCAGGTGTCCCGCTATGGGCCTGAGGCTGCAACCCTGCCTCCAAGCCCCTTCCCCTGGGGCACGGTCCTGCTGGCCCTGGGGCTTCTCCTGGCCGGCATCCTGGCGTCGGCGGGTGACGAGCTGGCGCCCCTCAGTGTCCCTGTGGCTAGGGCCGACCGGGGCCTGGCCCATGTCTGCCCACTGAGCCGGACGGTGGGGCTGACTGCCCGCCACGTCGTGGAGGAGGAGGAGGGCAAAGGCCCACTCATGGCCCTATCCTTCACATCGGCCGACGGCGGCCCGGGTGTCCTGGTCACGACACACTTGGGCATCCTGGGTGACCTGGCGGTCGTCGAGGCAGTCGAGGGACAGTTCCCGCGTTGGGCAGACCTGGCGGGGCGGCCGCCCTTCGACGGTGACAGGCTGACCCTGGCCCGTTACCGGGACGATGGCGCCGGCACCTACGAAGTCACAGTCGAGCAGCGGTTCCGGGTGGGCGGCTGGCTGCAGTTCGAGATCAGCGGTGACCCGGACAAGGCGCCTGCCCCCGGGGCCAGTGGGAGCTGTGTCCGTGACCATGACGGTCAGGTGGTGGGCATCCTCTCGGGCGGCAGGGAGCGCCAGGCCCGGGCCGCGGCCGTCTGGGGGCCTTGGGGTGACCTGGCGCACTGGTTCGAGCCGGTGCCCTGATGGGCCAGTTCAGGAAGTTCTCCCGAGTCCGGGCGTTTAAACAGCAGGCGTTTAAACAGCACATACCCTGCAGCTTACCATCTGGCCTGTATAGGGGGGACGGGGGGGAGGCCCAAAAAGTTCCGTAAACTCTATGTTAACTTTTCAGCTGGTAAGCTGTAGGGTATCAGCCGTTTAAACGCCGGATGCCTTCACCTGAGGGAGGAGAGCCTAAGTGACCGAGGATAAAGCCAAAACCGCTAGACCGACCAGCCTGGACCCCAGCCAGTTCAAGCGCAGCCCCTATGACCCGGGCCGCGTCCCGCCGCCGCTGCCCGACGAGCTGCGCCGGCTGGGCGTCTTCCCGTCGGTCGATGGGGAGCCCATGACCCACAGGCTGAAGTCGGACGAGAAGGCGGTCCAGATCCAGGCGAGGGTGCCGCCCGCCATCCTGTATGCGGTGGACCGGCTGATCGAGTCCCGGGCCTACAACATCCGCAGTCGACAGGAATTCTTCCGCACGGCCCTGGCCAACCTGGCGGTCGAAATGGCTGACGAGGTCCAGCAGGGGCATGTCCGGCTCCTCGTGCGGCGCCTGGAGGAGCAGCGGCGCATGGTGGCCGAGCTGCGGCTGGTCAACGATGCCGACGAAATGGCCGACCTGACCCGCAAGGCAGCCAAGGGTCTGATGGCCAGTGGCAACGCCTTCGCCACGGTCCAGGCCCTGCGGACGGCCAAGCGGTTTGCCGAAGACCTGCCCTACGCGGGCCTCCGGGCACGCTTCGAGGAGAAGGTCGGCGGCGCCCCGGGCGAGGATGACGTGGGGGCCGTGTGGGCACGGGTGTTGTCGGGCGAGCTGGACAAGGACGACGAGGAGCTGGTTGAGGAGAAGGTGAAAATCTACTGATGATACAGCCACACGACGTGGGAGCGCCCGAGCACCTGAGCACCTGGCGCCCTGTCCAGGCCGAGCTGTTCGCCGGCATGCTGGAGGCCAGGAAGCGTATCGTGGTCATCGAGGCACCCGTGGGTGTGGGCAAGAGTCTGCTGCTCTGGACCTATGGCCGCCTGATGACCCAGATGGGCAGCAGGGCGCTCCTCATGACCATGACCAACGGCCTGATGGATCAGTACGCCCAGGATTTCCCGGGCCTGGAGCAGGTGCGCGGCATGCGGCACTATCCCTGCCGGGCCTTGGCCGACATGGAGCGGTGCGACGCCGGCCCCTGCCTCGACGGGGAGAATTGCCTCTGGCGGAATTCCGGCTGCTCCTTCTTCGACCGAGCGCAAGCAGCCGCCTGGGCGCCCATGGCCATGACCAACTACGACTACCTGCTCTCGGGCCAGCCGGCGCGCCTGGGCCACCGTGACGTGGTCCTGTGCGACGAGGCCCACGACCTGGCCGACAAGGTCTGCGGCTCAGTCGGGGTAGGGTTCAGTGAGCGAGAGATGGCCGTGCCCGAATTCCAGACCCTGGCCGAGTGGAGGGACTGGGCGGGCGTCGGTGTCTCGGAGACGAAGGTGAAGCTGGACGAGGCCCATACCCCACGACGCGGGCGGGAGCTGCGGAACCTCCTGCAGCGGTACGAGCGCCTGCGGGGCGCCGATGGAAGCTGGGCCTGGGAGAGGACCAAGGGTGGCTTCCGAGCGGAACCTGTCACCGCAGAGGGCCATGTTGACCGCGTCTGGGGACAGGCCGAACGCATCATCCTGGCCAGCGCCACCCTGCCGGAGGCCGAGCTGGAGCGCCTCGGGCTGGGGCCGCGGGACTACGACTACCTGACCTGTGCCAGCCCCTTCGCCCCCGAGATCCGGCCCATCTATAGCCTCTACTGCGGGATAGCCGTCACGGGCCGCACGGAGCCGCGGAAGCTGGCCGCCTGGCGCGACACTGTGGACCAGGTCATCGGCAGCCGGCTCTCAGGCCGTGGCATCATCCACACCGTCAGCTATGACCGGGCACGCTACTTGCAACAGAACAGTCGGTATGCGGCCCACATGGTGCTTCACGACAGCCGAGGGACACGAGATGCTGTCACGCGGTTTCGCAACACGCCGCCCCCGGTGGTACTGGTGAGCCCCAGCGTCCACACAGGCTGGGACTTCCCGTACGATGCAGCTCGCTGGCAGATCGTGTGCAAGGTTCCCTTCCCTGATTGCCGTTCGGGAATTGCGGCGGCACGCCAGGCCAGGGATCAGGCCTTCGCAGTCAAGAGTGCAGCCCTGACCCTGCAGCAGATGGCTGGCAGGGTCGTCAGGTCCGAGGATGACTGCGGGGAGACCATCATCGTAGACGACAGCATGCGGAACTGGTTCTACCGGGAGAACGCGCATCGATTCTCCCGCTGGTTTCGGGAGGCGTACCGAGAGGTCTCGGCACTGCCGGCCCCGAGGTGGGCGTGAACGGGTGCGCTCACGAGCACGTCTGCACGTCGTGGCCGAAGTGCTGGCGGCGCTTCAGGTGTTGGAACCCGGAGTGCATGACGCTGGCGGCCGGGATCTGCCCGGCCTGCTGGTGGCGGGCGTATCACACGCGCTACTGGTAGGCCGGTAGCGAAAAAAGGAGGAGCTGAGTGAGCGAACCGGAAGACTTCGACATTTTTGACCCCGACACTTTCGTCACAACGTCGGCACTGGCCGGCAAGATCGGCGTCGTCATCGACGCCAGGGCGCAGAAGGGCTATGCCGATGGCAAGTACCCCGACGCCACCACCTTCCGGGCGACGGTGGTCAGCGAGGAGCTGGCCCGCCCCCGCACCGGCTACTACTCGTGCGGCGGGGCCGAGCCCGCGGCCATCGTCGATGGCAAGAAGGTGCCGGCGCAGTTCGGACCCTTCCTGGTCGGCGGCGCCATCGACAAGCAGAGCACCATCGCGGACTTCCTCGCCAACCTGCGCGCGTCCGGCTTCGACATGAACCTGCTCAAGACCAAGGGCTTCTACGCCCTGGCCGGCGCCAAGTTCGTCTGGAAGGTCGTCGAGCGTCGGGCGGGTGGCAAGAGCACCAAGGGTTACGACATGCCGGCCGAATTCCTGGGCTTCGTGGACCTGACCGAGCTGGCGGCGTTGGCCAGCAAGGACACCGACTCCTCGCAGACCACCGAGGCGCCCGCGGTCCCGGCCCAGAGTCAGGAGGAGCTGGCCCAGCTCGTGAGCAACGCGCTGGTCGAGGCCGTGACCGAGGCCGGCGGCGAGCTGGCCCGCGGTCAGGTGACCATCAAGGTCGGCCAGAAGCTGGGGGCCGTCAACCAGGCGGCCAAGGCGGCGGCCTTCACCATGCTGCTCAACGAGAAGTTCCTGGCCAGCGTGCCGGGGATCGTGGCCGACAAGAAGACCGTCAAGCTGGCCCAGGCGTAGGCTGGGGCCGAAGGGAGTATGGAGAGTGAAACCGTGAAGCAGACGAACGAAGCCGCGATCATCACCGGGATCGACATGGTGGCCGACATCCTGATCGGATTCCCGGCCGGGAGCCGCGGGCTGATCACGACCCTGGCCACCGAGAAGGCCGGCCGGACCCGCAACCGCGGCGCCGGCAGGAAGGCGGCCCGCAAGCCGGCGGCCACCAAGACCAAGCGGTCGTACGTGACCAAGGGGACCAAGGCGACGAAGCCGGCCGTGGTCACCGACCCGACGGAAGGAATGTAGAGTTCGCTGGCACCGGGTGCTCAGGTGGCCCATCGCTTCGAGCTGGACGCCACCGCATGCCACTGGCGCTCGCACCCGGTGCCACCGATTTTTCGAGGAGAGTCCACAGTGAACATGCGACACTTCATCAACAGCCTGGTGATCATCCTGATTGCTGCGGTGGCGGGCTTCGCGGCGGCCCTGCTGCTGGTCGGCTGTCACCACCCGCAGATCGCCCACCCAACGCCCGTGGTCCAGCCACCGGTCCCGGTGGTGCCTGTCACACCGGCCGTCACTGCCCCGGCGCAGCCCGAGTCCATACCGGATCCGACGGAGCCACCGCCCAGGCCCAATCCACAGCCTGAGCCTTCGCCTCAGCCGTTGCCGACTCCGCACCCGGAGGATCCACCGGCCCAGCCGCAGCCTGAGCCGAAGCCAACGCCAACCCCGCTGCCGCCGCCGCCAGTATGCCTCTGCCACAACGCGAAGATCACCCTGTGTCGGCCGCCGGTTGGCAACCTGCCGCCGGGCGCCTGGAATGCACACCTGAGCCATGGGGATCCGGTGGGAGCCTGCCGGTGATCTTCACCGACCTGAAGCTGTTCGACATCGTCCTGCACGACGCGAGCCTGCGGCCCATGGGCACCGACCGGGCCCCCGGCATGCACGTCAGCCACATCGTGCGGAAGATGAAGGAAGCGGCCGGCGAGAAGGTCACGGGCGTGGAAGGTGAGCAGGCCGAGCTGCGGCCTCAGATCGGGTTCCTCTGGGAGCTGGCCCTGGAGCACGTCTGGAAGGAATACGCCCGGGTGGTGCGGCCAGTATCCCATCAGGTCCGGCTGAGTCTGGACGGGGTCAGCGGTACGCCCGACGGTTTCGATGATGGGAGTGGCTGGACCGACTACCAGGGCGCCATCCTGTCACTGGCCAACATCCGGTCGGCCGTGCCCTGCATCGAGGAGTACAAGTTCACCTGGCGATCCCTGCGGAAGTGGCAGGAGGATCCGAGGCAGCATTTCTGGTCCTGGATCGTGCAAGGGCTGGCCTACCTGAAGATGCTCAGCGAGCTGCTCGGGATCCCGGTGCGGCGCCTGCGCTACTTCGTCTTCTGGGCTGGCGGGGATTACCGCTATGGGCCTGGGCATGGGCCGCAGCCAACGTTCACCGACATCGACGTGACCGATGAAGAGGTCGAGGAGAACTGGCAATCGATGATGCGTTACAGGGCTTGGATGGAGAAGGGAGGCACGCAGTGAGCAGACTGGAACGAGCGTTTCTGGCAGGCTTCGGGGACGCGGCCGCAGTGCTGCGGACGAATGAGGGCCCCAGACCCGCCTGTGTCCCGGAGATATACCCCAGGTTCATGTCGGAGCGGGCGCTGGCGATCCAGGCCTTCGTGGATGGACCGCTGGAATCCCCCTACACGGTCTCGGCTTATGCGGGGGCCATCGCAGGCTATGCCGCAGCGTTCGGGGGGTAGGCCGATGGCCAGGGAGAACCCGCAGGAGCGAGAGCCCGAAGATGAAGTCCAGGACGAGCAGGCCAACGCGCAGATCAGGGCCGACCTGGATGCGGAGCTGGACGCCCGGGTGCGACGGGCCTGGGAAGAGGAGGAGGTCTGATGGGTCTCCACTCACCCACGCCAGGCACCCCCTTCCACGTCCTGGAGATCCAGGGGCTGCCGAAGGCAGGCAAGACCCACCTGGCAGGCACCGCGCCCGGCAAGGTGGTCATCCAGAGCACGGACGGAGGCTGGGACGGTGTCGTGCAGAAGATCGCCGGCTACGAGGAGAAGTTCCTCGTCGAGAACTACATCATGGAGATTGACCTGCAGGCGGACGACCTGCTGCGCTCCGGGGACAAGAAGGGCGCCGAGGAGGCCGCCATCAAGCAGGCCAACCGCATCACGCGGGAGACCTGGAACCCACTGGCCAGGGATGCCCACTTCGCCTTCACGGACGCCTCCGTGCGGACGCTGGTCTGGGACTTGGCCGATCAGATCAACGAGATCCTGCGGCTGGCCAACTTCGGCCGCCTGGAGAAGGTGCCGCAGATCAACTACGGGCTGGTCAATGCCGAGTACAAGAGCACCATCGCGCAGGCCCACAAGCACCGCAAGAACATGGTGCTGATCAATGGGATGAAGCAGAAGTATCGCACGGTGCTGACCGACGACAGCAAGGAGAAGTCGGTGCCGGTGCCGGGGGTCTTCGAGGCGCGGGGCAACGACTCGGCTGGCTACCTGATCCACAGCCAGGTCGAGTGCCGATTCGTGGCGGCCGTGGGCGATCAGGGGCCGACCTGGTACACCAAGATCCTCATGAGCCGGCTGAACCCGGAGGTCACGGGGATGGAAGTGGCCAACGTGGACTGGAACACCTTGATGATGCTGCTGGCGCCCGCCGTGCCGACAGAGCTGTGGGAGGGCTGATATGTGCAACCTGTGCAACCTGAAGGAAAAGCCGACGCCCGAGGTGCTGGCCAAGATTGACTTCCAGGGGCCAGGCTTCACCCTGCATGTGGGTGTGCCGGGGGCTGACGACAAGTCCCGGGTCTATGCCGCCATCCGGCCGGAGACGCCGGGTGGGCCAACCTACGAGCCATGGATGCTGTCGGTCCTGCTGACCGCCAAGGTGGTCCTCGACGACGTGATTGCCAAGACACAGGCGGGGCTCCTGGCCGACCTGATGGAGCGTGACTCCAGGGTCCGGGCGCTGCGGCACCATACGGGCGAGTCGATGGTGAACGAGGTCACGAAGAGGCTGTGGGACGAAGCCCTGGCCACCACTCCGGGGGACGACGACGAGCCGGTGAAGGGCCATTGAGTGAGCCCTTTCCCACTGGCCCTGGACCCACGGACGGGCAGCGGCGACTTGCTGCGGGGCCTGGAGCTGCTGAAGGTGCCGGTGGTGACCGAGATCCTGGACTTCGGGGATGCCCGCATCATCGGCCGAGGCCCCGGGGAACGCCCGGTGCTGGTCGGGGTGGAGATCAAGAAACTGTCCGACCTGCTGCAGTGCATCAAGGACGAGAGGTTCACCGGGCATCAGCTCCCGGGGCTCAGGGCGGCCTACGAAGTGCCGGTCCTGCTCGTGGAGTCGGGCATGACTGCCGCCGGCAGCCGCCAGCTGCTCGCCTGGAATGGCAGGAATCTTGCAGAAGTTCCCGGCCGATGGACCTTCGAGGCGGTCGAGCATTTCCTGTTCTCGATGACCTACCGGGCGGGGCTGATCGTGGACCACACCCTCGACCGGCGGGGGACGGCCGCCTGGCTGGCCGCGCAGTGGTCCTGGTGGAACGACAAGGCTTACGACGAGCACAGGAGCCATCTGGGGCTGCACGCCCAGGTGCGGATCCCGGCGGACGCCGACACCCTCGACCTGGCGCTCATGGGCCGGCGGGAGCGGCGCCGCATGCTGGTGGCCCGAGCACTGGCCGATGGAGTGGGCTATGAGAAGGCACGGGCGCTGGCCGCAGGATTCGGCAGCGTGCGGGCCATGGTGAATGCTGAGGCCCAGGAGCTGGAGACAGTCGAGGGCATTGGCCGCAAGTTGGCCGCCCGGATCGTGGACGAGGCGGCAGGGGAGGATTGATGACGAAGTGGAATTTCTGGCGGCTGCTCGAAGGGCTGGGGCAGTTCGCCATCCTGCTGGGCCTCATGTACCTGGTCCTGTTCGGTCACGTCGGGTGTGGCTACCTGCCGCCGCTGCCGGAGCCGATCCCGCACCCCTCGCCAACACCCGAGCCTACGCCCGACCCCTGCGCTGGGGTCTGTCAGTACCCGGAGGCCTGTCCGGCCGGACAGCATCGGGAATCAGGTACGCCGCAGCCGCCCTGCTACTGTGACGTGTGGGGGCCTTGCGTGTCCGATCCGACGCCACCCCCGCCGCCCCCGCCCAGTCCGCCGCCGGCACCGACCATGGTCCCGCTGTCCATCGTCGGCCATCGGTTCAACCAGCCCCTGCTGCTGGGGGCGGTGGTCTGCTGCGCGCCGGACGAGTACCCGGCCAACGGCTGGCCGCTCGTGGCTGTGAACTTCCTGGACGACATGAAGGCGGCCGGCATCCAGGCCACCCACATCAGGGTGGGCCCGTTCCGCAACTACAGCGAGTCGAGCCCCTCCGTCCCCGGCCACCTGGTGGACCCGGCCACTGGCCTGTATGATCTGACGAAGGTCAACCCGGAGGCGGTGCGTCGGGTGGTGGGCACCATCCGGGCCGCACGGGAGCGGGGCATCTATGTCCAGGTGAGCCTGTTCGACTTCTGGCTGCAGTTCAACCCCGAGCACAGCACGATGGCCATGGACGCCAACCTGCAGGGCTACAACGGGTCCGACCGCTGCACCAGCCTGACGGGCGAGATCGACCCCTACCAGGACATCTGGCTGCGGGCCATGATCGAGGCCACGAGGGACTTCGAGAACGTGTTATACGACGTGGGCAACGAGGCCTTCCGATGCCGGAAGACGGAAGACTGGCAGGAGAAGGTGGTGGCCTTGGTGCATGCCTTGGCCCCCGGCAAGCTGGTCGGCGCCAACTCCGAGGCCAAGTCGGACTACCGCAATTACCACGCGGGGATTGCCCCGGTGGCCGAAGACTTGCCGGTGGTGGTGAACGAGTATGACGCCGACCTGAGCCCTGAGGAGGTCGTGGCCCGCGTGCGGCAGGCCTATGCCCAGGAGACCTACTTCTGGTACTGGCGAGGGAACCACCTGCGGGAGGATTGGCTGCAGACGCTGGCGCTCATGAAAGCCTTCCGTGATGAGGTCGAGGGCAATCCGCCAGGGCCGGGGCCCGCGCCGAAGCCGATCCCGGAGACCTGTCCGATGCTGGCCTGCTGGAAGCCGAGGGTCCACAACATCATGGATGCCCAGCATCGGCCGGTGCCAGCGCCGGTCGTGGGTGGCCTGGTGGTGCTGGACAGCACACCCTTCTTCCAGACCTGCCAGCCGAAGGGCCGGTGCAACGCGGAGGTCAACATCGTCTGCGGCGGCCGGCCCTGTGAGGATCCGCGGGGCGTGCGCTGGTACCAGCCGGGGACCAGCGGGGTGATGGTGCCTCATGAGCGTGGCTGGTGGCTGGTCCAGGCGAACGAGGCCACGGGCGAGGAGGGAGTGGATGCCACCGGGTATCAGCTGAAGGTCAAGCTGCCCCGGGCGGGCTCCTACACCTTCTGCGTGGACATTCTCCTCGACCTGCAGGACGCGTTCGGCAAGCCGGTGGAGTTTGCGACGAACGCAGGCAAGTGTACGACCTTCGAGGTTCCGTGAGCCGGCCTCATATGGGAGGCTCCGCAATGGCCTCGCCGGCTGGCGCAAGCCAAAGCGCCTTGGGTATCGGACGCCGACCACGCGGCAGTGTGAAAGGTCCGACGCGCCCCGCGTAGGGAGCTGCCCGGCCATGGGCATTGTACGTGGCCACTTACCTGAGAGGAGGCAGGCATGGACGACAAGGTGTGGGACAAGCTGAACCGGCAGGCTGAAGCGGATCCACCGTCCGAGTCCGACCGTGACCCCTACGACATCGCGTTGGACAAAGGCTACTCGGTGATCGCCAGCCACCCGTCGATGCTGCAGGTGGACTTGGACACGCCACGCACCCAGAAGCAGGAGGGCGCCCTGCTGATCTTTCTGCAGTGGCTGGGTGGCCACGGTCGGCTGGTGACAACGTCACCGGGGGGCAACAAGCACGAGTACTACCGGGTAGACGCGCGGATGTCTCGCATGGAGCGGATGGCGTTGCAGCTGGCGCTCGGCTCCGATCCGAAGCGTGAGCTGCTGAACCACCTGCGGCCCGCGAGGCCGATGGTGCTGTTCGAGACCGCGGAGGAGGCCGCCCGGGTGCGGGCCTGGTGGGCTGCCGGCGAGCCGAAGGAGGAGGACGATGTCGCGTTTTAGGATCTGGCTGGTCACCACCGTCCTAGGGCTGCTGAGACGCTGGCTATGTGCGCCGCCGCTGATCGAGCAGGCTCGGGCAATCATCGAGGGCTCGCCGCTGGACCCCGAGTCGGCCATGGGGAAGCTGCAGCGTAAGCTGGAGGGTCGGTCGTGAGCGTCTACTACGTCACGTATCCAAGATGGTGTAGGTGGCTCCAGCGTTTCGCTGCTGTGCTGATACATCTTGCTGACAGGCCGCGATACTACGACTTAAAGGGTAAGAGGGTTCAGGTGTGGGGCAGATGAGCGACGTGGACCAGTTCCGTGAAGACCAGCGGTGGGTCCAGCCCGACTTCGGGCACGCCTACGACGGCATCGCGGTGGTGGCTGAGGCCCCCTCCACCCAGGAGATCCGGCAAGGCAAGAACTTGGTGGGGCCGTCGGGCTCGATCAACTGGCAGTTTGCCGCGCGCTATGCCCGCCTCGACCGGTCGCGGGTCTACGTGACCAACTGGCGCAAGATCCCGCTGACTGACTTCGAGAAGAAGCACCTGTCGGCCGAGGAGAAGGAAGCCTGGTCCCAGGCCCTGCGGGACGAGATCGAGGCGGTGGGGCCGCGGCTCGTGATCGCCATGGGCGGCTACGCGGTCAAGGCCCTGCTGGGGTCCGAGTATTCGCTGGAGTGGGCCAACGGGCTGCCGTGTCGTGCGGCCATCGGCAGCCTGGAGACCACGGTGGTGCCGGTGGTTCACCCCGCCGCCGGCATCCACCAGCCGGACCTGCTGCAGTACACCGCCCTGGGGTACCGCGGGGTGCGGGAGTACCTGGAGGCTGGGCAAGTGCATGAGTGGACGATCCCGCCCGAGGTTGAGGACCACGAGGCGCTGTTCGTCCACAGCCCCATCCACCTGGACGACAGGAGCCCCTGTGACTGTCGGGTCGGCCTTGACACCGAGGGTTCTGCCACACACCCGCAGTGCATCACCGTGGCGCTGCACGGCCGTGCCTACTACGTGCCCGCCGACCAGGCTCCCCGGTTCAAGGCCTGGCTGGAGGCTCGGCCGCAGCCGGTGCGGATCAGCCTGCAGGGCGCCCTGCACGACGCGGCGGTCCTGCGGTCTATGGGCATAGACGTGTGGGCCTACGACGTGGTGGACACCCAGGTGCTGGCGTACGAGCTGCAGGATCTGCCGCGTGATCTGAAGGGGCTGGGCCGGCGCCTGCTGGGCACACCCATGGAGGATTACGACGACGTGGTGGGGCCATGGTGGGAAGAGGCTGATGCCGAATGGCGCTACCGCGCGGCCCAGGCGGCATATGAGCAGCTGGCCCTGGTGCCCTCGCTGACGCCCAAGGGCAAGCCGAAGCTGTCGAAGGGTCAACCCGTTTTCCATTGGGAGGGGCCGGCGGTGCCGCTGTCCCTGACCCGGCACCTGCAGCGTGGGCATCAGCTCAAGCTGACCGAGGTCGTCTGGGCTGAGGCCCGGGTGGGGCCGAGGCCAGGGAAGTCCCTGACCCTCGTGCCTGAGCCGCAGGCGCGCGCCTACGCCGGCAAGGATGCATGGGTCACGGAAGCCATCGAGCCCATCCTCACCCAACGCATCGAGGTCGAGGGTCTAGCCGGCGTGCGGGACTTGGACCACGCAGTGCTCCCGCTGATCGATGACATGCAGGACTGCGGGCTCTACCTGGACCTGGAGAAGTACTGGACCATCCTGGGGGAGATCAGCACCCGCAAGGAAGAGGTCATCCACCAGATCCGTAAGGTCACGGGCATCCCGGACTTCAACCCGGGGAGCAGCGACCAGGTGGCTGAGTTCTGCAGGGACACCTGGAAGCGCGAGCAGAAGCTGGGCCTGACCAAGCGGACGAAGTCGGGCATGCGGGACTCCACCGACAGCAGCGTCCTGGTGCAGCTGCGGGACGAGCACCCGTTCATCGACCTGGAGCTGGAGTTCCGCGAGCTACTGAAGTACGAGACCACCTACCTGCTGCCACTCGGCCAGCACCTGGTGCCCGACCGGGATAACGTCGGCTGCGCCCGGTTGCCCGTACACCTGCGGGAAACCAACGTGGTCAGCGGGCGCCTCTCGGCCCACAAGCCGAACGTGCTGGCCTGGCCATCCCGGACGAAGCTGGGGCTGAGGCTGCGGGGGATCTTCGTGGCCCCGCCCGGCACCTGGCTGGCCTCCTGGGATCTGTCGCAGATCGAGCTGAGGATCACTGCGGCCCGCAGTGGCGACCGGGTGATGATTGATGCCTTCCAGCAAGGCCTTGACCTGCACACCAATCTGGCCAGCAAGCTGTTCGGCGTCGGCTACGACCGAGCGCGAGAGGGGCGATTCCGCACGCCTGCGAAGAACATCCACTACGCTCTGCTGTACGGGGGTGGGGGGAACCGGGTGTGGGAGATGCTGCGGGAGGCTGGGGACAAGTCCTATACCGTGGACGAGTGTCACCGGCTGGTGGCAGAGACCTGGCGGGTGTACACCGGGGCCCGGGTCTACCTGCAGGGCGCGGCCCGCGAGGCGAGGCTCAAGGGCTTCGTCAGCACCACCCTCGGGCGGCGCCGCTACCTGCCTGGGGCCCAGCTCACGGGCGACCGGTGGCCCGAGAAGAGCCTGCGGCTGGAGGCCGAGCGCCAGGCGGGCAACTTCAAGATCCAGGGGGATGCGGCCGACCTGGTGAAGCAGGCCATGGTACGGGTCTTGCATGAGGTATACCCAAGATGTAGGGCCGCGGGAATCCACCTGCGGCTCTGGTTGCAGATTCACGACGAGCTGATGGGGGAGGTCGTGGCCGATGAAGCTGCCTGGGAGCAGGTCAATGGCTGGATGGTGGCGGCCATGACCGCCGCCGACCTGGGGCCGGTGAAGGTCGAGACATCGAGCAACCGCGGCGCCCATTGGGGGGAGCTGAAGTGAACGATTGGTTCGAGTGGCTGATCATCGGACTGGTGGTTGCTCTGCTGGCTTTCGGGGTCTGGCTAATCGTCGCCGGCCCCACCGCCACACACGTCCTTTGCGTCACCCTGTATGGTGACCTGCCTCAAGCCGAGAAGACGTTCAAGCTGTACGGTGGCTACCTGCAGGACGGCTGGCTGCTGGGCAAGATAGACCGGCCTCAGGGCGGGCGCATCGAGGCCTGGTTCAAGGCGGACAACGTCGTCGCGTACGAATGTGAGGAGGGGAAGAAGTGAAGGATTTCACGAAGTTCCTGCTGGAGCTGCTGTCCATGTCGGGCGTCGAGGCGCAGGACGCCTTCAACGGCTACGTCGAGTCCCGGCGCCTGGCGTTCAGGGCGGCGGACGATCTGGCCACCACCCTGCGTGAGGCCGGCATCGAAGTGAACCCGCCCGCGAAGCCGGAGGGTACGGTCACGGTCAAGGCCCCGGAGTAAGCCGGTGGAGATTGTCTCCCACCTGATCCCGACCGTCGGCCGTGCGTCCGAGCCGATGCTGCTGATGCCCGTCGGGGACATCCAGTGGATCGGTAACCCGAAGGGCGTAGCCCTGAAGATGCTGCAGCGCCACATCGAGTGGGGTGTGGCCCACAACGCCTACTTCATCGGCATGGGCGACTACATCGACACCTTCAGCCCGAGCAACCGCCAACGCCTCAATTCCGCGGCCCTGTACGATTCCGCCCTGGAGCACCTGGACAACGCGGCCGAGGCGCTGGTCGAAGACATCTTTCAGAAGGCCCTGGCTCCCAGCAAGGGGCGCTGGTTGGGCCTGCTGGAGGGCCACCACTACCACAAGTTCCGAGACGGTACCACCACCGACCAGCTCCTGGCGGACAAGCTGGGCGCGCCCTTCCTGGGCACCAGCGCCTACGTGAGGCTGCTGTTCCAACGCAGTGGGCCCAAGGGCACCCGTGGCTCTGTGCTGATCTGGTGCCACCATGGGGTGGGGGGCGGGATCACGGTGGGGGCGCCACTCAACAAGCTGGCCCATGTGGTGCGCGGCTTCGAGGCCGACATTTACCTGATGGGCCACTTCACCAGCAAGGACGGCAAGCCACTCGACCGCATCGAGCCCGTGTACCCGCACAAGGCGCCGCCCAGGCTGGTCCATCGGACCAAGCTGATGGTCTGCACGGGCGGCTTCATGAAGTCCTACGTTCCCAACTCCATGGACGGCCGCACCCCGAGGGGCAACTACGTGGAGCAGAAGATGCTGATGCCCGCCTCGCTCGGGGGCCCGCTCGTGCGGATCAGCCCCAGGTGGCGGCAAGAGGATGGAGCTGAGCTGTGGCTGCCCGATCTGAGCGTCGAACTGTGACAGACATCGAGCAGGCATATCGACACACCCAGCAGGGCCCCCGTGCGCGGTGGGATTGGGAGTGCCTACTCCACTGGAGCAGCCTCCGGTATTGGCTGCAGTATAACCTGGGCCGATGAAGCGGGTCATCCCGAAGGTGGTCTCGTTCGGTCTGGGCTTCAAGGTGCCTGTCACCTGGCGAGGCCGCATCCCCGGCCGGATGGGTCAGTACAACCCGACGGTGCGCGGTGGGCCTGAGATCGAGCTGCGCGCCAACGTCCCACTCTGGGAGCAGTACGAGGCCTACGCCCACGAAGTGCTGCACGCGGCTATCGACTTCGGCCTCTGGGTGCGGCAGGAGCTGGTGGACCCGCTGCTGCGGGAAGCAGTCAAGACCGAGCATCTGCTGCGGAAGGGAGACGAGTGACACCCGAGCCCACGTCGGTCATCATCAGGCCGGAGCCTGAGAATGCGCCGGCCAAGCCGCCACGCAGCTATCGAGACGAGGCCGGGGTCAAGTACCACCTGGTTCGGGACTACTCGGGCCACAAGAGTCTGCGGGCTCACATCCGGGAGTGCCGCAACCTGGATGAGCTGCAGGCCATCCGCGACCTGGTGGTGGCGCTGGCCCGGCAGGGAGTGATCAGCAGCAGCAACCTGCGGAAACTTGACAAGCTGGGCGCCGCGCAGTATACTCGCCTGAGCCTGATCGAGAGGCCGACGCTGGTCGTGAAGCCGTGAAAAGGCCCCGTCCACACAACTGCAACGGTTCCCCGCGCCCCTGGCGGTCCTCACTCCATAGGCCGTGGTTGCAGCTCCTCAAGTCGTATGGACACTGGAGGCTCTATCTCCATTCTCCGAAAGGGTGTTGCTGTGCCACGTTGGTGCCCGGCGCCGATCCACTGCAGCAGATCCGGGCAGTGCTGGCCACCCAGGTGTTCATCGGCTATCCGGTGGCGGCCATATGAACAAGACCGATCCGCGCTTCCAGGGCGGCCCGGGCGTGTGCGATGTCCATGATCTGGTGGATGGCGACCGGACACCGCGGAAGATCGCCTACTGCCCCGAGTGTGACGCCTGGATGTGTGACGAGTGTGGCCCGAAGCTGGGCAAGCGGGCCAAGGCCTGGTTTATTCGAGGCACCCGGCGGCTGAAGGGCCAGCTGGGTCTGGAGGACAGATGAGACAGTCGGAAAGTAACAGCGTGCCCTGGGAGCAGCTGTCGGCGCGCGCCACACACCCGCCCTACACGCGAGCACGTCACATCTACGTGTCCGGTCCCATGGGGGGGAAGCCGGAGCTGAACAAGCC
>Ga0075428_100001560_pt1 | contig 24560 bp, 25 predicted proteins | sample RhiMetdeltSRZDD2_FD_75291 | JGI IMG/M metagenome (GOLD analysis project Ga0075428, IMG submission 75291) | Populus rhizosphere microbial communities from Tennessee, USA - Rhizosphere MetaG P. deltoides SRZDD2 | ecosystem: Host-associated > Plants > Roots > Rhizosphere > Soil | place: USA... | reverse complement strand
GTCGAGAGGAGCAAACAGCCGCACGGGGCTGAATGCCTGGAACGTGGTCGCGAGCGACGGATTGCCGAAGGTATCCGCAAGGCCCGACGCAGGCGCCTGCACGAACCCGGATCCGGGTGCCTCCATAAGGGCCCCCCGAGAGTTGAGGAACACCGTAAACGGAGTCGGCCCGGGGGAGGTGTTGGTCGAACCCCCGCCGTCCCAGTTGATTTCGCGCCGTCCCGCGGCGAGCGGTCCGGGGAGGTTTCCGTTGTTGGTGCCGCCGAGCGCTGCGCGGAACTGATCGACAGTTGACCGGATCGAGGCGGCGTTCGGCCCGGCCGCCTGGAAGACGACTGGTGGAACGATCACCGGCTGCGGCCTCCCATCATCATCATCGTCATCATGCGATTTCGCCGACAGCGGTTGAGCGACCAGAACGGCCACGACAGGCAGCCATGCGCCAATCCGAATCCATTTATTTTGATATGCGGTTTTTGTTTTCATTATTTTCATTTCTTGTTTTTCCATTCTTAGAGAGTCCCTGCGCAGTCAACGCGCAGCGACGGATTTAGGATTCGCAAGTCGCCAACTGGTTCCGCGAGGAGGGTGGGACTTGAGCCCCGTTCCACCTCACCGCATTCAACGGCTGCTCTACCGTCCGACAACAGAATCTCCCGGAGCTTCGCGACACCCCGGGAGATGCGCGATTTGATCGTGCCAAGGGGCACCTCGAGAATTACAGCGATATCTTTGTAGGACCAGTCCTCCAGGTAGAAGAGCGCTACGGGGGCCTGACACACCTTGTCTACTCTGGCGAGCGCCAGCAGCACCTCAGCGCAATCCGCTTGATTGGCAAATTCCGGGGAGACAGACGGTAATTGGTCCGAGACCGCCTCCAAATCGTAGTGGGGAAACTTGCCCTGCCTTCGTCGTGCCACGAGGAAGGCGCGGTGCAATGTCGTGAACAACCAACTCTTGACCTTCGAGATGTCGCGCAGTTGATGTCCTTTCTTTGCCCAGGTGTAGAAGGTTTGTTGGGTCAGATCTCGCGCATCGGATTCCTGGCGCGTGAGGCTCATGGCGAACCGGAAGAGCCCTTCGTAGTGCTCGCTCACAATCGTTTCAAATTGATCGGCTGAACTCATAGGTAATTTGGCTCTGCGGTTCCTCAAAAAATGAGGTGGTGATTCTTTCCATCTAACGCGAAACGGCACAATGGGACTAAGGAGCAGGTCGGCGGAGCGGAGTGTCGGACTGAGGATTGAACAGTTGCACCTGTGCGACGGAGCCAGGTTGAAACTTGCGCGGTTTTTCAGTTCGGTTTCACGGCCGCAGTCACGACGAGTTCCACCGCCATATTTAAGGGCAGGCTTGGAGGATTGAAGGCCGTTCGGGCATGGCGCCCTCGCTCACCCAGAACCGCCACAAACAGATCCGATGCGCTGTCGAGGATTTTTGGGGTGCCATGCCAGCCCGGCGCGCCGGCGACATGCCCTTCCATGCGCACCAGATGTTCCAGTCGTTCGAAGCTTCCAAGCGCGGCGCGCAGTTGGGCCAGCACATTGAGCGCCGCGAGTTGGGCGGCGGCACGACCCTCATCTTCGGTGAGTTCCGCTCCCACCCGCCCTGTGTAACGCGGCCGGCCGTCCTCGACCGGAAGCTGGGCGGAGAGGAACAGCAGGTTGCCCGCGCGAACGAAGGCCGCATAGTTGCCTGCAGGCTTCGGCGCGGACGGCAGCTTCAATCCAAGTTGAGCGAGTTTTACTTCCACATTCATAGCAAGCATGGATGGTTAATCCGGCTGTTCTAAATGACTACCAACCGGAGCGTCCGGCCTAATCACGAGCAATGAGTTGCTTGACCCGGTCCGCTTTGCCCACGCTCCAAGGCTCACCCAGGAGCCGCCAGTTCATTCGCGGGAAATAGCCCTGACGTTGACCCAGTTCGGCAGCGAACAGAGTCATGCGTTCGACGAAGCGCGCGTTGTAGAGCCGCCCGGCATCAAGGAAGCGAAATGGCGAGCCCTTCACCAACGCCCGGAATTCCTGTTTCGAAGCATCGTCGTCGCCCACCACATAAACGTCACTCACGCCGCCGTCCTCGAACGTCGGTTGATCAAACACCTCCCACCAAACATTTTTGAACGCCCCCACCACGCGGGCGCGCGGGAAGCGCTTTTGGATTTCCTCGGCGGAGCTCGTGTTCCACGGAAAAATGAAATCGTCGTACCTGTCGTTGAACGGATTGGTGATGTCGATCCAGAGTTTCCCATCGAACCTGGGCCTCAGCGGTTCGAGAGTATCAAGCATGCCGTCGCGAAGGAACATCGAGGGCAACACCACTTGGGCCTCAGCGGCGGCCTCGTACGTGCCAGGTTTGATAGACGCCAGACCCAGGCCTTGCGTGATGCGCTTCGCCCGCTCCGGCGTGCGCGAGCCGAGAATAACTTCATTGCCGGATTCGGCAAAGAGCCTGGCGAGTCGCACAGCCATGCGGCCCGTTCCCAATATCCCAATCTTCGTTTTCATATATTCTGTTTTATCGTGTTTTGATGTTTCAACTGTTGGATGTGAAGGACTATGGCCCGGTCACCAGCACCACCCGGAAACCGAGGTCTGTATCGGTGAGGGGCGGGACCGCGGAAAAGAGAAGCCGCGAGGCCGACCGGCAGGATTGTTCGGAGTTGTCGTACGCGCCACCGCGCACAACTTTCCGTCCGCTCGCACTGGAAGCAGGGCCTGTTGGATCGGTCTGACCTCCGCCAGGCAGCAAGCCGAACCAATCCTGACACCATTCCACGACGTTCCCTTCCATGTCGTACAGTCCCCACGGATTGGGAAGCTTCTGCCCCACGGGGTGCGCTGTGAGCCCGCTGTTCGAGGCGTACCAAGAGTGATTCCCCAGGCTCGTGTAGCCCGGATCATCTCCGTAGCTGAATCGCGTCGAAGTGCCGGCGCGCGCGGCGCATTCCCACTCGGCCTCTGTCGGCAGGCGGTATTGGCTGCCGGCGGGAATGCGGCCTGCCGCGAGTTCCCGTTCCGTGAGCTTTGCGCAATAATTAGTGGCTTCGAGCCAGCTCACGCTGGAAACTGGGCGGCTCAGATCGCCAGGGAAGACGCGCGGGTTCGTGTTCATGATCGACAGGTACTCTTCCTGAGTCACTTCATATTTCCCGATCCAAAAGCCGCGGCTCAGTGTCACCGTGGTTTGCGGTCCTTCGTTGATTTGACGGTCCTGCTCATTCGCCGGGCTGCCCATTGTAAAAGTATTCGGCGGGACAAAGACCATGTTGGTGGGCGGGCTTTGCAGGGCAGTGCGATAAAACTTCTGCTGGGAGAAGTTCGCTTCCACGTCCGTGAAGACAATGCTGCCGAGTGTGTTGGTCACAGCGCCCAACGCGCTCCAGGCGACGAGATCGGTGGAGCCGAGGACGGCATAGATGCCGGGCGGTCCGGCAAGTACAAATGAAAAGGCTTTGTCCAACGTTTGACGTGGTTTCAACAAGCCGATGGCCAGAGGGTAAGTGAAAACGGAGACGTCCTCATTCGCCAGCGACGCGACAAGGCCGGCGAGCCTCGTGTCGGCTGAGGGTTCGGATAACACCAGGGTCGCGAGCGGATTGCCGCTCAAAGTCAGCCTCTCTAATTTCGTCAGATCGGGAGGCAGTGTGAGGGTGGTCAGTTGATTTCCGTTGAGAATGAGAACAGACAAATTGGTCATGCCGGCCGGCAAAGTCAGGCGGGCAAGTTTGTTCTCAGCGAGATCAATCTGCGCCAAATGAAACAGGTCGGACGACAACGTGAGGTTTGTCAATTGGTTGTTGGCGAGGAAGATTGAGACCAGGTTCGTCATGCCGGCCGGCAAAGCAAGGCTGGTGAGTCTGTTCGACGCCAGGCGCAGAAAGTTCAGGCGCGTCAAGCCCACGGGCAACGTGAGATTCGGAAGTTGATTGTCGCCCACGTCGATAAACCTCAGGTTCGTCATGTCCGGAGGTAAGACCAGGTTTGTCAATTGATTGCCGCGAGCAACGATCGAGCCCAAATTGGTCAGACCCGCGGGTAAGTTGAGGCTCCGGAGGTGATTGAAATCCAGATCAAGATTGCCCAAACGATTTAGATGGCGGGCACTGTCAGATTCGTCAGTTGGTTGGCGAAGATGACCAAGGTGACGACGTTCGTCATATCTGCAGGGACTGTGAAGCGGGTCAGTTGATTTACGGAGAGATCAAGTTGCGTCAATGCCGTCAGACCCGCGGGTAAGTTGAAATTGGTAAGCAAATTGTCTTCGAGAAAGAGCGTGTCCAGGTTCCTCAACCCGGCGGGGATGGAACACTGAGTAAGCGAATTAAACGCAAGGTCAATTATGGTCAGGCTGGGCAACGCATTGGACAGGACAAAACTCGAAAGGCGATTTTCGAATAAGTCCAGGATCGCTAGATTGGTCAACGCACTCGCCAGGCCGAAGTTGGTGAGGGAGTTGGAATGAAGGTCCAGGACGCGCAAATTGCGTGCGGCCTCCAACCCTTCTACGCTGCTGATCTGTCGGCCACCGGCGCTCAATATCGTTAAACTCAACAGGTCTTCCTGTGTGAGCGCGCCAACGGGCTTTTGCACTGCTTCCCGGATCGCAGCGTTCAAGCCGGGATCCGGGATCACCACCTCCTGCGCGGAGGCCGAGGCCATGAAGCCGCCGGTTAACATCAGTGTCGCAATGCCGCCAAAGATACCTCTCCCGTATTCAATCATGCCGGTTGGAAGCTTGAACCATGCTTCTGTTCCGCAGACGGGGTAGGACTAACGTCCCATTCTTACGCGGCTGAACAGGAGAGATTTTGGAAGAGGAGAACGTCACACACAGAAGGACATTCTCCTCTTCCGGTCTCGGTCTCCGCTCAGGCGGGCCGAGTTCAGTGGTCTCGCGCCGACAGTGCAGCCTCCCGGTTGGTGATTGCTAAATGGGATGACGTGCCGCGGCACGTAAGGATCAACGCTCTTCTGTGACCAGCACCACGCGGAAGCCAAGGTTCCAATCGGTAAGCGCCGGATGGTTGCCAAAGAACATGCGACTGGCCGAACGGCAAGCCGACCCGCCGACGTCGAAAGCGCCTCCCCGCATGATTTTCCACCCGATTGGGTTGGAAGGAGGCCCCTGTGGATCAGTTACAAATCCGCCCGGCAGAGGCCCAAGCCAGTCCTGACACCATTCAAAGACATTTCCTGCCATATCGTACAAGCCCCATGGATTGGGAAGTTTCTGCCCGACCGGGTGAACGGTGAGACCGTCGTCCAGGGATTGCCACGCGTAGTTCGGCAGGCTGATATAGTCCGGATCATCCCCATAACTAAACCGGGTCGTCGTGCCGGCGCGCGCGGCGCACTCCCACTCAGCCTCGGTCGGAAGGCGGTATCTGCTTCCAACGGGAATACGACCCGCAGCAAGTTCCCGCTCCGTCAGCTTCGCGCAGTAGTTGGTCGCGTCGGGCCAACTCACGCTGGAAACCGGACGGCTCAAATCGCCGGGAAATTGGCTCGGGTTCGTGCCAGTGACTGACAGGTATTCTTCCTGGGTCACTTCATATTTCCCAATCCAGAAACCCAGGCTCAATGTTACTGTGGTTCGCGGACCTTCGTTGACGTCGCGATGCAGTTCGTTCGTTGGACTGCCCATGGTGAAAGTATTGGGCGGGACGAATACCATGTTCGCGGGCGTTGTTTGCAAGACGACGCGGAAGCCGACGTCCGAGTCCGGCCAAAGAGGAAAACGGAAAGCCCGGGAGGCCGAACGACACGAGGAGTTGGGGTAGTCATAAGCTCCGCCGCGCATGACTTTGTCCCGAAGCAAGCTCGAGGGGGGGCCGCTCCAATCGATCTGAACTCCACCCGGGAGCGTCCCGTAATTGTCCTGGCACCACTCCCAGACATTCCCGTACATGTCGTACAATCCCCAGGAGTTGGGCCGCTTCTGGCCGACCGAATGAACTGTGAGGTCGAGAATCGCGAAGTCGAGGAACCACGCGTAATTCGTGAGGCTCAGGTACTGGGGATCGTCTCCGTAGCTGAAGCGCGTGGAAGTGCCGGCGCGCGCGGCGCATTCCCACTCCGCTTCGGTGGGGAGGCGATACAGGCTTCCGGGCGAAATGCGCCCGGACGCGAGTTCGCGCTCGGTAAGTTTCGCGCAATAGTTGGTCGCATCGAGCCAGGTTACACTCGAGACAGGCCGGCTGAGGTCGCCTGGGAATTCGCTCGGATTTGTGCCCATGACTGACAAGTATTCTCCCTGTGTCACTTCAGACCGGGCGATCCAAAAGCCGTGGGTCAACGTCACCGACGTCTGCGGCCCCTCATTGATATTGCGATCAAAGTCGTTCGTCGGGCTGCCCATCGTGAACGTATTGGGCGAGATGAACACCATATTCGTGGGCGGGCTCTGCAGTAGCGCGCGGTAAAACTTTTGCGGAGGGAGGTTGGTCGACACATCGTTGAACAAGATGCTGCCCAGCACGTTGTTCGCTGTCCCTATGGCGCTCCAGGCGGCGAGGTCGGTAGAGCCAAAGATGGCGTAAACTCCAGGCGGTCCAGTGATTCCAAACTGGAATCTTCCTGTGAACATTCGTGGCCGGACCAACTCGGCTGCCAGAGGGTAAGTGAACACGGAGACGCCTTGATTGCGCAGCGAAGCGACGTCTCCGGCCAGGTTCGTGGCCGCCAATGTTTCGGGCAAAACGAACGTCGTGAGCGGATTGGCAAGAAACCCAAGCGCAATCAACTGTGTCATGTCGGGCGGCAACGTGACGGTAGTCAGTTGATTGCCGACGAAGAAAAGTCCGACCAAATTGGTCAGGCCCGCAGGCAAGGCGAGGCTTATGAGTTGATTCCCGCCAACGTCGAGCGACTCCAAACGATGCAGATCGGGAGGCAACACGAGGTTGGTTAGTTGGTTTTCCGTCAGGTTAAGCCCGACCAAATTGGTCATGCCCACAGGCAGGGCGAGGTTGGTGAGTTTGTTTTCGGAAAGGCGGAGAGTAGTCAAACGACTTAATCCTGCCGGCAACGTGATGTTCGTGAGTGGATTGGCACTGATGTCGAGATAGCTCAATCCTGTCAATTCCGCGGGGAGAATGAAGCTGGTGATTAAGTTGGCGCGGAGATGGAGAGCGCTCAGTCGGGCGAGATTCGAAGGCAAGTCGAGGCTGGTGAACCGGTTGAAATCGAGATCGAGCGCGAGCAGATTCCGCAGATCGGAAGGCAGATCCAGGTTCGTGAGTTGATTGAAGAAGAGGTTGAGCACGAGGAGGTTTGTCAGACCCGCCGGCACGGTGAAGCTGCCGAGTTGATTCTGGTCCAGGAAAAGATCGTTCAACGCCGTCAAATCGCCAGGCAACGTGATGTTGGTCAGCGAATTCCCTTTGATAAGGAACGTCGTCAGATTCGTCAGCCCGCGCGGAAAAGAGAAATTCGTAAATGAATTAAAGCTGAGATCGAGAAAGACGAGGCTGGTCAGGTTCGAGAGCGCCGTGAAGCTCGTGAATCGATTTCCGAACAAGTCCAGGCTATTCAATCGCGTCAGATCCGCAGGCAAGGTCAAGTTGGTGAGTTCGGCGGATTCGAGTGTGAGCGTGGTCAGGTTCGTCAGCCCATTCGGAAGGAAAAAGTTGGCAAGTGGGTTAACACTCACGTCGAGCGCAGTCAGTTTCGTCAACCCGCCCGGAAGGGAAAAGTTGGTGAGGCGGTTGATCTGGAGATCCAGCGAGACCAGATTGCGAGCCGCTTCCAAGCCATCGACGCTTCTCACATTGCGTCGGCTGGCGTTCAGGTTCGTCAAGGTGAGCAGGTCCTCCTGGGTCAACGGCCCGGCGGGTTTATGCAACGTATCGCGGACCGCGGCGTTTAAGCCGGGATCGGGAATGAACACTTCCTGCGCAACAACCGGTGACAGGAAGCCGCTGATTATCAGCGCCACGAGCGTACAAAAATCGGTTCTCACCTGAGCATTCATGCCTGTTGGAAGCATGTGTAAGCTGGAGGTTCCTCCAGGGGAATGGCACTAAAGACCCATCCTGCGTGACACTCATGTGAATTTCGGAAGAGGAGAACACCACACACAGAAGGCATTCTCCTCTTCCAGGCTCGATATCCGCTCAGGCGGGGCGAGCTCAGTGTTTCGCGAGCTTGATCCGCGCAGTCGCCTTGCATCTGTTCGGTGCGACTGTTCACGCGTGGTGGTTGGAGGTGTGGGGAGGGACGACGGTTCCGCAGAGGGAATGGCACTAAAGACCGAGGCATCAGCCGACCCACTACGCCGCAGAGACGGCAAAGTGCGGCACGTGCTGTCGCAATCTTGTGCCAAAAGCTGTGACGAAGTGCATTGAAATTGCCAACGCCGAGGAAAGGGGTCTCGCATTTCGCATTTATAGTTGAAGTAAAGCGTGCTCTAAACGGTCTGATGTAGGCTCATGAGCGCCTCTGCGAAAGATCTCGAGTGGGACGAAAGTACCAGTGCCAGCCGTGCCTCGTTAGCTGACAATGAATCGATGTTCCGGCAGTTGTTCGACCGTAGCGCAGACGCCATTTTCCTGTTCGATCCAGGCAGGGAGGTGTTTGTGGACTGCAACCGAGCTGCGGTCGCGATGATGCGCGCAACGAGCAAGAAACAATTGCTTATGGTGCATCCTGCGGACCTGTCGCCGGAGTTTCAGCCGGACGGGCAGAGTTCGCGCGAGAAAACACCTGAGGTAATCAACCTCGCCCTCAGCAAGGGCAGTCATCGCTTCGAGTGGCAGGCGCGACGGATGGATGGAACGGAGTTTCCGCTTGAAGTGCTGCTGACGCCGATCGAGACCGGCGAACACCCGCTGATGGCCACCATTTGCCGCGACATTACCGAGCGGAAGGCCGGCGAAGCCGCGCTGCGCGAAAGTGAGGCCCGTTTTCGTTCGTTGTTTGAGCGCAGCGCCGATGCCATGTTGCTGTTCGATCCCCAGCTCGGGCGATTTGTCGAATCGAACCAGGCCGGAGCTTGCCAGACCGGCGCACCGAATATCGAGACGCTGGGCCGTGCCTCACCCGCGGAGATCTCACCGCAACGGCAGCCCAATGGCGGGGCGTCCGGCGACATGATCGCAAAGATGGTTAAGCAGGCGCTCGAGGTCGGGAGTCTCCGATTCGACTGGATGACGCGTCGCTACGACGGAAGCGAGCTGCCGGTCGAGGTTGTTCTGACGGCGATCCCGTTTAAAAACCGCACGCTGCTCTTTGCCGTGTCGCGCGACATTTCGGACCGCAAGCGCGCCGAACAGAAGATTTTGGAACTCAACGCCTCGCTCGAGCAACGCGTCGCAGAACGGACGGCTGCGTTGCGCGAGTCAGAAGAAAAGTTCCGCGCGCTTTTCGAAGGTTCCAGTCAGGGCGTTGTTCTCCACGACGAAAACCAACTCCTCGAGGCCAATCCCGCCGCCGTGCGCATCATGGGGCGCCAATTCGCGCACGAATTGATTGGCAAACACCCGCGCGACCTGGCGCCGCCTTTTCAGCCAAACGGCGAAAGCTCGGATGTCATGGCAGGCAAATACATAAAGGAATGCATGACCAGGGGCAGTGCCCGCTTCGAATGGATCGCGCGCGCCGCCGACGGTCGCGACGTTCCTCTCGAAGTCGCCCTCACTCGCATCGAATGGAGTGGCCGCCAGGTCATCCAGGCGTTCATCACCGACATCACGGAACGCAAGCGCGCTGAGGAAGCTTTGCGCGAGGCGAACCGGGAACTGCATCGCGAAATCGCGCAACGGACTCGTGCGGAGGAGTCACTCAATGAACGTGTCCGCATATCCACGCTAAACGCAGAAGTCGCATTGGCGCTCAATGCAGGCACCGAGCTTCGAACTATGCTCCAGCAATGCGCCGAACTGGTAGTGCGGCATCTCGACGTCGCCTTCGCGCGGGTCTGGATACTTAATGAAGCAACACAAACCCTGGAACTCCAGGCCAGCGCCGGCTGTTATACGCACCTTGATGGATCTCATTGCCGCGTGAGTGTCGGCCAATACAAGATTGGCCTGATCGCCGAAGAAAAGAAACCGCATTTGACCAACAGCCTCCAAACCGACCCTCGAGTAAGCGACAAGCCATGGGCCGCGCGGGAAGGTATGGTCTCGTTTGCCGGTTATCCGCTGCTGCTCGAAGGCCGCGTGCTCGGTGTACTTGCCATGTTCGCGCGACGGCCTCTGCCAGAGGACGTTTTGAAAGCGATTGGCTCCGTGGCGGACTCCATCGCACTGGGAATCGAACGCAAGCGCGCCCAGGCCGCCCTCGCTGAAAGCGAAGCACGCTTTAGCGCGGCTTTCCACGCCAGCCCGGCTTTCATCAACCTTGTCCGGATGAGCGATGGTCAATATGTCCTGGCTAATGATGTGTTCTTAAACTTTCTCGGCTATCCGCTTAAGGATGTCGTAGGACGTACGTGCGCCGAACTCGGGGTTTGGGAGGACCCGCACGAACGGGAATCCGTCTTAGACGATATGCAAACGGTCGGTTCAATCCGACAACGGGAATGCCGCTGGCGAAATCCCCGCGGCGAGCGGTTCACGATCCTGCTTTCCGCCGAAACCATTAAGCTGAACGACACGCCCCATATCCTTGTAATGGCGCTGGACATAACCCAGCGAAAGCGCGCCGAGGAAGAATTGCGGGCCGGCGAGGCCCGGTTGCGTGAAAGCGAAGCGCGCTTTAGCGCCGCGTTTCACTCCAGTCCCATCATTACCGGCATATGCCGCGCCAGCGACCGGAAATTTGTGCTCGTCAACGATGCTTCCCTCGATTGGGCGGGCTACAGCCGCGAGGAAGTCATTGGGCGCTCCTCAATCGAGCTGAGAATCTGGGAAAACCCGGAGGAGCGTGAACAGATGTGGGATGACGCCCGCCGCTCAGGCTCGGTCCGAGGGCGGGAATGCCGACTCAGAAACCGCCATGGGAGGGTCTCCACGATGCTGGCATCGGGCGCCATGATCGAAATCAATGGCGAGGACCATTTGCTGGTGATGATGGTTGACATCAGCCAGCGAAAGCAGGCCGAAGCCGAACTTCACCGGACGTTGGCGCGCGAAAAGGAACTGAGCCAGCTCAAGAGCAATTTCGTTTCCATGGTTTCCCACGAGTTTCGCACTCCGCTCGGCATCATCCAATCTTCCACTGAGTTGCTGCGGGACTTTCACGCCAAGATGCAACCACTCGAACGCGAGGAGCAATTGGAGTCCATCACCAGGAACACGCGTCGCATGGCCGGCATGATGGAAGAAGTGCTTGTCCTCAGCCGCCTGGATGCGGGTAAACTCATTTTTCAACCCGCCGTTCTCGATCTAAACGTCTTTTTCCGCCGCGTCATTGATGAAGTTCTGTCCGCGACGAGCCGCCGCTGCTCCATTGAATTGTCGCTCAGCGCCATCCCGTCCGAAGCGCAAGCCGACGAAAGCCTGCTTGGCCATATTTTTACCAATCTCCTGAGCAACGCCGTCAAATATTCGGAAGTCGGAGCGGCGGTGCATTTCTTTGTGGCCCGGGACGGTTGTGATGCGGTCTGCGTGATTCGTGACAAAGGGATCGGTATCCCGGAGGAAGATCGGCAGCACCTGTTCAAAGCCTTCCATCGCGGCAGCAATGTCGGCACTTGTCCGGGCACGGGTCTGGGCCTGCTGCTGGTCAAACGCTGCGCCGATTTGCACGGGGGGACAGTGCAAATCGAAAGTGACGTCGGCGAAGGCACAACCGTCACGGTGAAAATTCCGGCTTTCTGAATCAACCATGAAAAAAATATTGGTGATCGAAGATGAACCCGAGATGCGGAGGAACATCACCGCGCTGCTCCGATACCATGATTACCAACCCATTGCCGCCGAAAACGGCCAGGTCGGAGTCGCGGCCGCCCGCCGCGAACGGCCCGACCTCATCCTGTGCGACGTCATGATGCCTGAATTGAACGGCTATGGCGTTTTACAGGCGCTGCAGACCGATGCCGCTCTCGCGCGCATTCCCTTCATCTTCCTGACCGCCAAAGGCGAGAAAGACGACCTCCGCAGCGGCATGAACCTTGGCGCCGACGATTACCTCACCAAGCCCGTCGCCAATGCTGACCTCGTCCGCGCCATCGAAGCGCGCCTGCGCCGCTCCGAACAGCAGATCAATCGCGAATTCAAGCCTGACTTTTCGTCCGCCAAACCCTTGCTCGCGCTTGGCCTTACGCCTCGCGCCGCCGAGGCGCTCCTCTGGCTCGCCCAGGGCAAGACCAACGCCGACATCGCCACCATCCTCGGCATCACAGAATCCACGGTGAAAAAGTACGTCCAGGAAATGTTCGACAAACTCGGCGTCGAAACGCGGGGAGCCGCCACCGTGCGAGCATTTGAGGCGCTCAACTCGTGTAGTGTTGCGGTACCCCGCCGAGTCCAGCCACGTACCTTTTAGTCAGGTGCTCGATCAAAAGGCCTCCCTCCGGAGGTTCAATCCAACCGCCGCGACAACTGCCATTTCTCATTTCGTTGGCCGCGCCGCCAAAACCGGCCAAAATAGTTGTGGCCCATTGCTCAAGAGGAGGAAGCCGCTGTCGAACGCACCACAGCGTCGCAAAGTGGTGCGGGCGCAGCCAAGCAACGAAGACGCTTTTCAAGGCGGCGCGTTCGGGGCAGGCTCGGCCCGTGGGTAAGAAATCGTCTCATGTAAGCTTGCGGCCTCGGCTGCGTGTGATTCGCGGTGAAAGCATCGCGCTTGGACCTGGCAAAGTGGATCTGCTGAGCCTGGTCGGTAAAACGGGTTCGATTCGGGAAGCAGCCGATCGCATGGGGATGTCATACATGCGTGCGTGGACACTCATTAAGACGATGAACGCGTGTTTCAAGAAGCCGCTGGTTGAAGCGGTACGGGGTGGTTCGAGACACGGCGGAGCCATGTTGACGGAACACGGGCGCGAGGCACTCCAACTTTATCACCAGATGGAGAAAGGCTCCCTGGCGGCAACGAAGCTCCAGTGGAAAAAACTCAAAAGACTTCTGGAGGATTGAATATCAGCAACTACACAAGACGTTCCCGAGATTGTGCGTGCGACACGAAATGCCCAACTGAGGCATGCGACGATACGAATTAGTGAACATGTGAGGACGATGGAGAGAAATCGCTCCCGCAACACTGACGCAAGTGCCAAATCAATGGTTTAAGATTGCGCTCCGATATATTTGTTGGAAGATAACGCGGTTTAGGTTATCCAAATGGCTTTAGTTCTCTATCCCGTAAAGACGGCTGCCGGCACGCTCGCGTCTGTCATTACGACGCGTTCGGTCCGGGACCTGAAACTCAAGAAGGGCGACGCGGTATTCGTAATGGTAAAGGCCACCGAGGCATCCATTCAAAAGGAGGCGGCATGAAACGCTTGAAGCCGCTCTTTGGAGTGTTGGCGGCAGCCTGTTTTCTGTTCGCGCCGGGCGTTTCGAACGCGGCAAACGTCAACGTTTTTGCCGCAGCGAGCCTCACGGATGCGCTGAAGGAGATCGCCGCGGATTATGAGAAGCAGACCGGCGACAAGATTGTCTTTAACTTCGGAGCTTCCAGCACACTGGCCCGACAGATTGAGGAGGGAGCCCCGGCCGACATTTTCTTTTCCGCCGATGAGGCAAAGATGGACGGTTTGGAGAAGAAGGGGCTAATTCTCAAGGAAAGCCGGAAAAGCCGATTATCAAACTCTTTGGTCATCGTCGTTGCCAGCGACCGAGGCGCAGCGATTGAAAGTCCAAAAGATCTGGGAACCGCGAAGGTCAAGCGGTTGGCGCTCGCGGAACCAAAAACTGTTCCTGCGGGAATTTATGCGAAGGAGTACCTTCAGAAGCAGAATCTTTGGTCCTCAGTCGAAAAGAAAGTCGTTCCAACCGAAAACGTCCGGGCCGCCCTGGCCGCCGTCGAATCCGGCAATGTGGATGCCGGGATCGTGTACAAAACCGACGCCGCTATTTCGAAGAAGGTGACGATCGCCTATCAAGTCCCAGCCACTCATAGTCCGGCCATCAGCTATCCGATGGCGGTGTTGAAAGAGGCAAAGGAGACAAGCGCAGCCGCGCGGTTTTTCAAACATCTGGAGTCCGGGGAAGCGGGACGGGTTTTTGAGAGATTCGGGTTCATTGTCCGGAAGTAAACGGTTGGCATGAATGGGGAAGAGTGGCAGATTATTTGGTTCACCGCCTGGGTCTCCGCGGTTAGCACGATCGTGATTCTTCCCTTCGGACTTGCGGTAGCGTGGGCGCTGGCACGCTTCACGTGGCCGGGAAAGTCGATTGTCGAAACCTTCATCTCGTTGCCTCTGGTCCTGCCTCCCGTGGCGACGGGCCTGATTTTGCTCAAAATCTTTGGCCGGCGCGGCCCGGTCGGGAGCTTCCTTCATGACACGCTGAATCTGGATGTTGTTTTTACCTGGCGCGGGGTATTAATCGCGCTCGGAGTAATGTCGTTTCCACTTTTGGTCCGCTCCGCACGCGTAGCCTTTGAAGAAGTGAGCCCACGCCTTGAGCAAATCGCACGCACGTTGGGAGCAAACGACCCGCGCGTCTTCGTCAGCATCACGGTGCCGCTCGCCCTGCGCGGCATTCTGGGGGGGATGATCCTCTCCTTCGCTCGCGCCCTCGGTGAATTCGGCGCGACGATCATGATTGCGGGCAATATCCCGGGACAGACGTCGACTCTCTCCCTCTCGATTTACCAGTCCGTGCAACTCGGTCACGACTCGGACGCCTTTCGCTTGCTCGGTATCTCCACGGTGCTGGCGTTTTTAGCGGTCTGGGCAAGCGAATGGTTGATGCGCCGCAAGCGGACATTCAGATGAGTTTGGTACTGAAAAATATATCGTTGCCATTGTCAGACTTCCGGCTGGAGGTGAGCGCCATGATCCCCAGTTCCGCGATCACCGTCATCTTCGGGCCGTCAGGAGCCGGCAAGACCTCGCTGCTCGACCTTGTGGCAGGGCTCCGGCGTCCGGATTGCGCCTTTATCGAACTGAACGGACAGGTACTCACCGACACCGCGCACCGCGTTTTCGTACCAACGCGGCGGCGTGACATTGGTTATGTGCCGCAGGATCTGGCATTATTCCCGCATCTTTCTGTTCGCAAGAATCTGCTCTACGGGCATAAGCCCGGCGCCGATGAGCGTTTTGCTTTTGATCACATTGTCGAGTTGCTCGAAATCAGGGGACTCGTCGAAAGGGGCATTGCGCAACTATCGGGCGGCGAAAAGCAACGGGTCGCGCTTGCGCGAGCTTTGCTGGCCTCACCGCGTCTGCTGTTGCTGGACGAACCATTGGCGAGCCTGGACATGCAGTTGAAGACCAGGATTATTCCCTACCTTGCTCGCATCCGCGACGAGTTTCGTATCCCGATGCTCTACGTCACACACGACCGTTTTGAGACGTCCTCGCTGGCCGATGAAATCATAATGCTGGTTGGCGGACGAGTGGTTCAGTCCGGACCGGCGAAAGACGCCTTTCGCGAGCCTGGATAGTAAGTGTTTTCCAGGAGCTACTTACGTCATTTCGTCTGCCGCCGCGCCAAAACCGCGCCCCCAACAATTCCCGCTTCATCGCCAAGCTTCGACGCGACAATTTCTATGCCCTTGGCCGTGCCTGATAACGCGCGCTTGGTCGCTGTTTCGGCAATGATCGGCATCATTTCGTCCTCCAGCGCCTCGATGACTCCGCCTCCCAGCACCACCACTTCCGGGCTAAGAAGATTGATCAGATTCGCGACGGCAATTCCCGTGTACTCCGCGGCTTGTTCAACGACCTTCGATACGAATTTGTCGCCGCGTCGAATCGCCTTGCGTAAGTCGCCGCTGCGCAAATCCTCCAGCTTGGGACCGAGCATTTCAGTCAGCACCGTCTTTTGCCCTTCTTCGACAGCGCCCTTGATCTGCCGGAAAATCGCGGTCCGGCTCGCCAGCGCTTCGAAGCAGCCACTGTTTCCACAGCCGCACTTCGGACCGCCCGCTAAAATCACCATGTGACCAACTTCGCCTGCGGTTTTGTTGAAGCCGGCGAAAAGTTGGCCGTCGAGTATCAGGCCGCCTCCAATTCCGGTACCAACAAAAATCCCAAGCAGACTGTGTGGTTTGGCGTTGAGTTCCATCTCGAAAACCCCCAGCGCGCAAATATTGCAGTCATTCTCGACGAACACCGGCAAGTCGAGTTGCTTCTCGAGCGTCTTTTTTAACGGCACATCTTTCCACCCCAGGTTCGGCGCGAAAATCACCTTGCCCGATTCAGGATCGACCGCTCCCGGCGCGCCTATTCCTACGCCCCGTATTTGATCCATGGACAGGTCGCATTCATCCACCGCGTCCCGCACGCAACGCGCGATCCGGTCGATCACCGGGTCTGTTCCGCGGTCGGCCTTCGTGCTCACGCGCGCGGTGCCGATGCACTCCAGCGACGACTTGAACACGCCGGCATAGATCTTCGTGCCGCCCACGTCGACGCCGACCACATATTCTGCTTTCGTTTTGTCGCCCACGTTTAGATTCCGTTGCTGCCTTCAAGCACCTGCTCGATCTGGGTGCGCAATTCGGCATTGATGTCGTCTACCCCGCGGTGACCGTTCACCATTGTGAACCCGTAGGTGCCCTGCAGTCGCTTGAACGCGTCGAGCATCAGTCCCTGGTACTTCAGAAAGCTATCGAAAATATCCGGCGCCAGTCCCAAATCCATCCCGCTTTCCCAATAATCCAGCGCGTTGTTCTTCGCGAAATTCCTTTGCACGAGTTCGTCGGGCGAGACGTTCAAATAAAACACGGCGTCCGGCACCAGCGCCATCCCGTAAAGATTCTTCAGCCACGGTTCGTCCATCCCGCGCACGAGATCGCGCGCCATCAACGTATAAATGTAGCGGTCGGCCAGCACCATGAAGCCCGCGCGCAACGCCGGCATAATGATGTTCTCCAGTTGGTCGGCGAAGTCCGTCGCATAAAACAGGCTCAGCGTCGTGTGGCTCAGGATGTTGCCCTGCTGCGCCTTCTCCAATTCTTCGCTGACGAGCGTCGAGCGCTTAAGGCCCACCTGCACCGTGGCATGGCCGCCCGCCTCCAGCCAATCGACCAGCCGCGCGATCTGCGTGGAACGTCCCGACCCGTCCGCTCCTTCCACCACGATCAGTTTGCCCGCGAGCTTTTGCAGTTCCACGCCGGGGATGCCGTGTCCATAGAAACGGCGTGGCCGCTTCTTCGGCACGACGATGCGTGGCGTTACAACACGCTTTGGTCTTCGAATTGTAGATGCTCTTTCCATCGTTCTTTGCGCGGCGTACGCGCCTGCGGCTTGATGTAATTTTCTTCCCGCTTGAACTGCGCCAGGTCCACGCTGTTGGTGATCAACTCGCGCACCACGTTTTGCTGCGCCTCCACCGTGTGGTTCGCGTCGATCACCAGAAAATTGAACTCGTTCGTCATGGACAGGTACTGCTCCAGGATGCGGCCCTGGAAAATGCGGAAACTCTCGTAGGGATCGGTCGAGAGCCGCAGGTCCATGCCCGCCTCAAAATACTTGAGCTGCGGCCGTCCATCGAGAATTCGTTGCAACGAAACTTCAAGATTCGATTTGAAGAAAAACGTGAAATCCGGCAGCGACGCGAAGCTGTAGATGCCTCGCACCCACTCCGGCGGACAACCCCGCACCACGTCGCGCGCGTAGGCGGTAAACACGTACCGGTCGCACAAAACCAGATAACCCGCGCGCAACAACGGCACCAGGTGCCGTTCGTAGCGGTCCGCAAAATCCGTCGCGTGAATCAGGCTGAATGTCGTCGGCGACAGCAACTCGCGTTTCTTCCCCTTGCTCGTGGCCGCCTTCACCAGTTCCGACGAGTTCCACTCACTGAAATAGACTTTCAGCCCCTGGTTCTCCAGCCAGCGCTTCAGCAAATAAATCTGCGTCGATTTGCCCGAGCCATCCAGCCCTTCCACCGCGATCAACCGGCCCGGGAAGTTCAGCTCGGCAAAGGTCTTCAACATCGTCGACTATGAAAGCTACAATCCGACCAAGGGAACACAAGACGAATACGATGGAGCAAAGCGTATTTGAATTCGCGGCAGCGTCGTGGAGCGCGGTGCTACTGCGGCACCGCCTTTCATCTCTCCCCTTTTCCATGCGCGCGACCTATCCCTTCAACACATTAATAAACTGCTTGATCGCCGGCGACAGCACTTTGTTCTTCTTGTAAATCGCGGCCAGCGGCCGATAGAACTGCGCGTCTTCAATCGTGATCGCCGAGAGCGTGTTCTTGCTCACTTCCTGGGTCACCGTGCCAATCGGAACGATGGCGACACCGGCATCGATCTCCACCGCGCGCTTCACAGTCTCGATGTTGTCGAATTCCATCACCACGTTCACGTTCACATTTTCGTCCTTCAGAATTTTATCGATCGCCCGCCGCGTCGGAATGTCCGGTTCGAATCCAATGAACTTCTGACCCGAAAGCTCCCGCAGCTTCAGCGTCTTGCTTTTTCCCAGCGGATGTTGCGGGTGCGCGATCAGCACCAGCATGTCCTTGCGCAACGGCACCACCTCCAGCTTCGCGTCCTTGCTCGGATATGCCACCAGTCCCAGATCGACAATGTTGCTCAACACGTCCTCGTACACCTGGTTCGAGCGCCGGTATTCCACGTGCACGTTCACGGTCGGGTAAGCTTTCAGGAACTTCTTCAAGTACGGCGGCAGGTCATGCAGCCCAATGCTGTAAATCGTTGCTACGCGGATCGTCCCGGACACGATGTCTTTGATTTCCTGCAACCGGTTCGTCATCGAGTCGAACGTGTTCAGGATTTGTTTGCTGTATTCGTAAAGAACTTGCCCTTCGCGCGTGAGGCGGAAGCGCTTTTTGCTCCGCTCGATCAATAACGATTTGAACTGTCGCTCCAGCGAACTGATCTGCTGGCTGACCGCCGACTGCGTAATGTTGTTGATTTGTGCGGCCTTGGTGAAGCTCTCCGTCTCCGCTAAGTCACAAAACACCTTTAGACTTTCGATCTGCATACCTTAGAACGCGGGAGCGTAAACCGTGACGGGAATTCAAGTCAAACCCGACAGACCGAAATTTGTATGACGTTGAGGGACACGCGCGCCCTCAGGTCGCGGCCGCGAGCGCCGTTTTCACCCGGTGCAGCAATTCATGCGCGGTGAACGGCTTGGAAAGAAAGTTATAATGTTGCACCGTGTTCGCCGTCCGCACGCACGCCGTCGAGCAGATAATCCGCGTCCGCGGATAAGATCCTTGCACGCGCTGGATCAATTCCAGCCCGTTCATCCGCGGCATGACCATGTCCGTGATCATCAGGTCGATCGGGGCCTGCGCCCGCTCGAAGACCTCCAGTGCGCGCTCGGCGCTGTTCGCCGTGAGCACCTTGTATCCCGCCCGGCTCAACAGCATCTGCCCCAGCGACACCAGCATGTCTTCGTCGTCCACGAAAAGGATCGTGCCCTGGCCTGCCAGGCTTTCGTCCGCCACCTGTTTTTCCTCCACGATTTTTTTTATCGCGGGAAGATAGACTCGCACGGACGTGCCCTTGCCCGCCTCGCTCGTCACGGCCACGCCGCCGCCATGATTGCTGATCACCCCATACACCCACGCCAGGCCCAGGCCGCGCCGGCCTTCCTTCGTCGTGAAAAACGGCTCGAAGATTCGTGGCTGAGCGCCGGCTTCAATCCCGCACCCGTTGTCAGTGATCTCCACGCACACGTAAGCGCCGCGCACGAGTTGCGCCGCGCCGTCCTGGGTCCGGTCCGTCACATCAACGTTGCGCGTCTGCACCGTGATCTGCCCGCTCACGTCCGGGCTGTCCGGAATGGCTTCGATCGCGTTCTCCAAAATCTTTACGAAAGCCTGCTGTAACTTCGCCTCGTCGAAGTGCACGGTGTACATCTGCTTTTCGTAGCTGTGCGACCACGAGATGTTCTTGCGCTCTCCGGTTTGAAGCAATTGCAGCGCGCGCCGCATCAACACGTTGAGGTTGCCTTCCACCTGCGACTTCTTGTCCTTGTCCTCCAGGCTGAACACGGCGAGATCATTCGCAATCTCGGAAGCCTTCCCCGCGGCCTTTTCGATTTCCGCCAGCGAGAACCGCCATATGTGGGCCGTGTCCATCTCGCCCAGCACGTGCGACGCGTGGCCCAGCACCGTGGTCAACGCGTTATTGACATCCAGCGCGACCGTGCGCGTCAGTTGCATCGCGCAATCCAGCTTCTGCTTTTGCGCGGCGTTGATTTCCACCGACGCGCGGCCGTCCACCGCTCGCCACATCATCGTTCCGGAGTGGGTCGGCGTGAGTGGAAATAATTGGAACAGAAAATATTTTTGCGCTCCGTGGGTCAGCGACGTGATCGAGGTGTGAAAAGTCGTTGGCTTGCCTTCACGGTCGCGGAACTTCAAGGGCATGAGCGGCGTTTTGAAATTGTCGCACAGGGCGAGAAAAGCGGTCGAAGCGGTTTCGGCCTCGCCAATGTCGGTGAATTCGCGGTTCTTGAGCCGGTCGCCAAACAACACCTGCGCGGCGGCATTGACGTCTTCCAAAACCCCGGTCGGCGTCACCAAAAACGCCGGCCACGACGCATTTTCCAATTGAAAAACAATTTCCGCCTTCATTAACGACTACAAGGCCAGATCACCACTTAGCATGACTTGTTCCTGCGTGCGGGCGCCAACTGAAAGGCTCCCGGCAACAACTCTTTCACCGTAAATTCCCGTATTGCACTCGGCTGGCGGCTGTCCGCGATAAAGACAGAAACTTCACTCGCGTATTCCGCCAGCAGTTGCCGGCACGCCCCGCACGGCATCGCCCCTTTTGCCATTGGCGCTACGATCGCCATCGCTTCAAATTCCTTTTCGCCTTCCGTCAGCGCTTTGAACAGCGCGATTCGTTCCGCGCAGCACGTCAGTCCGTAGGACGCGCTTTCCACATTCGCGCCGGAGTAAATTTTCCCCGACTTCGCCAGCAGCGCCGCGCCGACCTGGAAACCCGAATAAGGCGCCACCGCCCGCAAACGCGCTTTCATCGCCGCAGCTATCAATCGCTGCTTACTTGCCATACGCGCTTGCAAAATTGCAGAGCAGCTTTTCAGCCGTCTCGCGAAATTTTTTTCCAGCACTTAATACTTCGGCGTGCGACAGCAAACCTTTACCAGTTCCGGCGGCAAAATTTGTGATGCAGGAAAGTCCTGCCACGCGCATTCCGCAATAGCGGGCAACAATTGCCTCCGGGACCGTGCTCATGCCCACCGCGTCCGCTCCCAGCTTCGCGAAGGCCCGAATCTCAGCCGGCGTCTCATAACTGGGACCGCTCACCGCGAGATAGATACCTTCGCGCGGACGAACGCCACTGCGCCGGGCCGCGCTCCGCAGCAACTTGATCAGCCCCGCGTCGTACACGTGCGTGAGATCGACGAACTTTTCCGTGCCGTCGACTCCGCGCAGCGGATTTTCCGGCATCAAATTGATGTGATCGGTGATGATCATGAAATCGCCCGGCCGAAACACCTTGTTAATTCCACCGGCCGCGTTCGTCAGCAAACTATCCTGGACACCGAGCGCCGCGAGCACGCGCATCGGGAACGTCACCTCCGCCATCGACACGCCCTCGTAGTAATGACTGCGTCCGTTCAGCAGGAGTACCGGCGTCTTACCCAGCTTTCCAACGATCAGACAGCCTGGATGCCCGGCGGTAGTCGGCTGCGGAAAGCCGGGCAGCTCCGCATACGAAATATTCGCGCCTTGCTCGAGCGCTTCGGCCACCCCGGCAAACCCGCTTCCCAGGACCACGGCGAGCCGCGGCACATCCGGGCAAACGTCCCGTATCCGCGCCGCCGTGCGTTCCGCCGACAACCCTTTCTGCATGCCCGCCGATTCTCCGCAGAATGCCCGCAAGCGAAAGGACGAAGTGGCGCCAAACCACAAATGGACAAGAAAAGAGATGGCCGCAAAAGAACGCAAGGAAACGCAAAGAACAGAATGCGGACGTCGGCGGAGCGACGTCCCTGCCGGGCACAGAAGGCTGTTGACCAAACCCGGCCTTCTGCTATTCGATCCTTAAAGGTTTCCCATGAAATCAAACCGCCTCTCCGTCGCTTTCTTTGTGTGCGTGGTTTGCTCCAGCGTGGCGGCGTCTGACCGGGAGCCCGTCCTTACGGATGCCGAGATTCGGCAGATACTGCAGGAGCGCATCAAGGATAAAAAGACGGTCGGGATTGTCGTCGGGCGGCTCCAGGGAACGAACCGCAGTATTGTTGCCGCGGGCGCTATGGCCCTGAACAGCAGCCGGTCCGTCGACGGGGACACGGTGTTTGAGATCGGGTCGATCACCAAAGTCTTTACCGGCACCTTGCTGGCAGACATGGCCAACCGTGGCGAAGTGCGGCCCAATGATCCCGTCTCGAAGTACTTACCGTCGGGAGTGAAGACGCCCAGCCGCAATGGCAAGGTCATCACTCTGGCGCATCTGGCCAGCCACCACTCGGGGTTGCCGCGAGAGCTCGGAAATCGCCCGCCAGGAGAGAACAAACCTTCCCCGGCTTATAGCCCGGAGTTGGTGTTTGAGTTTCTCTCCGGTTACGAACTGCCGCGGGACCCCGGCAGCGCTTACGAATATTCCAATGTCGGCATGGGTCTGCTCGGGGATTCGCTCGCTCGCCGAGCGGGCACCAGCTACGAGCACCTCCTCTTGGATCGCATCTGCCACCCACTCGGGATGAACGACACGCGCCTGAAGCTAACCGAGGAAATGCAGAGCCGATTTCCCACCGGGCATGATCATGACCTGACGCCGGCGAAGGGTTTTGAACGTCTTAGCCTTCCCGGCGCGGGAGGTTTGCGAACCACGGCGAATGATTTTCTCAAATTCCTTGCCGCCGTTTTGAACCCGGGGGACGACCGGGTTTCGAAAGCCATCAAAGCATCGCAAGCTGTGCGGACGAAAATCGGCGTTGATGGTGTGGAAGTGGCGTGGGGCTGGCATTTCAGGACTGTGTCAGACGAAATCATCACGCACAGCGGCCTGGTCAGCGGGTTTCATAGCTTCATGGGGGTCAACAGAAAGCGCAATCGTGCCGTGGTAATTTTTTCAAATTGTGCCCATTCCAGTGATAATATCGGCCTGCGCCTGCTGGATCCACGAGGCCAGCCGGATGAAACCACATTGGAACGCTACGTGGGGACTTATGAGGTGACGCCGACGTTCGCCATCACGGTTTCCCGCGAGAAATATGACATGTACGTCCGGGCAAACGACGAGCCAAATTTGGAGGTTTTTCCCGTGGGACGGGATCAGCTGTACGGTCCGGGTTTGTCACTGTCGTTCAGAACGAACAGTTCGGGCACCGTAACCGAACTGATCCTGCGCCAGGGAGGCAAAGACCATCGAGCGGTACGCAAGTGAGTGGCAGTTCTCAGTCCTGCGCGAGGTGAGGATCAACCACCATCCGCCGCGCCGCCGAATAAACCAGGTCGATGTGCCTCTCAACCAGCGCCGCGAAGGCCGACTCGGAGCGCCCGTGCGCGTACTCTCGCAATAGTTCCTGGTCTGAAAGCTCATTCACCTGCTCTTTGGTATCCATAGAAGCCCTTTCCGGACAGAAAATCAAAGGTCCGAATTCATAAGGAATTCAGGAAGGCAGGAACGACGAGACAAATTGTAAATTTACGATTTGCGATTAGAAGGGGACCGGACTCTTTACAGAAGATCGCAAAGGTCACGAAGGAGAGAGATTGGCTGTTACACCGGCTCGCGGCTGGACGTCACAATCAAACAAAAAATCGTCTGGCGACGCTGAACTTACTAGAACGGAGCAGATGGACAGCCACAGCACACCGTCAGAGCAGCCCAAGTGGCGAAAAAAACGCCGGATGATGTCATTGTTTCTCGTTGTTGGCGCAGTGGGGTGGGGAGCTGCAGATCTGCTTTTTTACTATTCGGGCATTCTCGCCAGCATCGTTTCACTAACGTGGGCGCTACTCCTCGCCTTTGTAATCTTGTTTTGGTGCGTGTACGATGCTCGCATCCGGGGCTTTCATATCTCGCCGCTTTTGAAGTTGCTCATTTTTTGATGGCGCTGTTCGCGGTGCCGTACTACTTCTGGCGTTCCCGTTCCCTTCGGGAGTTTTGCCGCAGTGCCTTCGGACTGCCCTTGTTGGCGGCGGTCGTAGTGCTATATTACACTACGTGGTACTTCCTAAGATATGTGTTGGTTAAGGTAGGATACTACAGCTAATCATAATTCACGTCTCAGCACATAGCGCGGCACACCTTCGAGGTGGATGATCTGTGAGTTGCGGAGGAGACCTCACGGCTGGACCTCGATCTCGACGATGTTCGAAGGGAACCTGTTGGTGGCAGAGAGAAAATCGAAAACGCTCAGCGAAAGCGTTTCGCCAAAGCGCCCCATTTCTTCCGAGGGAAGCGGCTGGCCCACTTGCACGTCCGACGAATCGAACTGGACAAGGTACTTGCCCGGTTTGTCGATGTTGCGTCCTTTCTTGATGTCAATCTTCTCACCCAGCACGATCGATGCACCCGCAGCCA
>Ga0075428_100001557_pt1 | contig 24570 bp, 22 predicted proteins | sample RhiMetdeltSRZDD2_FD_75291 | JGI IMG/M metagenome (GOLD analysis project Ga0075428, IMG submission 75291) | Populus rhizosphere microbial communities from Tennessee, USA - Rhizosphere MetaG P. deltoides SRZDD2 | ecosystem: Host-associated > Plants > Roots > Rhizosphere > Soil | place: USA... | reverse complement strand
GACGCGCAGGATTTCCTGAGAATTGAAAGTATCGAATCGGAAATGGCTGTGAGTGGGACGACGCGCGTCAGCTTCCTGGCGGTGAGCAATCGGACGTACACGATTGAGTATCGCGATTCGTTATTGCCCGGCGCGTGGACGCGTCACACCGATATCACTTCGGTGACGACCAACCGGATGGTGCAGTTGATCGACAGCCCGCCGGCAGCGGTGACGAAGAGATATTATCGTTTGGCGACGCCCAGGTTGCCGTAGTCACCCAAGGCAACAACTACGAATGAACGCGAAGGCGCGACCTACGGAGTATAGAACGTGCCGAGGTGTTCGAGGATTTTGGCGCGGAGTTCGTCGCCGTTGACCTGGCCGTTGTGGCGCCACAGGACTTTGCCGTTGGTGTCGATGAGTAGGGTGTGCGGGATGGGGCCTGGCCACTCGGGGTCGAGCGCTTTGACTAACTCTTCCTGGGTACCGGTGAAGACGTAGCTGTTGGATTTTCGGCCTTCTTCTTTCACGGATTTTTTCAAGCGATCGGAGAGGCCTGCGCCACGTTTTTCCAAAAACGCTTTCGCTTTGGGCAGGTCCTTCATCTCGTCCATGCTGATACTGATGAATTCGAAGTTGCGCATGTCGAACCTGCGGGAAGTGGCCACCAACTCTGGGAATTCGGCGACGCACGGAGCGCACCAGGTGGCCCAGACGTTGAAGAGGCGGAGATTCTTTGTGCCGCCTTTGCGCAACGCCGCGACGCCCGCCGCGTCGATCGGTTCGATGTCCACGGGAGTCTTGTCCCACTTCAGCGTTTTTTCGGTGATGCCGGTCTTCTTGGTGATCCATTTGGTGGAGCAACCGTGCGGTTTGGTGATGGGGACTGGAACAGGCTCGCCCGCGAACAAGGCTTCAACTGCATTCTTTGCGTCGGGAGATTTTACAGTGGACTCGCTTTCGTAGGGTGAATCGTCGAAGCGCCCCTTATAACGGAGCTTGCGCTCGGCATCGAAGATAAAGACATGGGGCGTGGCGAGACAGCCGTAAGCCTTCGCGGTGGTTTGCTTCTCGCCGTCGTAGAGATAGGGGAAGTCGAACCCGCGGTCGGCGGCGTATTTTTTCATGTCCTCGAAGCCGTCGTTGTATTTGGAGTAACCGAGTTCATCGATGCTCAGGCCGTCCGGGTTATTGGGATTGATGGCGACGAACGTAAGTCCGCGTGGCCGCGTGCTGGCGAGAAACTTTTTCAATCGCGCGTCCGCGCCATGCGAAGTAGGACAGTGGTTGGAGGTGAAGAAAATCATCAGTAACTTGCCATCTTTGTACTCGGCAAGGCGGTGCGTCTTTCCATCGATGCCCGGCAGAGCAAAGTCCGGTGCGGGGTCGCCGATTTTCAGATCGCGAATGCCTTCCTGGGCGGGAGTGGCGAAGGGGATGGTGAGCGTGGCGGAAAGGATCAGGGGAATAAGTTTTGTTGGTTTCATAAAGCTAAGTTTCCGAGGTTAAGAAGAAGCGTAGATGTGTATATCTCCTTCGGCTGCCTGCTTGCCTTCCAAGGCAGCCCGTGCGACCAAAAAACTGACGGCTAGCGAACCAGCGACAAAGGATGTCCACACAATCCACAAGCCCGCGGTGCTCCATCCGCTCTTGATGGTATCCGGTTCGCTCATGGAACGACCGCCGACAACGTGGGTTACCTCAACAGGCTTGTGAACCCAGTTTCCGGGGCGCAAATAATCGAGCCCAAGTGCGTCGGTGCAGTTGTAGATGCGGTTGTTGATGAACGCATCCCAAGCCCACGTGCAGGCAATCGTCATCACGATCAGTGAGCCGAAAAATACTGCAACAGAGAAGAAAATGCGCATACCTGATGCATAGTAACGGACCGCAGTGCAGCGTCAATTTTTGTGAAGATACGGCGAGATGGTCGCGTCTCTACTTCCTAATGCCATCAACACGCCAGATGTTTGGAGTTGCGATTGCGGTGGTGTTCCTGGGCGGAGACCGGACGCCGGCGGCCGACGTTGCGGTGAACGGGGCCGCGGAATTGCGGGCTGCGGTGGCTGCAGCGAAACCGGGGACGCGGTTGGTGCTGGCTGGCGGGAATTATGGAGCGGGGTTTTATTTCAGCAATGTGCGCGGGGAGGAGAAGCAGCCGATCGTGATTTCGGCGGCGGACCCGCAACAGCCGCCGGTGTTTCGCGACGGGAATGTTGCCATGCATTTCTCAAATCCGGCCTACGTCGAGTTGCATAATCTGGTGTTCACGAAGCTGTCGCAGAACGGAATCAACGTTGATGACGTCGGAGGGAAGACGAATGCCTCGGCGCGCGGGGTGGTGTTGCGAGGTTTACGGATTAGTGATGTGGGCGGCGACGGCAATCACGATGGGATCAAGATTTCCGGCATCTGGGATTTTCGAGTGACGGGCTGCACGATCGAGCGCTGGGGCACGCGCGGCGGGTCGGCGATCGACATGGTGGGTTGCCATCGCGGCGTGATTGAAGGGAACACGATCCGGCACGATCCCGAGCCGCAGAACTGCACCGGCGTGCAAGGCAAGGGCGGCACGAGTGACGTGGTGATCCGCCGCAATCGTTTTGAGCACGCGGGTGGGCGCGCGGTGAACATTGGCGGGAGCACGGGACTGCAATATTTTCGGCCTGCACTGGTCGAAGGCGGCGAACACGCCGAGGCGCGCAATCTGCGCGTGGAAGGGAACACGTTCGTTGGATCGACGCCGGTGGCGTTTGTGGGTGTGGATGGCGCGGTGGTGCGCTTCAACACGATCGAACGTCCCAACCGCTGGGCGTTGCGCATTCTGCAGGAGACCAAAGCACCCGGATTTGTTGCATGCCGAAATGGCGAATTTACGGACAACACGATTGTCTTCGACTCGACTCGCTGGAGCGAAGGCGGCGTAAACATGGGCGCAGGTACTGCGCCGGAGACGTTCAAGTTCGCGCGCAACTGGTGGTATTGCGCGGATAATCGGGAGCGCAGCCACCCGCATCTTCCGACGACAGAAACGGATGGTAAGTATGGCCGGCCTCTCGAGGAGGCGAAGGGAAAAGCAGGGGCGGAGGCGCTCGCCGGGGTCGGTGATCGGTAAATCAGTTGTCAGTAATCGGGAGTGACGGCACACTGCTTTCGGTGATGCGCGCGCGAGGCGTAGAGTTGAACGAAGCGAATTGGGTGGCGGTCATTCACGAACCGGACGGTTCGCTCTGCTTCGTTTACCGGCCCTTCGGCACGCCGGGAATGCGGCTGTTCATGTGGTTTTTCTTCCTTTTATCCACAGGGTTTTTATTCATGACCGTGTACAATCGTGGCGTTCCCTGGTTTTTCACGGTCATGTTCGGGGTGATTAACGTGGTCGCGCTGGCGTTTGTCCTGTGGATAACTTATGGCATGGCGCGCCTGAGATTGACCGCCAATGAACTGATTCTCGAAAGAGGGCTTTGGAATCTTCATCGGGCAAAGCGCGTTCTCCGCTCGTCGATCCGGGCGGTGCGGCAAATTGACGATCATGCCGAACAATCGGAGCCGGACAGTTTCCCAAGTTTCAGTCTGAGGCTGGAAGGCGAGCAGTCATGCACGATTCTGTCGCGCCAGGACGGCGACCGCAGCGATTACCTCGGCACCGAGATCGCGCAGTGGGCGGGGGTGTCATACGTGCGGGCGGGCAGGGGTCGTAATTAGGCCTCTGGCGGGAAGCAAAATCGATTTGCAAAGGAGCACCAGTTGTATTCAAATCCGGACATCCGGGAGCGCATATATGAGGTGGCGACATTTGTTTATTGGTTCCCTCGCGATCGCAGCCCGTCTCTTCGCGCAAGTTCCCGGCGACGAGCATTGGGACGTACGGTTTGGACCTTCCGGGGCGGAGAACAACGTGCTGGCGGTGTTGCGACACGAAACGAATGTGTATGTAGCGGGGATTTTTAGCATGGCCGGATCGGTCAATGCGACGAACGTGGCGCGGTGGGACGGACAGGATTGGCATGCGGTCGGGCCCGGGATCGGGCGCTCGGAAGGATCGTTGCTGATTGCGTACGTGTTTTCGTTAGGAACGGACGGGACGCATATTTACGCGGGGGGACAATTCACGAATTCAGGGTCGCTGGCACTGACCAGCAGCGTGGTGCGATGGGACGGCACGGCGTGGCGAGATATCGGAAACCTGCAAGGAGTGCCGGTCCAGTTGACTTTCGTGGATGGAATGTTGTACGCCGCGGGCGGGCTGGGGATACCGGGTGACACGAACACGTACGGAGTGGCACGGTGGGACGGAACTTCATGGGACACGCTGGGCAGCCGGGTTTCCGGATGCGTCGGGCAATTCTGCACGCCCGGGGTTTTCAATTTGAGGGTCGAAGGTTCACAAATTGTGGCTGTGGGATCATTCACGAACATAGGAGGGGTGGCGGCAAATTCAGTGGCGAGGTGGACTCCGGTCTTTCAGGGAAGCGGTTGGGAAGCGATGGGGAGTGGTTTCACGGGCACGAATGTGTTCGTTGGCGGGATGACGACGTACAACGGGCAACTGCACGTCAGCGGAACATTTCAAAATGCGGACGGCGTGCCCGCGCAAAATATGGCGGTGTGGAACGGCGCGAACTGGGTTCCGTTCAGCGGCGCCAATGATGAAGTGCGACGAATTCTCACGGACGGGACGTATCTCTATGCGGTGGGAGATTTCACGACGATTGGGGGCACGATCGCGAGACGAGCCGCACGCTGGAACGGAGCGGCGTGGGAACCGTTGGGTACAGGGCTTAGCAGCGGCATGTTCGACGCGGTGTTGAACGGCAGCGAGTTGCTGGTCAGCGGGAGTTTTATTGAGGCCGGCTCCGCGTCGGTGGGCGGCGTGGCGCGATGGGATGGCGCCGAATGGTCAGCGCTCAATACGGGGCGGCAAAATGGAATGGGTCTGCCGCTGGGGCTGGTGGGGGCATTCGACGTGTTCAACGATTCTCTGTATGTGGGTGGTCTTTTTGCCGGAGCCGGTGGACGGGTAATGAACCGGATCGCGCGATGGGACGGCAACGTGTGGTCGGCACTGGGCCAGGGAATTATTGGGCCAGCGGCGCACCGGGTGCGGGCGATTACCCACATGGGCAACGATCTGTACGTGGGAGGCACGTTCACGAATGCGGGGGGAGTGATCGCATCGAATATTGCGCGATGGGACGGCGCGCAGTGGCACGCGTTGGGAAGTGGCGTGAACAGCAACGTACATGCAATGGCCGACTTTGCAGGAGGGTTGCTCGTGGGGGGAGCGTTTACGCGGGCGGGAGGAGTGACGGCGAATCGGCTGGCGCAGTGGAACGGAGAGACGTGGATCGAAGCGACGAGCGCGAACAGCAACGTGAACGCGATTGTGATCCGGCCCAACGGGCTGCCGGTGATCGGCGGGCAGTTCACAATGGTGCAGGGCCAGCCCGCCAACAAAGTTGCTGAGTTCACCTGGGGCGCGGGCTGGCACGGAGCGGGAAATATGATGCCACCGGGTGGCAACGTGACGGCGCTGGCGATGATGGGAGAGGACCTTTATATCGGGGGGAGTTTTGTTATTCCGAGCATTGGGGCGACGAACATCGTGAAGGTGAGCGCAGCTGGAGGATGGTCCGCGCCTGGAGGCGGTGTCATGGGCAGCGGCACGGTAGTTGGTGCGTTAGCAGTGCGAGGCCACGAATTGTACGTGGGGGGTGTGATGACCAACGCAAGCGGCGTCGAGGTGCGCTCGATCGCCCGATGGGATGGAACGAACTGGCACGCGCTGGGCAGCGGTTTTCAGCGAGCTCCCGGAGGCCCCTCGGTAGGTGCGCTGGCTGTGTTTCAGAATTCGATCTACGCGGGCGGAGGGTTCCTGAGAGCCGGAGGGCGACCCTCGATACATATTGCACGTTGGATTCCGGAGATTCCGTTGCGAATTACGGCTGCGAGCTTTGGGGCGGGCGCGGCGAGCCTGCAGGCCGAAACCGTGCCTGGGTTGAAGCTGCGGTTGGACGGGAGCTCGGACTTGATCACGTGGGAACCGGTGGAACGGATCAAAAGCTATTCCGAGGCTGAAAGTTTCACGGATTCGGCCCCGGCCGCCAACCGGCGGATTTATCGAGTCGTGGCGGAGCCGTGAGATCAGTGAGCAAGTAAGCAGGATTTGATCGAGGCGTGCCGGTGTTTGCGCCAGGAACCCGGAATGAGACGGGGCGAGCCGGTAATGAGGGGTAGACCCAATGGAGTTCGCCGTCAATGCGTGCAATCGGTAGGAATGAAGACATGGCTCTTAGCGCTGACCCTGGCCTGCCTCGTTGGCTGTGCGACTGACGACGGCACCGAAGAAACGAATTCACCGAGGCCAACCGCCGGCGGCTTGCCTCCCGATACCGGTCTCACCGGCGTGGGCGGCACAGGGACTGGAGGCGGTGGGCAGTCGGGCGCGGGCATCAGTGGCATTGGGGTAGATCGCCAACGCACCACCGGCACGGGGACGATGACCAATCAGGTGGAGCGCAGGCAGGAATAGACCTTCGCCGGCATGATATTGAGCGGTTCGAACTCGCGGTTCACGGATCCGAAAGTGGATTCCAAAATCGGCAGGACCGCGCGTGAGAACTGGTAAACGAGAAATCGTCCGCCGGGCCGGAGGACATCGTGCGTCATTTTGACAATCGATGTGCGCAGCCGCCGCGGAAAGTGCCTGAACGGAATTCCTGAAATCGCGTAGTCGGCGGGGCGATTCATTTGGCGCAGCACTTCGCTGGCTTTCTCGGCGGAGCCGTGGATGACGCGGAACCGTGAATCGTCGATGGTCCGTTCGAGAAAGCGGCAAAAATCGCGATTCGTTTCAAAGACGATCAAGCTGCCGTGGCTGGGCAGGTTGCGCAGAATCTCGCGGGTGAACGTCCCCACGCCGGGGCCGTATTCGATTACGGTTTCGGCGCTCGGCCAATCAACATGGGAGAGCACCCTGCGGACGAGGAAGGGCGAGCTGGGAATAAAGGAACCGATCATCCAGGGGTGTTTGAAGAAGTTCAGGGCAAACACCATCGCATCCGAAGCTCCGCTGCGGGCGGCAGCGCCATTGACCGGAACGTTCAAAGACCGTCGCACGGGCGAGCGGGATACAACATGAGAACTCATGAGAACAGCATTATTTTGTTTTTCCTCTCCTGGAATGACCCGAGGGATGCGGCCACCATAGCCGCTTAACTTGAGCAGAACATGACTGGGGTGAGGCTGGGTGTCCATAAGGAATTACCCTGACAGATAATTTGCCGTATCAAAAAAATGCTACACTCGAAACAATCGTTTGATAATGGAGGCGGTGGCTTACTTGACCTTGCGCCGCTCGAGGACGAAGTCGTGGGAAAAGGTGTTGGTGTCGCCCTGTTCATAGGTCAGGCGCAGCCGCACCCGGCCGGTTTTCCAGGTCCAATAATTTGGAAGATTGGCGGGATAATGTTCCCGCGGTCCTTCGTAAACGCTGTCGTAAAAATGGTAACCGAAGCTGTGGCTCACAACAGGTCCGCCATAAAATGGCGCGGAGTAGCTGCCGATGCCAAAGCCAAAACTGAAGGCCGGCCCGGACCGGTAGACGGGCGGTTGCGGCGGCAGGAGCGTCGCTGTAAAGCTGCGCGGGGCAATCGAGCCCGCCACCGGCACAGGATGCGATGCTCCCTCCGGCGATACGACGTAACTTTTTTCTGCCACAATACTGACAGGCTGCGCGGCGGGGTTGGCAATCGCCATCGAGAGTTCGCCATCACGCACCGCGAAGTCGTACTCCAGCGGTTCGTAAGTGATACGTGTTCCGTCCTGGCCAATCGTTCGTCCGAGGTGCGAAGGTTCAACAATCGCGTATTGGTAGCGTGCGCATCCGGTCATGACCAGAAGCGCGCAAGGCAGCATCGAGAGCAACTTTTTCATAGTTTTTAGCTTCGACCTTGCAAGAGCTTCGGACTGATCGCCCGCTTCCGCAAGTAGAGGAAGTTTCACCGGGTTTTGACGTTCGGGCATGCTTTTGAACGGAGTGCTGCGCGGGCGGGTCAAAAACGTGTCCAAAATGGAATGCTTTGCTCATTGCAGATCGGGCGGAATAATGGTAAATAGCTTTCTCTGATGAATCACCTCTGGGGCGCAAGCTTTTGCGTGGCGACCATGGCTGTCGTCGTGTTTGCCGGCGTCGCCGCAGCCCGTGGGGGTGAACCGATCATTATCCCCACTGACAAGGGCAAAGCCGCGCCGGAAACGCCCGAGAAGAAATCTCTGCCGCGGGACGTTTTCAGATTTGGTGAGAGACTAACCACGCCGCCTTCATTCGATATTCCTACGCTGCCTATCGAGCCCAGCACGACCCCGCTTGAGCCGAAGGAGCAAAAGCGGCGCAAGCTGGAACGGCTGGAGCGCGAAAACTGGATGATTGTGGGCAAAGGGGAATTGCAAGAAGAGGAACGCGAGAAGAATTTCCTGAATGTGCGCGATTACCCGCTGGAAGATCTGGAGAAGGAAGATGACAAGGGGAATCTCATGTTCCGTAACTTGAACAAAGACAAGGACGGTAATCAGCGCATGCCGGGACAATTTCGATCCTCGCGTGAAAAGAGCCGCCCGCGAGTATTGCGCGCCGAGGAGGAAGCGGAGGAGGATCGGGAAGCGCACCGGGATGATTCGAAGCAGGGAGCGCACATTGCGAGCGAGTTGAATCTCAAGAAGATGTTCGAGCCGAAAGAAGGGGCTGATAGCCTGGCGCCAAAGTTCAACAAGTCCGACCTGAGTTTGCAAAGCTTGCTAAATGGAGGCGCCACTCCCGAGGCGATTCGAGAGCGGCAGGAGCGGCGTGAGGAGTTTCAGAAGTTTTTAGATCGAGGGTCAGCAACGACGATATCAGGACCGTCCGACCCGATCAATCAGCGCACGGATTTTACGCGTCAGCCTTTCAATCCGACGATGCCAGAGCCGTTGGGGGGGAGCGCGCTGGGAAGCGGGGGTGGGAACTCCGGTCCGCCGCCGATGGTCGGGCGGTTGGGTTCGGGAAGTTTGCCAACAGCGTTCGGGAGCAGGAGCGCGTCTGCGGGGTTTTCGGCAGGTCCGTTGGTTGCACCCGCGCCAGAAGCCCGCGGACCGGCGAAGCCAACGCTGAAGTTCGAGCCGCCGCGCCGAAAGTTTTAGGCGGCCAATCGCAGCACCTGCACGCGGGCTCCGCGTTCGAATACTACACTTGGTGGCACATCGATCAATGCATTGGCGCGCGCCAACGAACTCAACGCGTGAGAGGCCTGCAAACCGGAAAGCGAGGCGCCACCTTCGGAATCAATGTGCACGCGCATAAAATGGCGGCGATCGGTCTTGTTTATGAACGTGTCCTTTGCAATGGCGTACTGAGATGGCAATGCCACGTTGGTTGTGCCTTGCGTCCGGAGGACGGCTGGCCAGACGAGAAGTGCTGCCGTGACGAACGCTGAAACCGGATTTCCGGGCAGGCCGAACAACAGTTTTTGGCCGAGCGTGCCGAAGACAAACGGCTTGCCGGGACGAATTGCCACGCGCCAAAACTCCAGCTTGCCGCCCAATTGACCGAAGGCTTCCTTGACCAGATCGAACTCGCCGACCGAGACGCCGCCTGTCGTCACAACCACGTCACACTCATGGAACGCGCGGTGCAGCGCCTCACGTGAAGCGTCGAGGGTGTCGGGGACGAGCGGGAGCAAGCGAGGGACGGCCCCCGCGTTGGCAAGGAGTGTCGCGAGAGCCACGCGGTTGCTTTCGTAGATTTGGCCTGGCCCAAGTGGCTGGCCTGGTAGGCGCAATTCGTTGCCGGTGGCGAGCATGGCTACGAGAGGACAGCGATGCGCCGGAACTTCGCTGATGCCCAGAGCGCCCAGGAGAGCCGTAGTCGTGGCGGTAACTCGCTCGCCTGCCCTCATTACCACGGACCCGCGCTTCACGTCCTCGCCACGCAACCGCACGTTTTCCCATGGTCTAGCGGGTTCGACGAAACTGGCGATGTCGTCATCCAGCACAACGTCTTCCTGCATCACGACGGCGTCCGCTCCGACGGGAATGGGTGAACCGGTAAAAATGCGCGCGCATTGACCGGGAGCAATCTCAGCGGTTCGCGTTGCGCCCGCGGGAATCTGCGCGGTGACTTTCAAGCGGGCGGGCTGCTTCGGCGAGGCCGCTTGAAGATCAGCAGCAACGACGGCGTAACCGTCCATGGCTGAATTGTCAAAGGCGGGGAGATCGATTGGGGCCGTCAGGTCCGCCGCCACGATGCGCTGCGAAGCATCCAGCAGCGAGACCTGTTCGCGCGGCAAGATGGGCACCGCAGCCAGGATACGCTCGCGAGCTTCTTCGAGTTGCAGCATGGCCGCATAGTGAACGAGTGGATGGAAAAACTCGAACGGGAAAAACTGCGGCGTACTACTGGCCGGACTTGCTTAGGTGTGGGCGGTGACGACGAGGGTTTGTTCCAGGGTCGTGGTGCCGTCTTTGACTTTGTCCAGCGCCGCCAGGCGAAGGGTCTTCATGCCCTGGTTCACAGCGATCTTGCCGATTTCCATGGCACTGCCACGGGCGATGATGCACTTGCGGATTTCATCGGTGATGCTCATGGCTTCGATGATCGCGGTTCTACCGGCGTAACCCGTATTATTGCAGCGGTCACAGCCGCGGCCACGATAGAGAGTGACGCCTTCGAAGTAGCTTGGGGGGATATTCAAGTCGCGGAACATCGCGGCAGGATAAGAAACGGTGTCTTTGCAGACGGGACAAATCTTGCGCATGAGCCGTTGGGCGCAGGCGAGAATCACCGACGATGAAATGAGGAATGGGGCGATGCCCATGTCGTCCAGGCGGGCGACGGCACCCGGGGCGTCATTACAGTGCATCGTGCTCAAGACCTGGTGGCCGGTGAGAGCGGCTTCGACGGCGATTTCCGCCGTTTCGGTATCGCGAATTTCACCGATCATGACGATGTCCGGGTCCTGGCGGAGGATCGAGCGCAGCGCATTGCCGAAACTCAGGCCGATTTCCTTTTTGACGGGCACCTGATTGATGCCGGGCACCTGAAACTCAACGGGGTCTTCGACAGTAACGATGTTGTATTCAGGGTTGTTCAGTTCGTTGAGGGCAGAATAAAGCGTGGTGGTTTTTCCGGAACCCGTCGGGCCGGTCACGAGTAACAGGCCGTGGGGAGCATCGACCGCGGCGCGGAACCGGCGATAAGTGTCCTGGTCCATGCCGATCTTTTCCATGCTGGCAGAGAGGTTCGATTTATCGAGCACGCGCAGCACGCACTTTTCGCCGTGGACGGTTGGGAGAAAGGAAACGCGCAAGTCGAAGTCACGGCCACTCACTTTAACGCGCATGCGACCGTCCTGCGGCAAGCGGCGCTCGGCAATATCGAGGCTGCTCATGATTTTCAAGCGCGAGACGAGGGCGATCTGGAGATTTTTGGGTGGCGGAGTGCGGTCGACCAGCGCGCCATCGATGCGGTAACGGAGTCGGACCATCTTGTCGAACGGCTCGACGTGAATGTCGCTCGCGCGATCTTTGATTGCCTGCACGAGAATGAGATTGGCAAGCTTGATAACGGGAGCGTCCTCGACCGAAGCTGCGAGTTGATCGAGGTTGACCTCTTCGACCGTTTCCTTGACGGTCTCGATCCCATCAGCTTCGGCTTCGTCGGCCTTTTGTTTTTCGGCATCCCGAACAATCTCTTCCATCGTGCCGGTTTTCGACTCGAGGTTGTGGATTTTCTCGAGGATCGACTTCTCGGACGCGATCATCGGCGTAACATCCATCTTGGTGATGCGCCGCACGTCGTCGATGGCGAGCACGTTGAGCGGGTCGGCCATCGCGAGGAAGAGCTTGTTTTCCAAGCGTGAAACCGGAAGCACTTTGTGTGTCACGCAGATGTCGCGGGGGAGCAGTTCGGCGACTTCCTGGGGAATGCCCATGCGTCCCAGATTGACAGGGGGCGTGTTGAGGACTCGCCCCATCGACACCGCCATGTCCTGCTCGGTGACGTATTGTTTGTCGATGATGATCTTGAGAAGCCGGGTGCCTTCCTTCTTCTGCAGTTCCAGCAACTCCTCAACCTGTTTGCGAAAAAGCAGTCCGTCTTCGACGAGGGCGTCAGCGATCCGTTCTCCGAAAGTTTTTACAGCAGCCATAAGCGTTTAGCGGAAGACCTTCTTCAAAAGCTTCATCATGTCCTGCGGAGGGGCGAGGTACCAGAGCAATCGTTGCTTGGTCACTTCCTCCAATTCTGCGATGACGTGGCGATTGAACGGGTTCGCCGTCGCCACGAGAATGGATTTGCTGAGGTGATCGAAAGGCAGAACGCACCAGCGTTGGCAAGTCTCGGCCGGATATTTGCGCGCGAGTTCCATGTCGACGTCATATTTGTCCAGGGGCAGATAACCGACGCGGCTCTTGTCCGAGATGATCCGCAGTGATTTTTCGAGCGGGGTGATGTTTTTATCCGCGAGAACCTGAATGAATGGCTCGATGGGTTTGGTAAGGGTGGCAGTGAAATCCTGTTTGCGCCAGCAATCTTCAAATTGCGCGTTGGTGATGATTTTGCCTTCGACGAAAATCTTGTGCATCGTTTGGCGGCCGTCATCAGCATCGGTGGGCATGAGGCGACTGCCGGCTTTACGGATGCCATCCTTGGGCGTCATTGTCGTTTCGCCGCCCATCGGACCCTGGCTGTTCAGCGTGTTGGCCTTGCTTTCGATTTCGCCAAGGGCGGTGAGCACGTCGCTGTCTTCGGGATAGCGCTGGAGGATGCTTTCGTATTCTAGAATGGCCGAAGAGAGCTGACCCATGGTGACGTAGGCCTGAGCAATGCGCTTGGACGTGTTCACCACATCCTGTTCGCGTCCAAGTTTTGCGTAGGCTTCTTTGAGGATTTCGAGGGATTGGTAGTCCTGAGGTTGGGACTGAGTGATCACCTCGAACATCTCAATGGTTTGTGCCAATTGAGCCTCTTCGCTGCTGGTGAGTTGGCTGGCCGTTGCGCCCATGTTCGTTCCTGCTTTCGTATCGGATAATTTTTGCCGCTCCTGAACGGGCGGGCATATACGGGGTGATGTGAAGCAAGCCCAAGGCCAAGCGGGTTGTCTCAAAACGAGACACGAAAAGACGCTACGGAGAAGAAATTTGCCCGAGCAAAACCCGCTGCGAGGCGCCGGTGGTCGCGGGAATATTTCCAGGTTTGCGATGCAGGCGCAGCCACGCCAGAAGAGCGAACGCAGCGGGCTCGACCGCCTGCGTCGGCCAACCGAGTTGTTGGCAAGAAATCACTTCTGTCGGAACGTTCGCGCGGATCGCCGCCACCAGAGATGGGTTCGACGCGCCACCGCCGCAAAGAACAACGCGATCGGGCGCGGCAGGGAGATGCAATATGTAATTCAGGGCGATGGAGCGCGCGGTGAATTCCGTCATCGTCGTGACGAGGTCAATGTCCGACAAACGCGGCACTTCTTTGCGAATGCAATCGAGGAATGATTCGCCGAACAATTCACGCCCCGTGCTCTTGGGTGGTTTCTGCTTGAAGAATTTGTGCTTGAGCAGGTGCATCAGCAGCCGCTCGTCGAGTTGGCCGCGCCGTGCGATGGTCCCGTTGCGATCAAATCGCTGGCGACCTTTTGTAGCGCGGCTTGCGGCGAGATCGATCAGCATGTTGGCTGGTCCGGTGTCAAAGGCGATGATCTGGGGCGAGGAACCTTTACGCCAATCGAGCGAGGTGACGTTGCTGATGCCGCCCAGGTTGTTCACGCAAATGTGTTTGCCTCGCTCCGCAAATACGCGCGCATGGAACATCGTTGCCAAGGGAGCTCCTTGCCCGCCGGCCGCCAGGTCGGCTGCGCGAAAATTGCTGGCGACCGGCACGCCAAGTTTCTGCGCGAGCCACGCCGGTTCGCCAATCTGAAGTGTCGCGTGATGATCGCCGTCGTGAAAAACAGTCTGGCCGTGCAGCCCGATGAGTTTCGGCTTCGATATCCCTGCTTTGGCCGCTTGCTCGGCATAGAAGCGCCCGAGATCGTGGTGCAACTGCCCTAATTCGTGAGTGGCACTTCTGTTCGTTGCGGCCTCATGCAGGCGCCTGCGCAGCGTGGCCGGATACGCTACCTGCCAATGCTTGCGCAATACGATCCGCCGAGCATCGACTCCGCACAGCGCGTAATCCACGGCGTCGATACTGGTGCCGGACATAATTCCTAAAACCCGAGTCATTGGCATAATTCGTTCCAACGGTGCCCGACCATCCAGCCGGGACAAGCTCCTTTTGCTCAACAAACGATGCTTGGCGTGTTCTAGCCATTAGAATACTCTACACTGGCTTGAGCATCGGTTCGGATAAATTGAATTTTATTGTGGCGGTCACTCTGTATGGGGTGAGCGCGATCTATTCGATTTTCGTTTTTCGCAAGGGATTTCGGCAGGATAACCGCGTCAATTATTGCCTGCTGCTGGGCGGATTTTTGTTTCATACCACGGCCATGTTCCAGCGCGGCTTCAGCCTCAATCGTTGCCCAATCCACAACCTGTACGAAGCCACGGCTTTCATCGGATGGACGATGGCTGCGGCGTATCTCTGCCTCGGTTTGTGGTCGCGACTGCGATTCCTGGGGGCGTTTGCGTCTCCGGTGTTGTTGGCCATCGGCATCTTCGCGCTCATGCCAGGACTCGATGCGAAATCTGGCACGATGGTCTTCAGCGGCGGTTGGCTGAGTCTGCACGTCGCGCTGTTCGTGCTGGCCTATGCGGCGTTTGGACTGAGTTGCGTTGCGGGACTGATGTATCTCACGCAGGAGCACGACTTGAAATTCCACAAATTCCGCGCCGTGTTTTCCCTGATGCCGCCGATCCAGCGTCTTGAACTGGTCTCAGGTCGATTGCTTGTCGCCGGCTTTATCCTGTTGACAGGAGGCCTGATCGTGAGCGCCATTTGGGCGCGCAAGGTGAGTGTCGCGTTCGTGGTCGATCCGAAAATCGTTTGGTCGCTGTTCGTTTGGGCGTTGTATCTCGCGTTGATTGTCATGCGTTGGAAATTCTCCCAGGGTGGCCGCCGTTTCGCGTGGGGCGCCGTCTTCGGCTTTTTGTTCGTCCTGCTGACTTTCTGGGGATCGAGCCTGCTCTCGCCCATTCACAAACCGACGCCGTAGCATGGGTCTTGTCGTCATAGGATTGAGCCATCACACCGCGCAGGTAACGTTGCGCGAGCGGTTCGCCGTAGCCGAAGCACGCGTGCCGGAAATCCTGCAGAGCCTGCGCAACTCCGGCGTGGCCCATGAAGCGGTCATCCTGTCCACGTGCAATCGCGTTGAAATTTACGCTGCTACGGCCCTGGATCAACGTACTGCCTTCACCAAACTACAGGAGTTTCTCGCCTCGGTGCACGATTATCGCGATCCGCTGCACGACGAAATCTACACACTCGGCGAGCCGCAAAGTGTGCACCACTTGTTCAAGGTCGCCTGCGGGCTCGATTCGATGGTTCTGGGTGAAACGGAAATTCTCGGCCAATTGAAGAAAGCATATGAAATCTCTCTGCAGCACAGCCACACCGGCGCCGTACTGAACAAGGCGTTTCAAAAGGCCTTTAACGTCGCCAAATACATTCGCACCGAAACCAATATTCAGCGGGGCAGCGTCTCTGTTGGATCGGTCGCTGTGGAACTTGCGGAGAAAATCTTCAGCGCGCTCGACGACCGGCACGTCATGGTCATCGGCGCTGGAGACACCAGTGAAAAGACGGCGCGCGCGCTTCTTTCGCGCGGCGCCAAGAGCATCATCGTCTCGAACCGTTCGCACGATCGCGCCGTCGCTCTGGCGCAGGAACTTGGCGGGCGCGCCGTGCACTTTGAAGAATGGGCCGACGAGTTCGAAAAGATCGATATCGTGATCAGCAGCACTTCGGCGCCGCATTACGTGTTGGATCGAACGAAGCTCGAACCGCTGATGCACCGGCGCAAAAATCGTGCCCTGCTTTTGATCGATATCGCTGTGCCGCGTGATATCGAACCGGAGGTCAACTTTCTGGAGAACGTTTATCTGTATAATATCGATGACCTTCAGGCCATCGCCGACGACTATCTCAAGCAACGCAAGGACGAAATTGCGCGGTGCGAAGCCATCATCGCGGAAAAAGCGCAAACGTTGCTCGGGCCCCGACGGCCGTCCGCCGAGCCGACGCCGCGAGCGCGGCCAGCCTTCGGACATGAGTAGCATTCGCATTGCGACTCGCGGCAGCGCCCTCGCTCTCGCCCAGGCGAATATTGTCTGGGAACTCTTCCGCAAACTCTTTCCTCAGCTCGATTGCGAGATCAGGATCATCAGAACGACGGGCGACAAACTGCAAACCGCGTCGCTGGCCGATTCAAACCTGCCCAAAGGCCTCTTCACCAAGGAACTCGAAGTCGCGCTCTTGAACGGCGAAGCGGACCTCGCGGTTCATAGCCTCAAGGATTTGCCGACGGAAGTGCCTGCGGGGCTCACCCTGGGAGCCGTCCTCGAACGCGAAGACGTTCGTGACGTGTTGATCTGCCGTCGAGATGCTTCGTTTGCGCGGGCTGAATTTGGCATTCGCGATTTGCCGCAGGGCGCGACGGTCGCTACGAGCAGCACACGACGAGCAGCACAGTTGCGTGATCATCGGCCTGATCTCGAGATAGTTCCCATTCGTGGCAATGTGCCGACGCGGTTGCGCAAACTCGCGCAGCAACCGGAGATTGATGCCATCATTCTCGCGGCTGCGGGACTTGCTCGCTTACAGATGCGACTGGTGAGCGACGGCACACTGACCGGTCCCGAGGAAATCATTACGCCTGGACTTCTCGCGGCATTCATTCCTCTCGAAGAGATGTTGCCATGCGTGGGTCAGGCCGCCATCGGGATCGAAGCGCGCGCAGGCGATCGCCGAACGGCTGAGTTGTGTGCAAAACTAAATCACACGGACACGTTTCGCAGCGTCACGGCCGAGCGCGCGTTCCTGCGCGGCATGGGGGGCGGGTGTCAATTGGCGGTGGCAGCGTTCGCCGAAGCTCGCGGCGATGAAATCAAAATGCGTGCGGTTTCATTTCTTCGCGAGAGTGCGGGACACGCCGAAGCGAACGGCAGCGATCCGGAAAAACTCGGTCGCGATCTGGCCGCAAAGCTTTCCTGATTACTTCAATTCCTTAATTTCGATCTTACGAAAGGAAATCGAACCGTGGTCGCCCTGCAGCATGATGGGACCCGGCTGATCCATGTTCTTGTCCAACTCACCCCCCGTCGCTTTATCCACCGCCACGTTGTCATGCACCTTCTCGCCGTTGAGGATCACCGTGACCTTATCGCCTTTAATCGTCGCTTCGGCAGTCTGCCACTCATCCGCAGGCTTGGACGCGAATTTCGCCACCGGGGCGGTATTGTAAATGGCACCGTTGCCGCCTTTAGTGGGCTGACCCCGTTTGTAATCGTCGAGGACTTGAATTTCAATGCGCCCTCGCAGATAAACGCCGCTGTTTGCACGCTCCGCGATCTTATATTCGTAGCGCAGGATGAAATCGCGGAACTTCCCCTCGCTGACGAGGTCGGTGCCGTGCTTGCCACCAGACACGTCGTTCACGAGGATGCCGTCCTTCACGCTCCAGCCCGCGTAACCGTCGGCCTTGCGCAGTTTCCACCCGCTCAGGTCCTTACCGTTGAACAGTGGGCGAAATCCATCCGCCGCGAATGCAGTTCCGGCAATAATGAGAAAAAGAAATGCAATTACGTGTTTCATAAATTTATTGTTCGATTGTTTGGACGATCTCCTTGGCCATGGCGACGCGCTTCTCCTTCAATTTTTCGATTTCTTCGGGCTTTTCTTTTTTCGGATCGCCCGTTGGCATTCTCCGAAAATCCGCGATTTTGCCGTTCAGCGTTTTCATGAACGCCGGATCACTATGCAGCTTCTTCGCCGCCTTCGCAGCCAACTCATTCCACTCCTTGCCGACCATCGGCGCGGCCACCACCGCGAAGCTCTTCGCGTTCTCAACCGCCTGCACGTCCGGGTTCGCCGCCGCGGGTCCTTGCTCCAGCTTCAGCGCCCAACGGATGCCAGCCAGCAAATGCTGGCGATACGTGTCATCCTTCCAGGTGGATTCATTGTGCCCGAGGTTGGTATAGAACAGCCGGCCACTTCCGTACTCGCGCACCCAGCAGACCGGGACATGATATCCGCCCTTCGTTTTCGTGTCCGCCATGTTCAGGCTCAAGAGCACGCGCACCGCATTCGGGTCGTAGCCCTTGTATTGATAAATTTCGTCTTTTAACTTGAATTCCGCAGGCCACATTTTGACGACCGCGTGCGACGGTTCGTGATTCGTAAACGCGCATGTCTCACCGGCGCCCCAGGGATGCCCATCAAAATTGCCGTTGATGAAGCTCACATACGGCTTGAACTCGGCAAACGTGTCCGTCGCGCTGTGGACACCGACGAAGCCCTTGCCCGACTTCACGAAATCCAGCAACGCGTTGCGCGGGTCGCCTTCCGGCAGAATCATTCCCGTGGTGTAGAAGAATATCGCGTCAAAATTCTTCAGGTTGTCGCGCGTGAGCACCTCGATGGCCTTCTGTGAATTCACCGTCTCGAACACGCCGGATTCTTTGCCGATCTCCTGCAGCGCCTTCTCGACGACACACAACTCGCCATTTGTGGGCCGCTTCACGACGCTGTGCGTGAACCCCTTCGATTCGGTGATCACCAGGATTTTCTTCGGCGCGGCAACGGCAGATATCGCGATCGAAGCCGCCAGAACAGAGCAAAGGACAACTCGCTTGATCATAGGTTTTGCAGATGGTTAACAGACGCACTCAACACCTTGGGAATTCATGCCAATCACAGTTGACGGGTCAAGCCACATCCACCAGCAGTTCGTCAACCTTGCACTTTCGCCTTTGGACTTCCGGCGATTTTGGGTTAACTACCTTGGTGGATTTGAAGCAGGAAATGGCGCAACTGGGCCGGCAGGCCAAGGCGGCCTCGCGCGTGCTCGCGCTCTTGAGTACGACCGAGAAGAACGACTGTCTGCTCGCCATGGCTGGCGCGCTCGAACAGGCCACCGTCCCGATCCAGGAGGCAAATGCCCGCGACATGAACGCTGGCGCCGAGTCGGGCCTCAGCACTGCCATGCTGGATCGTCTCAAGCTCGATGAGAAGCGTGTTCGCGCCATGGCCAATGGACTGCGCGAAGTCGCCGCTCTCCCCGACCCCGTCGGACGTGTGCTCGACGAACGAACGCGCCCCAACGGCCTGAAACTTCGGAAAGTCTCCACGCCCATCGGCGTGGTGGTCATTATTTACGAATCGCGCCCGAACGTCACCGCCGACGCGGCGAGCCTGTGTTTCAAGTCTGGCAACGCCACGATTCTCCGGGGCGGCAAGGAAGCCATTCATTCCAACCGCATTATCGCCGAGACGATGGTCACGGCCGCCCGCAAGCGCCTTACCAAATTTCCAGAGCATGCGATTCAGGTTGTCGCGACCACCGATCGGGAGGCCATCCGCGAACTTTTGTCCCTCACGCAGTACGTCGACGTCTGCATGCCACGTGGCGGCGAGGGCCTCATTCGCGCCGTGGCCGAGTGTTCGAAGGTGCCGGTGATCAAACATTACAAAGGCGTCTGCCACGTGTTCGTCGATCGTGACGCGGATTTCACCATGGCGGAGGAAATCGTGATGAACGCCAAAGTGCAGCGGCCTGCCGTTTGCAACGCCATGGAAACCCTGCTGGTCGATCGCGCCATCGCCGGAAGATTTCTTCCTGCCGTCGGTCAGCGGCTCGTCGAGAAGAACGTCGCATTCCGCACGGACAAGGATGCTCAACAGCTCCTCGGAAATACCGGCGGCAAAATCCAGCCCGCTACCGAGCAGGATTGGTCCACCGAATACAATGATTACATCTTGAACGTGCGCGTGGTCGATGACGTGCGCCAGGCCATCGATCACATCAATCAATACGGCTCGGCGCATTCCGACAGCATCGTGACGCGCAACGAAGCGCGCGCGCAGCAGTTCCTCAGCGAAGTCGATTCGGCGACGGTTTACTGGAACGCGTCCACGCGCTTCACCGACGGCGGCGAATACGGCATGGGCGCTGAGATCGGCATCAGCACAGACAAGATCGGCGCGCGCGGTCCAATGGGCCTGGAGGAATTGACCACCTACAAGTGGCTTGGCTTTGGCACCGGTCAGGTGCGGGGTTGAATACACAAGTTACAACCAGCAGTTCTGCGAGCGAGCGGGCGCAATTCGTCCGCGCTCATCTCCCGGCCGGCGGGTTGTTCCAGGACCAGCACTGGCGCGTCGCTACCGCGCCGTTTCCGCTGGGAGAAAGGGTCGCGCGCGAATTCCAGACGCTGGGCCGGCTCCTGCTCCAGTTTTATCGCGCTGTCAACTTGCTCTATCGCCAAAGTGCCACCGGCAAACAGCCTGGGTGGGTCGCTGATTGGCTCGACCGCGGCAAGCCGCACCACCTCATCGATCTGCAACGCGACTCGGCCTTCAAGAACGATGTCCCGCGCGTGATCCGGCCGGACATTCTCCTCACGGACTTGGGTCTCAGCATTATCGAACTTGACAGCGTCCCGGGTGGTATGGGCCTTACCGGATGGCTGAACAAAACCTATTCGGCGCTCAATTTCCCCGTCCTCGGCGGGGGTGAAGGGATGGGGCGCGGCTTTACTTCCGTTTTCGGTGAGGCTCCGCGCGTCCACATTGTCGTTTCAGAGGAGGCGGCCACTTATCGCCCGGAAATGGAGTGGCTCGCAAGCCAGCTCGACGGCGACCGCTTCCATGTCCAGGCCAGTTCTTTTACTGGCTTCACTAAGGGTGAGGCAGTTTATCGCTTCTTTGAATTGTTCGATCTCCCCAACATTTCGACTGCGCAAGAAATCCTCGACGCGGCCCGGCGCGGTGATATCCGGTTAACCCCGCCGCCGAAGACCATCTTTGAGGAAAAGATGCTCTTCGCGCTGTTGTGGAATCGCAACCTCCAGAGTTTTTGGCGGCAAAACCTCGGTGAATCCTTTTTCAAGCGTCTGCAAGCCATCGTTCCGTACACGTGGATCGTCGACCCGACGCCCTTGCCGCCGAACGCCGCCATCCCCGAAATCAATCTCACGGATTGGCAGCAACTCAAAACCCTCTCGCAACGCGAGCGCGAATTGATCCTTAAGGTTTCTGGGTTCTCCGAAGAAGCCTGGGGCGCTCGCGGCGTGTATCTTGGCAGTGACCTCTCCATCGACCAATGGAGCGCGGCAGTGGACAAAGCCGTCACGTTCGCCGATCGCTCGCCTTACGTCCTCCAGCGCTATCACAAACCGCGCCTCGTGGAATCGGAGTACTTCGATTTCGAGTCGCAGAAAGTCGTCCCGATGGATGGACGCGTGCGCTTGTGCCCCTACTACTTCGTCGCCGGCGAAGGCGACGCCGCCCGCGCCGAACTGGGAGGCGTCCTCGCCACCATTTGTCCCGCCGACAAAAAAATCATCCATGGCATGAAAGACGCCATCCTCGCTCCGGGCGTGGAGTGAGGGCCTCCTTTGTAACGACCAACGCGTAAGGAGCCGTCAGTTCGCGTTTGTCTTTCTACTTGTAAAGAGACGTAAGTCGTCTGCTGGATGGTTTGGAAAGCGAACGGCGCAAATGGAGGCAAGAATCGGGTGGGAGTGATGGGGGAGGGCGGGGTATAGTGGCGGCGGATGAATGATTATACGCGGATTGCGGGAGTGATCGGGTATTTGGAAGAGCATCGAGCGGAACAGCCGGGGTTGACGGAAATGGCTCGAGCGAGCGGGTTGAGTGAATCGCATTTGCATCGGCTGTTTCGCCGGTGGGCCGGCGTGACGCCAAAGGATTTCTTGCAGTGTCTGACCGCGGAGCATGCCAAGGAACGGCTGCGTGAATCGGCGAGTGTTCTCGACGCGTCGCTGGATGCGGGGCTTTCGGGCCCGGGACGTTTGCACGATTTGTTGGTGAGTTTGGAGGCGGCGTCGCCGGGGGAGATCAAAAGCGGTGGTGAGGGCATGGTGATCGAGTGGGGCCGGGCGGAAACGCCATTCGGACCGTGCACGATCGGGTGGAACGGGCGGGGGATTTGTCATCTGGCCTTTGTCGAGGGGAAAGATGAAGGGCAGCCGGCGGAACTGACAGCGGAGTGGCCGCGTGCGCAGTTGAAACGGAATGATCGCGACGCGCGAGAACAAGCGGGTCTCGTGTTCGACGCGAACCAGCGCAACGGAACGCGGCTCAAGGCGTTCGTTCGCGGGAGCGCGTTTCAACTAAAGGTGTGGCGCGCACTGTTGCGAATTCCGGAGGGATGCGTGGCAAGTTATCGGCAAATCGCAGCGGCGGTTTGCGGGCCAGAGGCTGCGCGAGCGGTGGGGGCGGCTTGCGGTGCCAACTCGATTGCGTACTTGATCCCGTGTCATCGTGTGATTCGTGAAACGGGAATTGTGCAGGGATATCGATGGGGCAGCGGGCGCAAGGAGGCGATACTGGCGTGGGAGTTTTCGAGGAGGGAGGCGATGGTCGGAATGCGGTAAAGGAGGGGGTTTAAGTAAGAGCCTACGCCAACTGGCCATCGACTAACTGAAACACTTTCGGCGCACGGGTTGCGATGCGTTCGTCGTGGGTTGCGATCACCAGTGTTGTTTCGCGCTCCGCACGCAACGCCAGGAGCAGATCCATAATTTCATCGCCTGTTTTGGAATCGAGGTTGCCGGTCGGTTCATCGGCGATGATCAGTTCCGGATGGTTGATCAACGCGCGCGCGATCGCCACTCGTTGCTGCTCACCCCCGGACAGCTCGGCCGGTTTATGTTCCAGCCGTTGCGCCAGGCCGACGCGCGCCAGCAAGTCCTTTCCGCGTGCCTCCGCCGTCGCTGCCGGGACGCGCGACATGCGCGCAGGCAGACAAACATTTTCCAGCGCGTCGAGCTCCGGCAGCAAGTGATACGCCTGGAAAATGAAGCCAACCTTGTCATTACGCCAGCGCGAGCGCGTTGTTTGCGACATGCGTGAAAGGTTTTCTCCGCTGAACCAAATCTCACCTGCATTGGGCGAATCGAGGCCACCCAACAAATGCAGCAACGTGCTCTTGCCCGCGCCCGATGCGCCGCGCAGAGCAATGAATTCGCTGCGTTCAATCCGCACGCTCACGCCGCGCAACACTTCCAGCGTGCGCTTCCCCAGCACGTAGCTTTTGCGCACGTCGCGCGCTTCGAGCAGGGTGCCATTCGATGCTGGCCTTGCGTCACTCATGCCGTAACGCATCAACGGGCTGCAATCGCCCGGCGGTCCACGCCGGGGCGAGTCCTGCGAGCAGGCAGATCAGGACGGCACTGCCGCAGATCACCGCAATGTCCAGGGGGTCAATCAACGCGGGCAATTGGGTAAAATTGTAAATCTTCGCCGGGAAGAGTTCGAAGCCGGTGATCTTGCGCATCAATTCGAGAAATCCGTTGCGATAATGCACGGCGAGCATACCCAGGGCGAACCCAAGTGCCACCCCGACGACGCCAACGATCAGGCTCTGGCTCAGGAACAACCAAAGAATTTGAGAGCGCGTCGCGCCCAGCGCTTTGAGCATTCCGATCTCGCGGGTTTTCTGCACCACGAAGGTGATAAGCGAATTCATGATGCCGAAGGCCGCGACGATCATGATAAAAAAGAGCAGATAGAACATAACGTTCTTTTCCACGAGGATCGCATCCAGCAGTGAGGCATGTTCCTCGGGCCAAAGCACGAATCCAAATTCGTCTCCCAGGGTGGCGTGCAACTGGTTCGCCACTTCGTGGACCTGCATTGGATCGCGCAACATCACGAGAATGCCATGGACAGCATTGCCGAGTTGATAGAGTTCCTGCGCGTTCTCCAGCGAGGTCACAATCACATTCGCGTTGTACTCGTTGTAACCGACGTTGAAGACACCTCTCACGCTGTAGTCATCCGGCAGTGGCAACTCGTCGATTTCTTTCTTCGGATCCTTTTTGCGCTCTTCGAGTCGGCGGCGAATTTCCTTGAGAAAGCTCGGCGAGTAAATCGCCACGCGGTCATCAATGTTCAAACGCAGTTCCCGCGCCAGCACCTCGCCCACAAGCAGCGACGAACCCTCGACGTCGAGTGTGCCCAGCACGATGTTGGTGCTCAGGTTGCTCACGTTGGTTTCGAAACGCAGGTCAATCCCGCGTATCCAGGGTGCGGCGACCATCTGATTTCCAAACTGGGGTTGCGTTTCGAGCATCACCTGCCCGAGCACGTAAGGCGCGGCGCCGCGCACATTCGCGTTGGAGGTGATTATCCGCATTACGTCCTCGTAGTCTCCCATCGGTCGCAGCCCCACCAGCACGACGCGCATGTGGGCGTTGAAGCCGAGAAGCCGGTCGCGCGTCTCCTTGTCAAAACCGCTCATGACGCTGATGACGATAATGAGCACCGCCACCCCCAGCATCACGCCAAGGACGGAAATGACTGTGATGACGGAGACGAACGTCCGCTTGGGACGCAGGTAACGGAGAGCGAGAAACAGCTCGAACGGCAACCTC
>Ga0075428_100001555_pt1 | contig 24580 bp, 25 predicted proteins | sample RhiMetdeltSRZDD2_FD_75291 | JGI IMG/M metagenome (GOLD analysis project Ga0075428, IMG submission 75291) | Populus rhizosphere microbial communities from Tennessee, USA - Rhizosphere MetaG P. deltoides SRZDD2 | ecosystem: Host-associated > Plants > Roots > Rhizosphere > Soil | place: USA... | reverse complement strand
ATCATGAATCTGGATGGCGACAACGCCGAGCGTGTCAAGCAGCGGGTGGAGACCTACTACCGCAAGGTCGACCAGACCTTGGCCGAGCATGCGCGCGCCGACAAGAGTCTGTCCGGCATGGGCACCACGATGACCATCGCTTACAGCATCGGCGCCGATCTCTTCCTCGCCCATGTCGGGGATACTCGCTGCTATCTCTTTCATGACGGCAAGCTGCAACAGCTCACGCGCGATCAGACCCAGGCTCAGATGTTGGTGGACGCCGGCCTCTTGCGGCGCGAGGAAATGGCGACGAGCCGGCTGCGGAGCGTGCTGACCAACGCCCTCGGTTGCGGCGATCCGGCGTTGGAAGTGGAAATGCAGCGCCTGCACCTCGGCGCCGGGGATCGCTTGCTGCTCTGCAGCGATGGATTGACCGACATGGTCGACGATCCCACGATCGCCGGTGTGCTCTCCAATCCTCGCGGTCCCGCCGCGGCGTGCCGCGAGCTGGTGGATTTGGCACTGGAGCACGGCGGTCACGACAACGTCACCGTCATCGTCGCCGATTACGTCATCGACTCTGTTCCCGCTTAGGGGCTCTCGCCCTGGCGACGAACCAGCGCGTAGACCGGCACTCCAGCACCCACGATCAGACAACCGTACAGCGCCTGTCGCCAATCCTGCACCGCGCTCGCACCGGCCACTCCCAATGCGGCAAGAAGGTAGAGAGCCGGGATCCACGGATACCCCGGACAACGGTAGGGCGGATCCGCGTTGTCTTCGCCGTCCCACGACGTCCCGCGGCGCCGCAAGACGACCAACGATGCGGCCGCGAGCGCCGACAGCAGCAAGATCGCGAGCGTCGCCCAGTTCACCAGTGCCTCGATGCGCCCGGTGAGACTCAAGAGCGCCGTCCACAGACCTCCCACACCGAGAGCCAACGCCGGAACACCAGCGGTGTTCGTGCGCGAGAGCGCCCGCGGCGCCAAGCCATCGACCGCCATCGCGTAATAAATGCGCGCCCCCGCCATCAGCGTGACATTCGCCGACCCCAGGACCGCGAGCGCGATCAGGACGGCAAGCACGCGCTCGCCGCCCGATCCCAGGTAGCGTTGCGCCGCCTGCGCTGCGGCCGTCGTCGACCCGGCAAGGCGCTCGTGTGGCACGGCTGCGAACAAGAGGACATTGAACAGGACATAAAAGACGCAGACCCCGAACGTCCCGAGCAGCAGGCCGCGCGCCAGATTGAGCGCCGGACGCCGAATCTCGCCGGCGACGTACGCGGCCGCATTCCAGCCCGAGTAGGTGAAGAGAATCGGGACCATGGCGGCGGCGAATGCGACGACGATCCGCGTCGAACTTTCGGCGCCGGGCATGGGTGCATGCGAGCGCCATGCGCTCGTCTCCAAGGTCGCGGACCCAGTGAACCAGCCGATCACGCACAGCACGGCCAAACCGCCGACGGGCAGGATCGTCAACCAGGCGGTCGTGCGCCCCGCGATGCGTGCGCCGGCGATGTTGGCCACTGTCAGCGCGATCACCACCACGGCCGGCAACAGACGATGCAACCCATCCGGCAGACGAGCCAGCAGTGGCCATGCCGTCGTCACGTTGTCCATCGTGACGATCGCCATCACCGCCGCAGCACCCGAAAACGTGACGATCCACGCCGCCCAACCGGTGAGAAATCCCCAGAGCGGACCGAATGCGACGCGCAGGTATTGGTAATCGCCTCCCGCCCGCGGCAGCCGCGCACCGAGCTCGCCATAAATTGCGGCACCGCAGAGCGACAACGCGCCGCCCACCACCCAGGCGGCAAGCGGCCACAGGGTCCCCGGCAGATTCCCTGCCACCAAACCCGGTGTGATGAAGATTCCGGCGCCGACCATGTTGCCAGCCACCAACCATCCCGCGTCGGCCGCACCAAGCACCCGCTTGAGCACCCTCACCCCCTGTCGAAGTCGGAGTCAGCGATCGAAGCGTTCACGCGCTTGACGGCTGCAGAAGGGCACGAGGAAAGCCAGCAGTGCGAGCGGCCCCGGCCCCCAGGCGAGCGCGCGCATGCTGCCGCGATCGACCATCCCCCACACACCGAGGCCGGCATTCGCCAGAATGAAGCCGATGACGAAAGGGCGCGCCCACCGGCGGCGCTGCGCCAAGCCGAAAGCCGCGACACCGCTCCCGAGGGCCTCGAGCGCCAGGATCCATTGCGCCGGCCCGGCTGCGCGCCGCAAGCCCAACAGCGCCACCAAGACGATGACGACCAGCAACAATTGGAAGCTCGCGAACAAGAACCGGAACATCTGTCCGCCCCGTGCCTGTGGTTGTTCCTCCCAGGCACGCTCCCGCGCGACTTGTTGATCGCGGCAATAAGGGCACTCGATGTTCTCGGCGAAGAAGCGCCGGCCGCAGTTCTGACACTCGGCGAATTCCGACATCAGCCGCCGACCTGGACGAAGCTCAGCATCGTGCCGTAATCGCCGTCGTTCAGCCGATGAGTCTCGGGTTTGGCTGCGACCGCGGCATCGATGGCGGCGTCGAGGCGCTGTTGCCAGTCGGGACCGTGCAGATGCTGGCGCAGCGGCGCATCCTCGTGGCCGAACAAGCAGGTACGGAGCTTGCCGTCGGCGGTCAGGCGCAATCGATTGCAGTCGGCGCAGAAATTCTGCGACAGCGGGTTGATGAACCCGACGCGCGGCGCCGCCGGAGCGTGACGATCGCGATAGTTCCGTGCGGGTCCCGCATTCGAGCTCGGACCCAGCGGCTGCCAACGCGCCTCTCCGCCCAGTCGCGCCAGCACATCCTGATTGGAGACGAAGTGATCGGGCTGGATGCCGTGCGTCGCGCCGGTCGGCATCATCTCGATGAAGCGCAGTTCCAGTCCGCTCACCCGCGCGAATTGCACCAGGTCTTCCACTTCGTCGTCGTTCACCCCGCGCATCACCACGGTGTTGAGCTTGATTGGGTCGAAGCCGGCCGCGCGCGCCGCTTCGATGCCATCCAGCACTTTGTGCAGCTCGTCGAAACCGGTGATGCGCTTGAACGTCGCCGGCCTCAGGCTGTCGAGGCTGACGTTCATTCGCCGCACGCCGGCGGTGAACAACGGCGTGGCCAGTTGTCGCAAGCGCACCGCGTTCGTCGACAGCGCCATGTCGCGCACACCCGGAAGGCGCGCCAGGCGCGCGGCGATTTCCACCACGTCGGGGCGAATCGTCGGCTCGCCGCCGGTGAGACGCAACTTCTCGACGCCGCGGCTGGTGAAACGACCCACCACCCGTTCGATCTCGTCCGGCGTCAACACCTCGCTCATGTGGAAAGGAATGCGCTCCGGCATGCAATACCGGCAGCTCAGGTTGCAGCCCTTGAGCAGGGAGACGCGAAGATAGGTGAGGACGCGCCCGAAGCCGTCCTGGAGCATGGCCTTGCTCTCCTTTCCAAGTGCGGGAGGCACGGCCGTTTCCCGCCGCACCCTATCGGCTGCGCGCCGTGGGCTCGAGCCTGTAGGTCGCGCAGCTCGGAGAGTCTGCTCCTCACAAGATAGCATCCCCGGTCCCGTCCGAGAAGGGCAAGCCGGACGCTCGCCGTCCCACGCTCTGATAGGATCTCGGCATGGAATCCAGCAGTGCACACGTTCGCGCCCGCTCCGAGGCCGCCGGCTTCGATTTCGTCGGGATTGCACCGGCGCATCCGGCGCCGCTGGCGGATCTGCTGCACGCCTGGCTCCGAGAGGGCATGCACGGTTCGATGCGCTACATGGAGGATCCCGCAGGGCGCCGCCAGGATCCGCGCAAGTATCTGCCCTGGGCGCGATCGCTCGTCATCCTCGGGCTCAACTACTACACGCCGCACGCGCTGACCCAGGATCCGGATCGGGGCGCCATCTCGCGTTACGCCTGGGGCGCGGACTATCATCGCGTGGTGCGCGCGCGTCTGGAGCTCTTGCGCGCCGATCTCGTGCAGCTCGATTCATCGGCACGCTTCCACCCCTTCGTCGACACGAGCCCGGTGCTGGAGAAGGGCCTCGCCGAAGCCGCCGGCCTCGGTTGGCGCGGCAAGCACACCAACTTGCTGCGCCGGCGTGCCGGTTCGTGGTTCTTTCTCGCCGGGTTCGCGACCGACCTCGTGCTCGACTACGACTCGCCTGCGCGCGATCACTGCGGCACGTGCACGCGCTGCATCACGGCGTGTCCGACCGGCGCCATCGTCGCTCCCTACGTCCTCGACGCGCGACTCTGCATCTCCTATCTCACCATCGAGCTGCGCGGCCCGATCCCGCGCGAGCTGCGCCGCCTCGTCGGCAATCGCATCTTCGGCTGCGACGACTGCCAGGATGTCTGCCCTTGGAACCGCTTCGCGCAGCCGGCTGAGGTCCAGGGTTTCGAGCCGCGCGACGGCAATCTCAATCCACTTCTCGTTGAGCTCTTCGGGATCAGCAAGAGCGAGTGGAACCGTCGCTTCAAGAAAACGCCGGTGCGACGAGCGCACTACGAGGGCTTCCTGCGCAACGTCGCTGTCGCGCTCGGCAACTGGGGCTCGGCCGCCGCCGTGCCGGCGCTCGTCGCACGCTTGGATGATCCAGAGGCGCTCGTGCGCGGTCACGTCGCCTGGGCGCTCGGCCGCATCGGCACCGCCACTGCACGGACGGCGCTCGCGCGCCGCCGCGACATCGAGGACGATTTCTGGGTGCGGGAAGAAATCGATGCCGCGTGCGACGAGTGCGCGGCCAAAGCGGCGACGGCGCAGCCGCTCGTCGGGGTGCCGCCATCATGACCGAGCCCAGGCCGAACCCCCTGCCTCGCGACGCCGTGAGCCTCGATCTCCCGGGCGACGCCATGCGGCGAATGACCGATCTCGTCACCGAAGCCGCCATCGCGCACGTCGAATCGCTCGAGACCCGTCCGTCGTGGGATTTGAACGGCGTCGACGCCGTCGCGGCGCGTTTTCGCGAGCCCCCGCCTGCGAACGGCGTGGCGCTGGAGGAATTGTTGCCGCTCCTCGAAAGCGGTGCGTCGAAGAGCTTCACCACCTCGGGCCCCGGATATCTGGCGTTCATCCCAGGCGGCGGGCTCTATCCCAGCGCGCTCGCTGATTATCTGGCGCTCGCCTACAACCGCTACGTCGGCGTGTGGAACCCCGCACCGGCCTTCGTCCAGCTCGAGCTCCAGTGCATCGACTGGATCCGCGAGCTCGTCGGCTATCCGGCGGGTGCACAGGGGCTGCTGACGACGGGAGGCTCGCTGTCCAACTTCATCGCCGTCGTCACGGCACGGGCGAATCGTTTGCCCGAGAACTTTCTCGATGGCACCCTCTACGCATCCGTCGACACACACCATTGCGTGTCGAAGGCGGCACTCCTCGCCGGCTTCCCGGAACGCAACCTGCGCCTCTTGCCCGTCGATGCGCGCCGGCGCTTGCGTCTCGACGCCCTGGCCGCAGCCGTGCGCGAGGATCGGACACGAGGCCTGAAGCCATTTCTCGTGGTGTCGAACGCGGGCACCGCCAACACGGGCGCCATCGACCCGACGGACGCGATCGCCGATTTCTGCGCCGACAACGACCTCTGGCTGCACGTCGATGCAGCGTACGGCGGCTTCTTCCGCCTCGTCCCCGGCGGCGAGAATCTGCTCCCGGGGCTGGAGCGCGCCGATTCGATCGTGCTCGATCCGCACAAGGGCTTGTTCATTCCCTACGGCACCGGCTGCCTGCTGGTGCGCGACAGCCAAGCGTTGCGGCGCGCGCATCAGTCCGGGGCCGATTACCTCCAGGATCTGCAGCTGCCCGACGGAGCGGTGAGTTTCGCCGATGTTTCCCCAGAGCTGTCGCGGGATTTTCGCGGACTGCGCGTGTGGTTGCCTTTCAAGCTGTTCGGAGTCGACGCCTTCCGGGACAACCTGCGCGAAAAGCTCGAGCTCGCGCGCTGGGCGCATGCGGAACTGAGCGCCACGCCGGGTTTCGAGTGCTTGGACGAGCCGCAGCTCTCGGTCGTGGCGTTTCGTTATCGTCCGCGACGCGGGGACGTGAACGCGTTCAACGAGCGCCTGTTGTGGCGCGTCAACGACAAGCGGCGGGTGTTCATCACCAGCACGCGCATCGAGGGTGCGTATGTGCTTCGCATCGCCGTGCTGAGCTTCCGCACGCACGGGCGCCACGTGCAGGCGGCCATCGAGGATATTCGGCAGGCGGCGCTCGAATTGGATGCCGAATGAACGAGGCGAGGCTGGCCCATCCACCGCGGCAAATGCTCCCCTGGACCCGCTCCTGCATGGTGTGCGGCCAGGACAATCCCGTCGGCCTGCGCGCACGCAGCTACAAGTCCGGCGACTTGGTGCAGCTTCCGTTCACCACACGCGTCGAGTACGCCGGCTGGAGCAACGTCATGCACGGAGGGTTCATCGCCATGGTCCTGGACGAGGTCATGACCTGGGCGGCGATCCTCGGCAGCAGCCTGCCCTGTTTCGCGGCGGATTTTTCCGTCCGCTTGCAGGAAGCGCTGCCGGCATCCATCTCATGCACGGCGATGGCACGCATGCGCGAGAACCGGAGAAAAGTCTTCGACACCGAAGCCTGGCTCGAGGATGACGCGGGCCGGGTCTACGCCCGCGCCTCGGGTCGTTATCTGCCCGTCCCCGCCGAGCGCATGGCACACTTTCGCTCGGATTTCGTCACTTCGCCGGATTGCCTGGACCTGGAGCGCATCTTCACGCGCTGAGACCGGCACCCGCGGCAAGCGCCATCGGATCACTGGTCTCTTTGGATATGGAACCCGCGCTTGTCTTCCTCGTCGATGAGCTGCTCGACCGATTCGAGGATGTACTCGCCGGGAGCGCGCGGCAGTGTGGCTTCGAATCGCTGCCGATAGGGCTCGAGCACTGCGGCCCATGCCGGCGGCACCGCACCCTGGAAAGGAAAATCGTCGCCGCGCGCGACCTCGAGGGCTTGGGTCACCATTTCCAATGTCGCGTTCTCCGCCGCACTGCGGTCCGTCTTGGCTTCCAGCTCGCGTCGCGCATTGCGCAGCTGTTTGACGAACAACCGCCGGTGCTGCATGCGGAACTCGTCCAGGGATTCGGCCATGTCATGACTCTCGAACCACTGCGCGTCGAGAACACGCGAGGCGTCCCATTCGAGCCACGAATAGGCCATGAGACAGAACAAATAGGTGTATTCGCCTTCCCCCATCCCGGCATCGAGCAGCCAACGTGCCCGATTCCCGACGTAGGTCGTCGCTTCACCGAACAAGCCGACGCCGCCGCGCGCCATGTTCAGCCCCTCGACGATCTTCTGGAAGACGCTGCGTCCCTCCCAGGAGTTCCCTTTCGTCCGGCCGATGAAGCCTTCGAGTCGAACGCCGACCTCGCCCCGTGTGGTGAGCAAACTCTCGCGCACGGCCATGAAGAGCTCGACGCGCTCGGGATGCAGCACGCCATCGAGGGCGGGAACGAACTCGTCGCGCGGGCCGAATCGTTCCAGCAGCGTTTGTCGCGACTGCTTGAGCTCGTCCATGTGCGGCATTTGACTTTTGACCCATTGGAAGCCGATCACCCCGCCGACGACGAGGAGGAGAACGAGCGCCGCGACCGCCACACCGCAGCCGATGAGCAGCTTCCTCACGGTCGCCTCCATTCCTGGGTGACGAAATGGGCCGGGGTCATTGCCGTGGCGGGAACTTCTCCAGAATCTTGATCACGACCGCTGGCACGGTCTTGTGGCCCTCGCCCTTCTTGAGGTCCGTCATCGCCGCACCACGCCACACGCGCGTGTTCGTCGACGGATCGAGGAAATCGATGGCCAGGACGCCGGAGCTGTACTCGGTCGGGTCCTGCGTCGGATCCCAATCCGTCGTCGATGGCTGCGGATTCGATACGCTCCGCTGGCCGACGGTGACGGCATACGTGAGCAGGTAGCGTGGCTGCTCGGAGATCTCGAACCCCTTGTCGCGCAGCTCCTGGTCTGCCGCCGCTTGAATGAGTCGGTGCAAGCCGTCGGGATCCTGCGCCTCGATCGGGAAGACGGCCTTGGGCGAGATTTCCGCCCACTTGTAGGTCTTGGCGCCGGAGAAATCGGTCGCCTGATCGTAGTTCACGAGCACGTCGATCTGCCGGCTCGCACACCCCATCGCGAGGGTCGCAACCAGAATCGAACGGGAGATCATTCTGTACACGGCGATCCTCCACTCCGAGGCAACGACCCTCCACTGGGCTCCGTCCCGACGCCGGGCGCTTGGGAGCCCGGCCACACGAGCCGCCAGCCTAGGACGCGGAAGGGAGCCTGGTCAACCCGGGCCGGCTGTGCTCGGTGTTGCGAATCTCAACATCAGCCGGCGGGCAATACGGAGAATCGCCGCCAAGTAGAGCACGAGAGCGGTCCAGAGGATCGACATCGACACACGCTTCCCGCCCATCAGCGCAGCGTTCATCACCAGCTGCATGACCACGACGACGAAGACCTGGGTGCAGACCCCGATCCACCCGAGCTCGTGCCGGATGGCGTCGATCGTGCTCTGGCGCCTCTCGGGTGCCAGCCAGTACGCCTTGTTCGCCGAGCGCAGACCGGCGCTCGGCAGCTTGCCGATCCACCGCGGCAGCCAGTGGCAAGCAACGACGATGATCGCCGCGACCGCGACGTAGGTGGCGAGAAAACCGGCACGCGACATCCACCCGACAGCCAGGCCTTGGAGATCGAAATCGGCCGGCACTCGATCCGGAAGCCGAACGTAGTAGTACGCGATCTGCGCCGCCGCGAGCGCCAGAATGAGAGCCTGCACCAGCCAGGGCCGCACCATTCGTCCCTCCCCTCGACGTCGCAGGAAATCCTTGCGCACCAATCGCAGCAAGGCTAACCAAGATGCTTCGTACGGGACAAGCTCCTCGTCGCTACACATCGTGGCACTGCACACCCGGAGGGCCTTCGGATTGCAGCTCGATCCCCAGCGAGAGATCGGCAGGTGGCTCCTCGTCACCGGAGTAGTTCTCGCCCTCACGGGCGGCCTGCTCGCGTTCGGCACCAAGCTGCCATTCCGACTTGGCCGGCTTCCCGGCGACTTCGTGATCAAGCGCGAGGCATTCACCTTCTACATGCCGCTCGGCACCACGATCTTGGTCAGCGTCGTGCTCACCGGCGTGCTTTGGTTGCTGCGCCGCCGGCCCTGAGCAAAGGCCACTTTTCCCACGCTGTACGCGGAGCGCATCGCCGGGTATCCTCGGAGATCCGTGCCTTGGAGGCAACAGGACGTAGAGACCTCGACAAGCGGAGGCGCCGTGAGCGAGACATTGCGGGATCAGAGAATCTGTGTCGTCGGCCTAGGGTACGTGGGCTTGCCGCTCGCCGTCGAGTTCGCGCATCACCACCGCGTCATCGGTCTCGATGTCGACACGAACAAGATCGAGGAGCTCCGTCGCAGCTTCGACCGGATGCAGGAAGTCGACGAGGCGCAATTACGCACCGCGAAGATCGACTACACCTCGGATCCGGTGCGGCTGCGCGAGGCGGATTTCGTCATCGTCTGTGTGCCCACCCCCATCGACCAGCACAACAACCCGGACTTGACGCTCATCTGCGAGGCCAGCCGCACGGTCGGCCGCAACCTCGGCAGGAACACTACGGTGATCTACGAATCCACCGTCTACCCCGGTGTCACCGAGGAAATCTGCCTGCCGATCCTGGTGCAAGAGTCGGGCAAGCGCTGCCCGGCGGATTTCACCATCGGTTACAGCCCGGAACGCGTCAACCCGGGCGACCGCGAGCACACCATCCCGCACATCGTGAAGATCGTCTCCGGCTGCGACGCGCGCACGACGGATCGCGTCGCCGCGCTCTACGGCAGCATCATCCAGGCCGGAGTGCATCGCGCTCCGGACATCCGCACCGCCGAAGCCGCCAAGGTGATCGAGAACGTGCAGCGGGACCTCAACATCGCCCTGGTCAACGAGCTGGCCATGATCTTCGAACGCATGGGGATCCGCACCCGCGATGTCATCGAAGCCGCCGGCACCAAGTGGAACTTCCACAAGTACACACCCGGTCTCGTGGGCGGGCATTGCATCGGCGTCGATCCGTACTACTTGACGCACAAAGCGCAAGAGCTCGGCTACCACCCGGAGATCATCCTCGCCGGACGGCGGCTCAACGACAACATGCATCGCTATGTCGTCGCGCGCCTCGTGCGTGAGCTCAACAAGAAAGGTGTGGCATCCGCCAATGCCACGGTGTTGGTCCTCGGGCTCACGTTCAAGGAAAACTGCTCCGACGACCGCAACAGTCGCGCCCGGCACTTGATTCGCGAGCTCGAGACGTACGGCTACAAGGTGCTGGGATGTGATCCGTGGCTCAGCGACGCGCGCGTTCGCCAGCGCTTCGGCGTCGAGCCCGTGAGCCTCGCCGAAACCAAGGCGCGCCTCGCCGGCGGCGTGATTCAGGGCGTGGTCGTCGCCGTGCCGCACCGCGAGTTCCGCGACCTGGCGCTCGACTCCGCCAAGGTGATCATCGACATCAAAGGAGCGTTGCCGGGGAACTTCGACTCGCTCTGAGGCGCATGGGGGCGGGGCTGTTTCGGCACGCGACGGGTGCGGAAGGATCACGACGGAGCCGAAGATCCATGCAGCCTCAGGGAAGTCACTGTTTCCCGGCGGCGATCAACGACCGCACTGCGTCGACAGCGATGGCGATGACCCGATCGAGACCGTTTTCGAACGCCGCACCGGCCTGACGTCGCTGTCCGTCCGCATCGAACTCCTCGCGCAGCGCCAGGATGCAGCCGGTGCGCAACCCCCGCAGGCGCCCGACGACGAACAGTGTCGCCGCCTCCATCTCGACCGCGAGAACGCCGGCACGCCGCATCGTCTCGGCGCGCGCGCGTGCCGCCTCCCCGACCCAACGTCCCGCATAGTAGGCGTCGGAGGAATCGACGATTCCGACATGCGATGGATGTGCAGCGCGTTGCGCGGCGGCGCTCAATGCTTCGACCACGGCGAAATCGGCGACCGCAGGATACGCGGACTCGATGTAGGCATGCGAGGCGCCCTCGCTGCGCACCGCTGCTTGGGCGATGATCGCGTCTCCGAGCCGCGGGCCCGGACCGACGGCGCCGGTGGTGCCGACGCGAATGATGGTGTGAACGCCGGCGCTCTGCAGTTCCTCCACCGCGATCGCCACACAGGGACCGCCCATTCCCGACGACATGACCGACACCGGCGTTCCATCCAGCGTGCCGGTGATGGTGCGATACTCGCGGTTCTCGGCCACGAGGCGGGGCTGCCGCAGATGCTTGGCGATGCGTTCGACGCGATCCCGGTCACCAGGCAAGAGGACGTAGCCTCCGACCTCGCCGGGCTGCACGCGAATATGGTAACGGGGATCTTCACCCATGGCGCGAGTGTGCCCGGAAGCCCGGTGCGCGTCAACGGCAGGGAATCGTTCTCAGACGTTGAACGACTTGCCGCAACCGCAGCTGCCGGATGCATTCGGATTCGAGAAGCGGAACCCGGCACCGGTCAGGCTCTCGGTGTAGTCCACCTGCAAGCCGGCCAAGTAGACGGCACTCATCGGATCGATGACGACTTCGACCTCGTCCTGCGCCACCACCGTGTCGTCGTCGTGCTTGTCGTCGAAGGCGAAGGCATACTGAAAGCCGGCGCAACCGCCGCCTTCGACGTACAGCCGCATGGTCTTGCCATGGGCGCCGGGATCCGTGGCGAGAATGTTCTTGATTCGGCGCACGGCAGGGTCGGTGAGTGTGATCATCGCATGCTCTCCTTGGGTCAGTTCTCCATCGCTGCTCGAGGCCGATCGATCGCGCCGTCGATGGGGCGAAGGTAGCCGCAGCCTTTGCAACCTTCCGGAGCTTTGCCGTCGAACAGCTGCCGCACCACCACCGCGGCACTGCCGCAGTCGAACTGGCCCGGGCTCACGTCGTTCGTTCCGCGCAGCGCGCAGCCGCGCAGCGCCCAGCAGGGCAAGTAGCGCAGGAACGCTTGCATGCCGGCGAGGCTCACGCCGCCTGCGTGGTTGATCTCGCGGATGCAACCCAGCCAGCGTAGGTCGTCGTCCGAGTAGCGGCGCTGCTGGCCTCTGCGTGCCGGCATCAACAGGCCCAGTCTCTCGTACAGCATCAGGGTGCGTGGGTGCAGCCCCACGCGCCGGGAGGCCTCCGCGATGCGGTAGCGGGCCTCTGGTTCTGTATGCCCTCGGCGCGGCTCCATGCACCCAAGTTACGACCTGATAGCAGATACTGTCAACTTTCCACCGGCAGGGCCCCACGGCGCTCGAAAACGCTGAACCGCAGCGGGACCGGGTTGCGCTCGTCGGCGGGGTGTTCGAGGTGATGCGTTTCCCGCCACAGCGAGGCGTCGAACGCCGGGAAGCGCGTGTTTCCGTCGATGCTTTCTTGCACCCAGGTCACGTACAGCCGCTGGGCCCTGGGCAAGAACAAGGCGTAGACCTCGCCGCCGCCGATGACCAGGATCTCGTCGGGCGGCGAAACGATCGGGTCGAATCCGCTTTCGGCAGCCGCTGGCTCGGCGAGAGCCTCCGTGCTCGACGCGTTGCGAGCAGCAGCCAGGGCGGCCTCGACCGAGCCCACGACGATGCAACCCGGAGCCACGAATCCTGCGCGTCGGGTCAGGACGATGTTGGTGCGCCCGACGAGAGGTTTGCCGATCGACTCGAAGGTCCGGCGCCCCATGATCACCGCATGTCCGAGCGTCAAACGTTTGAAATGACGCAGGTCTGCTGGCAGCCGCCAGGGCAGCGCACCATCCCGGCCGATCACCTGCTCGGGTGTCATGGCGACGACAAGCGCTACTTTCATGCTTCACACCGCGATGGGGGCCCGGATTGCCTCATGGCAGCGATAGTCGCGGATCTCGATGTCGGCAAAGCGGAAGTCATCGAGGCTGCGCACGGTGGGATTGAGCCACAACGTTGGCAAAGGATGCGGCGTGCGCGCGAGTTGCAGATCCGCTTGCTCGATGTGGTTCCGGTACAAATGCACGTCGCCGAAGCTGTGTACGAACTCGCCGGGCACAAGACCCGTGACCTGCGCCACCATCGCTGTGAGGAGTGCGTAGGACGCGATGTTGAACGGCACGCCGAGAAAGACATCGGCACTACGCTGGTAGAGCTGACAGGACAAGCGCCCCCGAGCGACATAGAACTGGAACAGCACGTGACAGGGGGGCAGCGCCATCTCGTCCAGCTCGCCGACATTCCACGCGCTCACCAGGTGCCGGCGCGAATCCGGGTCGGTGCGCAACCGCTCCACCACTTGCGCCAGCTGATCCACCTTGCGCCCGTCGCGCGTTCCCCAAGAGCGCCACTGCGCGCCGTAAATCGGCCCGAGATCGCCATCCGGACGCGCCCATTCGTCCCAGATGCTGACGCCTTGTTCTTGCAGCCCCCGTACATTGGTGTCCCCGCGCAGGAACCACAGCAGCTCGTGCACGATCGAGCGGAAATGCAGCTTCTTGGTCGTGACCGCAGGAAACCCCTGCGCCAGATCGAAGCGCATTTGCCACCCGAAGACGCTCTGCGTGCCCACGCCTGTGCGGTCCGGCTTCTGGACCCCGTGGTGGCGCACATGGGAGAGCAGCTCGAGGTAGGGCCTCATGGCGCAATCTCTCTCGTTTCAATGGTTTATAAGCCAGCGCCCGTAGCGAGTCTGGCACCGGCCGGCGCCGCAGTCAAGCCGCGCCATCTGGACCGCGAAAACGAAAAGGGTCCGGATTCTCCGGACCCGTTTCGTGGGTGTGGGGTGCTGGAAGTTGGCGCAGGAGCGGCCTGGACACTTTGCGCTAGGAGGATTCCCGGTTGCGATGACAGGCGTCTGCCGAGAAAACCCCATTTCGTTTTCCGACCCACCTGCGATCGGGTCGAATCGAGCTCGAGTTCCGAGGGTTGGCTCTCGGGCTCCAAGCGCGTCCGGCCCCCCCTGCCACTCCCGCGCCGAGAAGGACGTTAGCTCGCCTCGGCGTACTTGTCAGTCGGGTGGGCGCGGTTTCTCGGATCGGAATCCACCCGCGCTCCAGATCGGTCTTTCCCCGACCCGTCACTTCGGCTCCATGAACCACGTCGCCGAAAAACGCACCAGCTCGCGCCCCGAATCGAGGCCCAGCTTGGTCTTGATGTGATCGATGTGTGTTTCGATGGTCTTGACGCTGAGGCAAAGGTGCCCTGCCACCTCGCGCGTCGACTGGCCGCGTCCGACCAACTCGAACACTTCCATCTCGCGATCCGTCAGCACTTCGAGCGGTGATGAGCCCTGCCGCGCTCCTCGCTCACCGACCAGCCGGTGCAAGAGCTTCTCCTGCATGCGCTCGCTCAGATAGATTTCCCCGCGCAAGACCTGTCGGATGGCGCCGACGATGCGATCGGTGGCTTCGTGTTTCATGACATAGCCCATGGCGCCGGCTCGCATCGCGCGTTCCGCGTGCAGCGACTCATCGTGCATCGACAGAACGAGGATCGGGAGCTCGGCATACCAATTCTGGATGTCCTTGATCAGCCCCAGGCCGCCGCCTCCCGCGAGCGTCAGGTCCACGAGCACGATGTCGGGCTGTGCAGTGCGGAGAAACTCGATGGCCTCCGCCGCGCTCTGGGCCTCGCCGCACACTTCGAGGTCGGATTCACCACCGATCAATTGGGCAATTCCCCGGCGCACGATCGGATGGTCGTCGACAACGAGCACGCGCTTGCGACGCGTTTCGATTTCAGTTTGTCCGCTCAGCGACATCATCGCTCGCTCCCTTCACCATGCAGGTGATGACGGTTCCACCGCCGTCCCGTCCTTGCACCTCCAACTTTCCACCAACGAACCCGGCACGCTGACGCATCGTGTGCAGGCCGAGTCCTCCACCCTCCACGGCTCCAGCGAGACCGCACCCATCATCCTCGATTTTCAAAGTCAGCTGCTGCGGATCGCGATGCAGGAGGATCTGCACTCTGCGTGGCTTGCCATGACGCAGGGCGTTGGTCACCGCTTCCTGGGCGATCCGGTACAGGTGGTTGGCAAAGATGTTGTCATCGATTCGAACTCGCCTCGGGCAGACGAAAGTGCACGTGACCCCGAGCCGTTCGGTCACGCTCCGCGCCAGTTCGGCGAGCGCTTCCTCGAGACCATGCGCTTCGACGTCGACCGGCAAGAGTCCCTTGGCGATGTGACGCACCTGCTCCAAGGCGCCCTTGGCCGCGTCCGTGATTCGAGCCGCCTCGTCCACGAGCGCCGATCCGGTGGAACCGAGCTTCGATTCCAGAGCTTTGGACATGAACGCCAAGCCGGTCAATGCACCACCGAGTCCATCGTGCAGCTCCTGACCGAGGCTCTGCTGTTCGCGCCAGACCGCCTCGGAGAGCTGGCGCTCGAGTTGCTTGCGTCGTGAAATATCGCGAATGGCCGCCGTGATCACCGTTCCGGTTTCGGTCTGCAACGGGCTGAGCGAGATTTCCGCCGGAAATTCGATGCCGTCGCGCCGGCGCGCATAGAGGTTCAACCCGGCTCCCATGGGGCGGAAGCGCGGATCGGCGAGGAGATTCTCTCGGTGCCGAGAATGGGCCCCGTGCTTCTCCATCGGCACCAACATCTCCACTGGCTTTCCCAGCAACTCGTCGCGCTTGTATCCGAACATGCGTTCGGTCTGGGCGTTGACGAGCTGGATGCGCCCATCCTGGCCGACGATGACCATGGCATCCGGCGCGGATTCCAACAATCCGCGGAACTTCTCGTCCGCCCGGCGACCTTCGAGGACATGGCCGAGCTGCACACCGAGGTCTTCCATCACTTCGAGAAAGGCGGGGTTCGGGTCTCGGTTCTCGTAGGCGAAGAACTCGAGAACGGCCAGGGTTTCGTGCGCCCCGACGACCGGGAAAGCGAATCCGGTACGGATTCCGACCCGGCTCGCCACAGGGGCGCGCTGGAACTCACGCCTGTCCACCAGACGTGACCACCACAGAATGCGCTTCTCGCTTGCGACGCGCCCGACGAATCCTGCTCCGACGACCGGGCGCGCGGCCATCGTTTCGACGACGAAGGGTTCACTGCGGGGATCGAGAACGTGCCACGAATCCAATGGCAGGAGGTGCCTCCTGGTTCCATCCACCCGCCACGCGTGACCGATCGCCCAGCCCGTGCGCTCGCACAAGCGATCGATCACCATTTGCAGCAGGGATTCCATCGAGGCCGACTGGTTCGCGGCGATCGTGAGCTGGCGCATGAGCCGGAATAGCGGCAGCGGCACGCTCGGATCGGTCGTGCCGGTTCCGCTTTCTGTGCGCCAGGTACCACAAAGAAACTCGCGCGAAGGCCCCTCGGACTCCACGGCCAACCCCCTGTTCGCAGAGGCTGTGAGGATAGCACCCCGCGATCGGGCCGCATACCCAAGAGCGCCTCAGGAGATTGGAGGAGGCCGCCGCAGGACGCGATCAGGAGGACCCCCTATTTCCATCGGGATTTTCCCCATTGCAGAGGGACCACCTTCAGCGGAGAATGGGCGTGCCCCATCAACTCGCTACGAGATCGTCGTCATCCCATTGGCCGACGGAGCGATCGCATGCAAGAGGAGTCGGCTTCGCACTCCTCCCCTCGCCGTGGGGGATGGCGCGGCGACATCGCCTGCGGCATCGCCCTCGGCGGCGCCTATTTCGCGGCGGCGATGCTGGGTCTCCGCCTCGCATCCCTGCATGCGAGCGCGAGCCCGGTGTGGCCCCCGACCGGCATCGCTCTCGCGGCACTGCTCGCGCTCGGGACCCGGATGTGGCCCGCGATCACGCTCGGCGCTCTGGTTGCCAACGTGCTCGTCTCCGGCTCATGGCCCGTCTCGGCGGGGATCGCACTGGGCAACACGCTCGAAGCGCTGATCGGCGCTGGGCTCATTCGTCGTTACGCCCGCGGCCCGCAGGTTTTTGAGCACGCCACCGACATCTTCCGTTTCGTCGGCTTCGGGGCGTTGCTCTGCACCGCGACGAGCGCGACAGTTGGCGTCACGAGCCTTTGTTTGGGTGGCTTGGCTTCGTGGGGTGATTTTTGGTCCATCTGGATCACCTGGTGGCTCGGGGATGCGGTCGGGGCTCTGGTGGTCGCCCCACCGCTGGTTCTGTGGAGCCGGCGACCCTGGCCGCGCTGGTGTCGCTGGAGCAGACTGCATGCGACATTCTTGCTGTTCCTCACGGTCACGACGACCGTCATCGTCTTCAACGGCGCGCTCCTCGGGTTGCAGAACCTGCCGTTGTCCTTCCTCTGCATCCCGCCTCTCGTCTGGGCGGCGTTCCGCTTCGAACAACACGGTGCCGCGACGACCAGTCTGCTGATCTCCGCCGTCGCCGTTTGGTGCACCGCGCATGGGTTCGGTCCGTTCGTGGCCGGGACACCGAACAGCTCGCTCCTGCTGCTGCAAGCATTCATGGGCACTGTCGCGGTCACGGCGCTGGCGCTCGGCGCGGTCGTGGCGGAACGCAGGCGCGTCATGGAGGCACTGCTGCGCGCTCACGACACACTCGAGGAGCGGATCGCGGCGAGAACCGCCGAGCTCTCGGTCGCGGTCACGTCATTGCATGAAGAGATCGAGGACCGCGCCGTCACCGAAGCCAAGCTGAGCGAGAGCGAGCGCAATTTGGCCGCGGCGCAGGCGCTCGCCCACGTCGGATCGTGGAGCTGGGAGATCCCCAGCAACCGCGTGCATTGGTCCGACGAGCTGTACCGCGTCTTCGGGATCGTGCCTGAAGGCCAGCCGCTGACCTACGAGTTCTTCCTCGAGCGAGTGCACGCGGCGGACCGCGCCTTCGTCGATGCAACCGTGCGCGGTGCTGCGTCCACGGGCAAGCCGTTCGAGTTCGAACATCGCATTATCTTGCCCGACACCAGCATCCGCTGGATCCATGCGCTGGGCGAGGTGTCGATGCGATCGGGCGTGGCCGCGTCCATGCACGGCACTGTACGAGACATCACCGAGCACAAGCACAATGCGGCGGAGCGAAGGAGGTTGGAGCTCGAGCTTCTCGAGGTGGGCCAGAGAGAACAGCTGCGTCTGGGCCAGGATCTGCACGATGACCTGGGGCAGTTGCTCACGGGGGTCGCATTCCTGGCCAAGACGCTCGAGAAAAAGCTCGCGGCCCTCGCCAGTGACGACGCGCGGGCGATGTTCGAGATTCGTTCGCTAGTCGATGTCGCCATTGGCAAGACGCGCGACCTCGCCAGGGGCCTGCCGGCGGCGAGCATCTTCGGCGAAGGTCTCTCGCATGCACTGCGCGAGCTCGCCAGCACCACGGAAAGGTTGTTCGACGTGTCCTGTGTCGTCGAGAGCGACGAGTCGGACTGGAGTGGGAATCCTCAAATTGCCATGCACCTGTATCGCATCGCCCAAGAAGCCACGAGCAACGCCATTCGCCACGGTCAGGCCAAGCACATCGTGATCGGGCTCGCAGCTGGTGGGCCCGGCATCACCCTCTCGGTTCGTGACGATGGGGTCGGCTTCAGCCCGGACGCCGGCCATGGAGGATTGGGATTGCGCATCATGCGCTATCGCGCCGACTTGCTCGGAGCCAGAATCGAGATCTCTTCGGCTCCCGCGGCCACGATCGTGACTTGCGCCGTCCTTCCGGGCTGATACTCTCGCGCGCATGGATCGACGCCTGACCCACGTGTTCTTCGACGTCACCCACACGCTGCTCGACGTGCGCGGGTCCGTGGGCGAGATCTACGCAACACATGCGCGCGCCCACGGATTGCAGGCGCCCGCCGAACAGATCGAAGTGCATTTTCAGGCGGCGATCGCAGACCTGCCCCAATCCCTCGCGCCCGGATTGACCGCGGGTGAGATCCAGGCGCGTGAGTTGGCATGGTGGCGCGAGCTGGCGCGGCGCTCGCTCGCGCCATTCGGCTCCTTCCCGCGCTTCGATGCCTTCTTCGCCGACGTCTTCGAAGCCTTCCGCGGTCGCGAGGCGTGGGTGTTGCACCCGGACACTGCGTCGATGCTGGCGACCCTGCGCGCACAGGGCCGCCGGCTCGGCATCATCTCGGACATGGACTCGCGCCTCTTCGACGTGCTGGCCGACTTCGGTCTCGACGCCACGTTCGACGTCGTGTGCCTGTCGTTCCGTTGCGGCTTTCGCAAACCCGACGTTCGGCTATTCGCCGCCGCATTGCAGCTGGCCGGTGCGCGGGCGGAGTGCTCCGTGCACATCGGCGACAGCCTGCGTTCCGATGTGCAAGGTGCGCTCGATGCCGGTCTCCATGCCGTTCATCTCGATGCCAAGCGCTCCGGCGGCACACCCGCACGCGCCCACGTCGTGCACGACCTGATGCAGCTTCCCGCGCTTCTCGACCGCCTCGACGCCGAAGTCTAATCCGACACGCAGAACCTTGGCTCGATCCTCACCGCAATGCGATCGCAACGCTGCGGCATGGAGGGTCCGGCGCTCCCAAACGCCTTGACGGGTCGCAGAGAGCGCAGCATGCTTCCCGCACAAGGAGTTCCTGTGAACCCACTGCCTGCACTCCTCGCTGCTTGGGCACTGACGGGCGTTGGTGCTGTCATCGGTTCCATTCTCGGGAACGCCGGGGGAAAGTCCGGGCTATTCGCCGGCGCCGTTGTCGGAGGCGTCGTCGGAGTTTGGGCCGCCGTTGCCGCCGGGATCAAGCTGCGGTGGCTCTCGCGCCAGGATCGCCGTGGTGCCTTCGTCGGCGGGATCGTCGGGTTCGGGATCGCCGCCCCGATCGCAGTGACCAATCTCCACACGCCCGTCACGCCCGTCCTGGTCTGTGCGCTCGCGGGTGTCGGCTTGGTTCTGGGTGCTGGCTTTGCGCGCGGCTGGAGGGGAAGTTCGTGAGCGGTGTCGGCGAGCACCGCCCCTGGGCGACAAGCAAAATGTTCCCTCCTCGCCATACCGGTCGCTTCCTCTTGCTCGTCGAACCAGGTGACGGGCCCGTGTGGCTCGAAGTGACTGGTCCCGAAGGGACGGAGAGCTTCCTGGACACGCTCCTCGACACCCCACCTGCGACCGCGGGCGGCGCGTGAGGCAGCTTCGGCGCGTTCACATGTCCGTTCTCACCGCGCCGAACGACTGCTCGTGCTCGCGGCCTGCATCGGCATGCCAAGGCGGTCCATGACGAAGCTGTAGAGGTCGGCGCTTTCTTCGATCAACTTGCCTGTCGGCTTGCCGGCGCCGTGGCCCGCCTTGGTGTCGACACGCAACAGGATCGGGTTGTCCGAGGCATTGCCGGCCTGAAGAGCCGCGGCGAATTTCTTCGCGTGCGCCGGGTGCACGCGCGTGTCGGAGTCCGCCGTGGTGATGAGCATCGCCGGATAGCTCGTGCCCGGACGCACGTTGTGCACCGGCGAGTAGGCGTACAAGAAGCGAAAGTGCGCCTCGTTCTGCGGATCACCGTATTCCGGCACCCAATACGAGCCGATGGTGAACTGTGTATAGCGCAGCATGTCGGTGACCGGTACGCGAGAAAGAACGGCGCCGTAGAGATCCGGACGCTGCAGCGCGCAGGCTGCAGTCAACAGACCGCCGTTGCTGCCGCCTTCCATCGCCAACCGCGCCGGCCGGCTGTAGCCGTGCGCCACCAGCCATTCGGCGGCGGCGATGAAATCGTCGAATACGTTCTGCTTCTTCTCCAGCATGCCCGCCTGGTGCCAAGCGTCTCCGAACTCGCCGCCGCCGCGCAGGCTCGGCAGCGCCAAGACGCCGCCCTGCTCGAGCCAGAAGGCCCGCGAGGTCGTGAAGGTCGGCGTGATGCTGTTGTTGAAGCCGCCGTACCCATAGAGCAGCGCCGGATTGTCGCCGTCGAGCGTGATGCCGCGCCGGTGCACCAGGAACATCGGCACCTTGGTGCCATCCTTCGACTCGTAGAAGATCTGCCGTGTGACGAACGGTTCGGGATCGAAGTGCGTCTGCGTCTTCTGGTACAGCACGAGCGTGCCGGCGGCGAAGTCGATGCGATAACTCTGCGGCGGAAACAAGAACGAGCTGAAGCCGACGAAGCAGTCGGGTGAATCCGGACGGCCGCTCAAACCCGAGATCGAGCCCAAGGTCGGGAGCGCGATGTCCTGGCGCAAGGTGCCATCGAGGTCATGCAGTCGCAACAAGTGGTGCGCGTTGTGCAGGCTCGCGACCGCCAGCTGCCCGTTGATGACTTGCGCGGAGCTGATCACGTCGGACGCATGCTCGGGCACGATCTCCACCAACGCGTCGGGCGAGCGTGGATCCACCGCGATGATGCGCCGGCGCGCCGCATTCGCGTCGGTTTCGAAGTACAGCCTGTCGCCCATCGCCTCGATGAATTCGAACTCGGACTCGAAGCCGGTGAACAGCGGCGCGAGCGGCGTCTTCGCGGCGAGATCCTGCACGATGATCTCGTTCTTGCCCGCCGAGCCCTTCCACACCTGCACCACCAGCCAGCGCCCGTCGTCGCTCACTTTGGCCGAGAACCCGAGGTCCTTGTTCTCGGGGCGCTCGTACACCAAGCGGTCCCGCTCCTGCGGCTCGCCCAAACGGTGGAAATACAGCTTCTGGAAATGCTCCTGGTCCTTGGCGTAGCGGGAATAATAGAAACCGCTGTTGTCTCCGGCCCAGGCGAGGGTGGTGAATCGCACGCGCTCGAGCTTGTCGTCGCGATCCTTGGCCGTCGCGACTTCCTTGACGCGGATCGTCTGCCAATCGCTGCCGCTCTGGCTCAGACCGTAGGCGAGCAATGTCCCGTCGCGCGTGAGCCCCGTGGCGCCGAGCGCGATCGTCCCGTCCGCGCTCAGCGCATTCGGGTCGAGCAGCACTTCGGGCGCGCCATCCAAGCCCTTGCGCTTGTAGAGAACGGACTGGTTCTGCAGGCCGTCGTTCTTGGAGACGAGCACCCACGCTCCACCCTGGGTCGGCAGGCCGTGCCGCGGATAGTCCGTGAGCTCGGTCAGCCGGGCCACGACCGCTTGGCGGAATGGCAGTGCATCGAGCTTGCCGCGCGTCAGCTCGTTCTGCGCTTCCACCCAGGCCTGGACTTCTTTGTCGTCGACGTTTTCCAGCCAGCGGTAAGGATCGGCGACACGCGTGCCGAAGAAATCATCCACTTGGTCTGACTGGCGGGTTTCGGGATGGGATCCACCGAACGCCGGGGCGACGAGCAATGCGAAGAGGCACGACGCGAGCGACACAGCGCGGAAGTGGGATTCCATCGCAGGCCTTCCTGTTGAGTGCACTTAGAGCATGAACGCGCAGCTGCCGGCAAATGTGGGGTCGGTCTTCATAGTAAGTGAGCCGCGCGCGGCGCAACAGTCCTCCACCCGCTGCCCGGCGCCGGTGCGGCTGGCCCTGCGACACGGCATCGTCTACCATGACTTCGCGCCTCGCACGGCGGGGCGGCGGACGTCGATCCAAAGGACCGAGGGGTCCAGCCGGCTGATCCACTCACTCCGCGAGGCACGCATGCGCAACCGCGTCCCCCCGCTCTCCGAGGCCCAGTACTCCTGCAACTTCGCCGATCTCCAGAAGCCCTTCACCGCCGAACAGGCCGGCGTCGAATCCTCACGTTGCCTGTACTGCTTCGAGGCCCCCTGCATCACGGCCTGCCCGACGCACATCGACGTCCCGAGCTTCATCCACAAGATCCACGACCAGAACGTGCGCGGTGCAGCGCGTGTGATCTTGGATGCGAATCCCTTGGGTGCGAGCTGTGCCCGCGTCTGTCCGGTGGAAGTGCTGTGCGAAGGCGCTTGCGTTCTCAACCACAACCAGGACAAGCCGATCGAGATCGGCCGACTGCAGCGCTTCGCCGTCGACTGGTACTTCGATCGTGACATGCCGCCGCTGTTCGCCTTGCCTCCGCCATCGGGCAAGCGCGTCGCGCTCATCGGCGCCGGTCCCGCCTCGCTCGGCTGTGCCGCCGCCTTGCGCCGCCTGGGTCATGCCGCCGTGCTCTTCGATCGCAACCCGGCTCCGGGCGGCCTCAACACCTATGGCATCGCGCAATACAAGATGACGCCTCGAGACAGCCAGCGCGAGGTCGACTATGTGCGTACGCTCGGCGTGGACATTCGCTGTGGCGTGGACATCGGACGCGACTTCGGCCTCGCCGATCTGCTGCGCGACTACGACGCCGTCTTCCTCGGCATCGGCCTCGGCGGCACGCAGCGCCTCGGCATCCCCGGCGAAGACAAGGTCGGCGTCGTCGATGCACTCACCTTCATCCGCGACTACAAGACCCGGCCGTACGGCGAGGTGCCGGTGGGCCGTCGCGTCGCCGTCGTCGGCGCCGGCAACACGGCCGTGGACGCCGCCACCGCCGCGGCACGACTCGGCGCCGAGCGCACCTGGATCGTGTACCGCCGCAGCGAAGCCGAAATGCCGGCGTTCGAATACGAGCACGACTTGGCCCTGGCCGACGGCATCGTCTTCCAGTGGCTCGCGGCCCCGACCGCCGTGCTGGGCGACCAGGAAGTCGAGGGCCTGCGCTGCGTGCGCATGCGTCTCGGTGCGCCGGACGCCCGCGGTCGCCCGACGCCGGAACCGGTGCCGGGCAGTGAGTTCGACCTCGCAGTCGACATGGTCATCGCCGCCACGGGACAAGAGAAGCAGCGCGACTGGCTGATGCGGATCGACGGCCTGCAGCTGCGTGCCGATCGCGTCGTCGTCGATGGCACGACCGGCATGACCTCGGTGCCGGGGCTCTTCGCCGGCGGCGATTGCACGAACGGCGGCCTCGAAGTGGTGAACGCCGTCGCCGAAGGCAAGCTCGCCGCAAAGGGAATCGACGCATGGATGCAGCGATCGTCCGCGTGAGCGCGAAGCCGAGCTCGTCCTCAGAGTTTACGCCGCCGCGGCGCTGGATGCATCAGGACTTGAAGACGCGGAGAAGCTTGCGCACAGGGTCGTAGAGCTCGTCCACGACGCGCTCTTTGAGCGGGATGATGGCGTTGTCCGTGATCGTGATGTTCTCTGGGCAGACTTTCGTACAACACTTGGTGATGTTGCAATAGCCGATCCCGTGGCTCTTTTGCAGCTCCTCGGTGCGGTTTTCGCTGTCCAGAGGGTGCATCTCGAGAGCCGCAGCGTAGACGAGGAAACGCGGGCCGATGAATTCCTCGTGCAACTGGTGATCGCGCAGGACGTGGCAGACGTCCTGACACAGGAAGCATTCGATGCACTTGCGGAATTCCTGGACGCGATCGAGATCCTGCTGTGCCATGCGCCAAGTGCCATCCGGAGCATCGGGCGGACGCGGGCGGAATGGTTTGATCTTCTTCTTCACCTTGAAATTCCACGAGACATCCGTGACCAGATCCTTGAGCGGAGGAAAGGCCCGCATCGGCGTCACGGTCACGGGCTCCTGCAACGGCAGGTCACTCAGCCGCGTCATGCACAGTAGCTTTGGCATGCCGTTGACCTCGGCCGAGCACGAGCCGCACTTGCCAGCCTTGCAGTTCCAGCGCACGGCGAGATCGTTGGCCTGCTGCGCCTGGATCTGATGCACCGCATCCAGAGCGACCATCCCCTCGGTCACCTCGGTGGTGTAGTCCTCGAACTTGCCGCTCTGCCCGTCGCCGCGCCAGATCCTGAACGTCGCCGTGGCCATCAACCCATCTCCTCGATGATCCCGCGCAATTCCGCGGGCATGGCTGGA
>Ga0075428_100001553_pt1 | contig 24584 bp, 21 predicted proteins | sample RhiMetdeltSRZDD2_FD_75291 | JGI IMG/M metagenome (GOLD analysis project Ga0075428, IMG submission 75291) | Populus rhizosphere microbial communities from Tennessee, USA - Rhizosphere MetaG P. deltoides SRZDD2 | ecosystem: Host-associated > Plants > Roots > Rhizosphere > Soil | place: USA... | reverse complement strand
TGTTGTTCTGGCAGTGCGCTGACAAGCCGTCAATTACCTTCATCGTCACAGTTGGATCGTAATAATTGGCGGTTCCTATCTGGATTGCTGTCGCCCCGGCGAGGATGAATTCGAGCGCGTCCATAGCCGAACCTATTCCGCCGATGCCAATAAGCGGCACATCGACGGCATTTGCGACTTCATAGACCATACGCACGGCTATGGGGCGAACCGCCGGTCCAGATAGTCCACCCGTTCCGTAGCTGAGCCGCGGCCGGCGGGTGTTTACGTCTATCGACATCCCGACAATCGTATTGATAAGCGAAAGGCAGTCTGCTCCAGCGCTGGCAATCGCTCGAGCGAGCAAGGTCACATCGGTGACGTTTGGGGAGAGCTTTACAATCAGAGGCCGCGTGGAGGCGCGCCGGGCCTTTTCTGTCAGCCTGGCTGCGGCGACCGGCGAGTTGCCGATCACGATTCCTCCCTCCTTTACGTTTGGGCACGAAATGTTCAGTTCGTACGCGTCGATGCCTTCGCCGTCGTTTAGCATCGCGATCGCTTCGAGATACTCATCGTCGGAGTATCCAAAAACGTTTGCGATGATTCGCGTATCATAACCTCGCAACAGCGGAAGCTTTTGCTCGACGAACGCACGCGCGCCGATGTTCTGCAGACCGATCGCATTCAACATTCCGCCGTGGGTCTCAACTATTCGAGGAGGTTGGTTACCGGGAAGCGGGCGGGCTGAGAGTCCTTTGGTGGCGAAACCACCAAGCCGGTTCAGGTCAATCAACTCCGCGAACTCCAGCCCGTATCCAAACGTCCCCGAAGCCCCAAGCACCGGGTTATTGAACCGAATGCCGGCTATCTCAACCGCCAGACTCGCATCGTGATGAGTTGCTTCAGTCATCTGCTGTGTCAGATTTGCCTCGAATGCTTGCGTGGATCTCAATGCATTGCGTTGATTTCCCACCGAATCGTTTCCGCCGGGAAGATCGAGCCGTCCGTACAGACTCGTTTATATGAGTCGTAGCCCAGCTGTCCCGACTCGACCGCTACGACGCAACCCACGCAAACGCCAAAACCACAGCCCATGGGCGCTTCGAGCGAGACAATGCATTGCACACTAAACTCTTTGGCGAGTTCGGCGACTCGTCTCATCATCACCCAGGGACCGCAGGCGTAGATTGTCGCACTCGAGTCCCCACCGTCCCGCAAGTATCGTTCGAGAGGTTCGGTTACGAATCCGCGAACGCCGAGGCTTCCGTCATCCGTGGCCAGTGTGAGCGGAAGTTTCAAAGCGCGAAAATCATCGAGCCCGCACCCGGTCGCCGCGCGTGCACTAGCCGCGCCGAAGAACAACTGTGATTCAACATCCGAGTTTACAAGTTCTTCGCAAAGAGTAAGCACCGAGGCCGAGCCTATTCCTCCGGCAACGACGATCGCGCGTTGCGGGGCTGGTTTCACTGTTCTCCAACTGTTACCGAGTGGGAGCAAAATGTCGATCTCGCCTAGTCGTTCGATTCGAGAGAGGGCCTGAGTGCCCCGGCCGAGGACTTGATAAAGAAAGCTGAGACGGCGGGGGCTGTGAATCCGGTAAACCGCGAGAGCCCGTCTCAGCAACGGCTCTATCGTCGCGTGCGGCTTGAGCATTGCGAATTGCCCGGGAAGCACGGTTATGTCCTGTTTGAAATCGAGAGTTAGTAACCGATAGCCGGGAGCGAGCTCGCTGTTGCTTTCAACTGTGGCTAATGTCTCGACCATCTATCCGCGTTGCAAAGTCAGAGGCTGGCACCAACAGCAGCCTGTTGTTCTCACCCAAGATTGAGAGCCAGTCTAGCAAGATGACTACCCTAAACTCAACGAAGCGATTACCAAGGGATTCGCGGGCGGCGGCTGTTGGCTTGGGGTGAGGGGGGAAGGGGCGAGGGGGGAAGGGGCGAGGGGGCGACGGGAGAAGGGCACAGCGCGCGGCTCGCGCACCCACGTTTTGCGACTTAGCACCTCAGACGTGGGTCATTGATGTTCTGGCTCTCCGCGTCGCCCCTTCTCCCGCTCTCCGCGTCGCCCCTTCTCCGCGTCGCCCCCTCTCCCCGTCGCCCCCTCTCCCCGTCGCCCCCTCTCCCCCTCCTCCCATGTGGCGAAACGATCGCCTTATGTTAAGGTTTCTCTCACAATATTCTGAATCATCAAATTAACAACAGGAACGGAGATGTTTGATCGATGAAGACCGATGACGAAATAGTCGGACTGATGGAACGCAAAGTTGACTCCTCCGCGACCCGCGATGAAGTCCTTCGTTATGCGGTCCAGATTCTTAAACAGGAACGCGAGCATTACAACTGGGTGGGCATATACCTTGTCGAGGGTGACACGCTTGTTTTGCACAACTACATCGGCAAACCAACCGAACACACGCACATTCCAATAGGTAAAGGCGTGTGCGGCGTGGCCGTCGCCGAAGGAGCAAACCAAATCGTCGGCGATGTTACGAAGCTGGACAACTACCTCGCGTGCAGCGTCGAGACGCGGGCGGAGATCGTGGTTCTTATCCGTCGAGGGGATCAAATTCTCGGTCAAATTGATATCGATAGCGATCTGGAGAACGCATTCACAAGGGACGATGAAGCGTTATTGAGCCGGGTCGCGGATTTGACCGCCCGCCGATTCTAAGCCGGCGAGTTTCACCAGCCTTCCCCACACCATATCGTGTGACGTCATACGATAACCAGAGCAGGAGCCGCGCAAGTTTCGCCTGAGCAGGGTGCCGTAGCTCGCATAAGTCAAGGAAATACAATAATTAGCCCTACTTACCCGTTGGGGTACCTCGATGGCACATCAGTCGCTTTTCTCTAATACGTCTCACTTGTTGCGAACGGAAAGTGAGCGGACACTCGGAGGAACGACAAATGGCTACCAACGCAATTTCGATTCAATCAGACGCCGGTATTAATTCAGCGTTAGCCGGTGATAGGATGAGCGGGTTTGAAGACCTGTATCGGAAACATTATCGCCGGGTTTACTCAATATGCCTCAGGATGACCGGCAATATGGCCGAGGCTGAGGACCTGACGCAAGAGGTATTTATTCAACTTCATCGCAAGATCGGCTCGTTTCGCGGAGAGGCGGCATTTACGACGTGGCTGCACCGGCTGACGGTAAACCAGGTGTTGATGCACTTCCGCAAGCGGTCAGTTCGATCCGAACTGACAACCGATGACGGAGAAATGCCTGATTCGATCGACCCGGAGACGATCAACCCGGAAGCGATGCCAATAGTGGATCGGATAGGGCTTGAGAGCGCAATCGCCCAGCTCCCGAATGGGTACCGAACCGTATTCGTGTTACACGATGTCGAGGGTTACGAACACGAAGAGATTGCCAGGCTGCTAGGCTGCAGCGCCGGCACATCGAAGTCTCAGTTGCACAAAGCCAGATTGAAATTAAGGCGTCTGCTTCTTCAGCGCGCGAAAGCTGCGTAAGCAAACGACATGCTTGATCCCAAAAACTTGAGGCTGCCCGCTCTTGAAAGCAGGCAGCCTCTAACGTTTTAAAGACGCTGCACTAATTGCGGATTGCCGATCGCCCAATTAAGATTCGGAGCGGTGACAGATTCGACAACTCTAAACCGGCAACCCTCAAGTCCCGATCCGGAATCACGCGCGGCCGTATTCATAGACCGCGACGGAACTCTCAACGAAGACATCGGATACGTTTCAACCCCAGACGAGCTGGTCCTTTATCCCTGGGCTGCCCAATCCGTCCGCCAAATTAACGAAGCCGGGCTGTTAGCTGTCGTAATCACAAACCAATCAGGCATCGCCCGCGGGATGTACACCGAAGCAATACTCGACGCTATTCACCGTCGAATGACACAAGAACTCGCACGCGAAGGCGCCAGAGTCGATGCGATCTACTATTGCCCTCATCACCCCGATATAGGGCTTCCGAGTTACCGAATGGTCTGCGAGTGCCGGAAGCCTCAAGCAGGTCTGCTGGACAGGGCGGCTCGCGAGCACGGCATCGACCTTGCGCGATCCTTTGTGATTGGCGACAAGGCTAGCGACATCAAGCTCGCGGAAAATGCAGGAGCGCGGGGCGCACTCGTGCTTACTGGTTACGGCCGCGAGACTGTTGCGCATCCCAATCGCTGGCCCTGTGCCCCCGAGTTCACCGCGGAGAACCTGCTCGAGGCGGTCAAACGAATCCTTGACAGCGGGTTAACGCAAAGCTAAGTTTCGGGGCGCCTGAACACTCGCATCTAAGACATCGATCGATGCTAACGCTCCTCAACATTTCAAACATCGCGCTGATCGATGAACTCAACGTCGAGTTCGATCGCGGACTCAACCTGCTCACGGGAGAGACGGGATCGGGCAAGTCGATAATCGTCGATGCGCTGGGCGTTCTAATAGGTGGACGATTCACCTCGGATCTTCTCAAGGCCGGCAGCGATCGCGGATCTATCGAGGGATTGTTTTCAGTTGAGCCTAACAAGGAGCTCGAACAACTATTGGACGGCGCCGGGATTGATGCAGAAACGTCCGACGGGACTGAGATCATCATCAGACGCGAGCTTGCGGCAACCGGGCGAAACAAGATCTTCCTCAACCATCAGCTCGCGACTCAGTCGCTTCTGCGCGAGCTTCAGCCGTTCCTGGTTGATATCCACGGCCAGGGCGATCAACAAACGCTGTTCAGCGTGAATACTCACCTGGAATTGTTTGACGCGTTCGCGGGCGTATCGGTTCTAAGAGAGGAGGTAGCTGGGTGCTACAAGAGCTGGTCTTTTAACAGACGTGAACTCGATGCGCATGGCAAGGAAGAGGCGGAGAAGTTTCAGATAATAGACATCCTGAAGTTTCAGATAGATGAGCTCGAACTCGCGCGGTTAGTCGTTGGTGAAGATGAACAACTCGAGGATGAGAGACGCCGGCTCAATAACGTTGAGAAGCTCACGACACTTTGCGCGGAGAGTTTCAGTCTGACTTATGAAGACGGCGATTCCGCGATAACTCGCCTGCGTCAGACGGCTCGTCGAGTCGAGGAGCTTTCCGGATACGAATCGAAGTTTCGCGAGTATCTTGAAGGGCTCGAAACGTCGCGGGCGCTGTTGGAAGACCTCGCGTTCTCGCTCCGCGACTTCGCCGACAAGCTGGAGTTTTCGCCAGCGCGTCTCGAAGAAATCGAAAACCGGCTTGCTGAGCTGACGCGTGTGAAGCGCAAGTACGGAGGGACGACCGAAAGCGCGCTGGAGCATCTTGCTCGTTCGCAGGATCGATTGCGTCACATAGAACGATCGGATGAACGCGAAGCCCAGTTGCGGGCTGAACTTGCGGCGGCGCGGGCGGCTTACGTAGAGAGTGCACGAAAACTTCATCACGAGCGAGTACGATCGGCAAAAAAATTCGAACGCGCGGTTGAGCGGGATCTCGCAGAAGTAGCGATGGAACACGCCAGATTTCAGGCACAGATCACCGCGCCGCCGGATTCGGAGCTGGACTCGGCTGATTCGACTACGTCGTTCACAGCAACAGGAATCGATCGCATTGAGTTCTTTTTCTCGGCAAATGCGGGAGAACCCATTCGACCTCTGGCCAGGGTTGCGTCGGGAGGAGAAGCGTCGCGGTTGATGTTAGTACTAAAGACCGTTTCCGGGGCAACTGAGTTTCCGCGCACTATCGTTTTCGATGAGATCGATACCGGCATTGGAGGCAGAGTAAGCGAGGCAGTCGGCGTCAAGCTCAAGAAGCTATCGGAAACCAACCAGGTCTTTTGCGTGACTCACCAACCGCAGATCGCCCGGTTTGGAGACTTACATCTGTTGGTGCGCAAGGAAGCGGTCGCCGGCCGCACCCAGGTCAATGTCGAGAGGCTGGACCGGCGCGGCCGAGTTGAGGAAATCGCCCGCATGTTAACCGGCGCCGAAATTACCGAGACTGCGCGCCGCCATGCGAGAGAGATGTTGAAGTAGGACCTATATGACCTATAAGACCTATGCCCTTGCAACTTGGGGTCTCTATGATAGACTAGCGCGTGCTGCGGGACGCTCCAAGGTCCCCGGGGTCAAGCGGTTGTCAGAGACTCACCCGAATCTGGGCAAACATTAATCGACGTGGAGACTGAAATGGAAGACGACGATTTCACCCTGACCGAAGTGGAACGCAGGAGCGACGAGCGCCGACGAGAGGATCGGCGCAAGGAGGAACTCGGGCCGCCGCCTGGCGAGTCCGAACGCCGCTCGGGGCGCGAACGTCGGTTGTTTGACCGGCGCGTTCAGGGCTCGACTACCGGCCAACTGCTGGTTGAGGTCGGACGTTTCGCCGCCGAAAACATGGTTTTTCGGCAAAAAGGAAACAAGGCTGCAGCGCGCCGTGCCCGCAAGCACCTATCTCAAATAATGAAGCTCGCGAAATCCAGAAGAGCGGAAATCTCAACAGAAATAAAGGGGTTGTCACCGGGTGATGGCGCGGCCGACGATGGCGATGACGCCGAGGAATAGATCACTCTTCTGCGCGCAACCTGGCTTCCAGGCGTCGCCTTATGTGGTAGTAGTCTTCCAGCAAATTGTTTAGCATCACGATAAAAGGTATCTGAAGCTCCGCCGCGTCGTCAGCTCGCAACTCCAGCTCTTGCGCCTCCGGTGAGCCGGGCTGAACCTGCTCCAGTTTCTCCATCACTTCGTGAACGTTCTCACCGCGTGGATGGCGGTGGTAGCAGTAACTGATAAGCGAGAGCGTCAACCCGTCGATCACCGATTGCACCTGATCCGCGTCATCAAGAGAGAGACGCCTCCGCAAAAATGATTCTTCAGGAGCTTCAGTCGCTTTGGCGAGTTCAAGGACCTTTCTCGTAAGGTCATCCTGTCCGGCGCTCATGAATCGAATCATCAAGCCTCGCCTGCGCCGTTGTCAACTGGCCGAGGAATGAGTAATTATTGACGCCGCGACACGCGACTCTCACGTCTGGATCGCTGTCCCCCGATGTAGCATAGACTGTCTAGTCTGTGCTCGGTCCGCTGTCGACTTGTTTTCAACAGCCGGCACAGACTAGACAGTCTATGCTACATCGGGGATCGCGCTTCCGATTCTAATAGTTTGAACCTGGGTAACTCGGGCCTTGTTCCGGTCTTGCATATGTCCCAGGTTCTCGCTCGATCAACTCTATCTCCTCGCTCGCAGCCCTTCCTTTATCTTTCGGCAGCCCTGGTGGGCGGGATTCTACTTGATCGATGGATCCAGCCTCGAGTCGAGATCGTTATCGGACTTACACTGATCGCTGCCGCGGCATCCGCGATCTTCTTGTTCGGCAAGAGAAACGGCCGGGCCACAGTCTTCCTGCTAATCGGTTTGGCCTCGGTGGGCGCCCTTCTTTCGCTTCGTGAAAGGACAAATTCGCCAGCCTCCAGGCTTGAAAACCTGTACGCTTCAAAAGTTATCGGACCTGATGAGCCGGTTGAGTTGACCGGGACTCTGGCAGCGCCACCCGAGCCTGCGCCTGGCGCTTTCTTCCTGGATCTTGCAGCAGAACAACTCAGAGCTTCAGATGAAGTCGTGCTCGCCAGCGGACACGCGCGGCTGATGATCGCCGTTACTGGCAGTGAACCGCAGGCGCAATTTGCCAGCCTTGGACTCGACTATGGCTCTCGGATCCGAGTGTTGGTGCGGCTTGAACGCGCACGCTCATATTCCAACCCCGGCTCTCCCGACTTTAACGAGTTTCTCGAACGGCGAGGCTACGACCTGAAGGGTGTGATCAAGAGTCCGCTCCTCTTGGAACACCTCGGGCGCGCGTCCACCAATCGAGTGCTTGATGTCCTTTACCATCTGCGGATTCGGATGATCGCCGCAATCGATTCGGGCTTTGATCCAGCGGTTGCCGGAACGTTAAAGGCCATGCTTGCCGACAACCGTTACTACCTTGATTCCGGTGTTATCGAGCGGCTTCGCGAGAGCTCAACGTTCCACACTCTATCGATCTCCGGCTTGCATATCGGCATCATCGCATGGGCATTGCTTGGCGGGTCGACGACGCCGAAAAGACGGAAATTGTGGCGGATCATCATATGTCTGATTGCACTTTGGGCTTACGCGACGATGGTTGGGCTTGCGCCCCCGGTTACTCGAGCAACGACGATGATAACCGCTGGGCTAATCGGACCCCTGCTGTTTCGACGGTCGGCATCTATCAATACAGTCGCGCTCGCGGCCTTCATCATGCTCGCGGGGAAACCGGGGCTGGTGACGGACCCCGGGTTCCAGTTGAGTTTTGTAGCGGTTGCGGGAATCGTGGCGATCGCCTTGCCGATTACGGACAAGCTTAGACAAATCGGACAATGGCGCCCGACCTCACGAACTCCGCACCCACCTTCGTGTTCGCGTCTGGTTCGTTATTTCGCCGATACGCTTTTCTGGGATCAGCGGGCGTTCGACAACGAGATCCGTCGATCACCGCTCCGCTATCGGCTCAAGAAGGCTCCAGCGGCGAGTGTTGTTCAACGGCTCTATCTTCAGCCGGTTCTGAAGAGCGTTGCATTGCTCGTCATCACTTCGTTGGCGATTCAACTCACAACACTCCCGCTGATGGCGCTCTACTTCAATCTGGTGGCTCCGGTGGGGGTGTTGTTGAATATCGTAGCCGGATTGTTGACCGGCGTCCTGATGCTGACAGCTATGGCTGCAATCTCGATCACCAGTCTCAGCGCCTGGCTCGCGAGTCAACTCGGAATTGTGGCAAGTGCCTCACACTATTTGCTAGTCAACGCCATCGTTCCATTCGCCGACATCCCGTTAGCGAGTTTCAGGGTTGCTCACTACGAGGGTGGTCACGCGGTCGTTTACGCGCTGTACTTTATTCCGGTCGTGATGCTGGTAGGGTTAATTGATCGATGGCAGCCGATCGATCGCCTGCGCGCCGTCGATATGACAGCCAGGCAGCGCGCTGGCGCAAGAGGGCGAACGGCTCGCAGAGTAACTGAATCGCGCCGGTGGTTTGTGCAAGCGGTTTTCTGCGGGCTAACAATGGCCTCGGCGTTGATGGCAGTTCTCAGACCGCCGGTCGATCAAGCTGAAGGAAAGCTTAGAATCCACTTTCTTGACGTCGGCCAGGGCGATGCGGCGCTGGTCGTGTTCCCTCGAGGAACAACAATGCTGGTCGATGGCGGTGGTGATCTTCGTTTTGACCGGCGAGAAGAACAGGGGGAAGAGCAGGCTTCCGCCGCCGCCCCTTTTTCGATCGGCGAACGTGTCGTGTCGCGGTTCATCTGGTCGCTCGGACGAACGCGAGTCGATTACGTGCTTGCGACGCACGCTGACGCGGATCACATAAACGGGCTATCCGATGTAGTTGAGAATTTCGAGATAGGTCAGGGGATCGTCGGTCACGTGCCCGCTGATGATCCGGAACACAATCGCTTTGCACGTTCTTTGCGGAGGAGACATATACCTCTATTAACGGTCAGTTCCGGAGAACGCTTCGAGATCGAGGGAGTAAGGCTCGAGGTGCTGTGGCCCCCGGCTGACTCCGGCGCAGGCGTGATGTCAGGCAATGACGAGTCGGTCGTGTTGCGGCTTGTCTATGGCGATGTGTCGATATTGCTTACGGGAGATATCGAGGAGGTCGCGGAACAAGCACTGGTTTCAGGGGCTATGCCGCTTCGATCTGATCTGATCAAGGTTCCTCACCACGGATCGAAGACTTCGTCGACTGAGGCATTCCTTGCCGCGGTTGATCCAAGGTACGCGGTTATCTCTGTTGGCGAGCGGAGCCGCTTTGGCCATCCTCACCCTGCCGTCGTCGGTCGATATTTGGCACGCGGAGTAAAGCTTCTACAAACGGGCCGCGATGGAACTGTGACCCTTGAGACGGATGGCGCTCTGCTGTGGGTCGGAAATTATAGGAAGTGAGAAAGAGCTTGTCATTGGTCCTTAGTCATTGGTCCTTAGTCATTATTTGTTTATCTCTCAATAACCAATAACCAATGACCAATGACCAATAACCAATGACCAATGACCAATGACCAATGACCAATGACCAATAACCAATGACCAATGACCAATAACCAATGACCAATGACCAATGACCAATGACCAATGACGCTTCTTGCATGCAGGGGGGCTTTGAAGTACCATTTCGCTGGCTTTGAAACTGGTCTTTCTTAATCAACAAGGAGGGTAGAATCCATGAGTTTTTCCGACACCGAAGCGCTCAAGTCGCAACTTTTGGCCAATGACGCGCAGTTCGCAGAACTCGCGCATACTCACGGGGAATACGAAAGAAGGTTGAGCGAATTGGCTGAATTGCACTACCCGAGCGCTGAGGAGCAGATGGAAGAAGCCACACTAAAAAAGAAGAAGCTATTTTTAAAAGACCAGATGGAAACGATCATGCGACGCTATAAGGAACAGCAACAGGTCGCAGGTCACTGATACTAGAGGACGCGGCAACCCGCCATCATCTTAAGACCGCGCCAAACAATCAACGCAGGATTAACCGTTGGTTACTCACGAGCGGAAGGGTCCCCGTATATCAAGGCGGGACAGATCCTCGGGAGTAGCCAATTTCTGTTTTTGAGATCTGCGCGGTTTATGGACGGCGCAAAACCGCAACGGAAGATCCGTTTTGTTCGGTCCGAATCGATCAACCTGTACTAATCGATGGTAAAAGAAGGGATTCCATTCGTCGCACTTTTTCTGCTTCCCGGGCTCGTGTTTGTCGCTCTCGGCTGGTGGGTTGCCGCCGGTCTGTGTCTGATCTTAGCGGCGTTCATGGCGTTCTTCTTTCGGGACCCGAAGCGCGACTGTCCGAGTGACGACCGCATCGTTGTTTCCCCCGCGGACGGTCGCATAGTGGCTGCCGCCAAAGCCGATGACCGAATTGATGATTCCCCTACTCAGATCTCGATCTTTTTGTCGCCGCTCGATGTTCATATAAACCGATCACCCATTGCCGGCGTGATCGTCGATGTCGTTTATAAGCCCGGTGCGTTTCACATTGCTTCTCGCGACATCGCTTCGGTTGAAAACGAACAGAACGTCGTCACGATTCGTGGAACGAAAGTGACGATCACGTTTCGCCAGATCGCCGGAGTCATAGCTCGCCGCATCGTCCTGTGGAAGAAGAAGGATGACCGGGTCGCGATGGGCGAGCCGGTCGGGATGATGAAATTCAGCTCGCGGATGGATGTAATCTTGCCCGCTGAAGTCGAGGTGCTGGTGCAAAAGGGTGACCGAGTCGTTGGCGGCGTCAGCGTGCTCGGCCGGCTACGGGATGAGTGACAGCCAAATGGAAGTCCCGGTCTGCCGTATGTTCTATTGAGACCCGCGAGACTCAACCCGTCTGTCTAAGCCATAATCCCGGATTCAACCGACCCGATTCAGATCCAGATTCAAGACTCAAAATTCCTCGCTGGGGGCACAAAAATGGCTGATACCATTGGGGGTGTTTCAGGCTTATTCGATGATCTCGCTGCGCCGGCTGAGATCCGCGACGCGGTTTCAAGGCTCGCGACTGATCTTGCCACGGCGGCTGGTGAGAATCTCACCGGCCTCATACTTTACGGCGGGCTTGCTCGCGGTCGTTACCGGCCAGGCCAAAGCGACATCAACGTTGTAGTAGCGCTCAGGGACACATCGACCGAATCGCTCTCGGCGCTCGCCACCATTCTTCGAGCTGCCTGGCGATCAATCCGTGTTGAACCGTTCATTGTTAAAACGTCCGAGGCGCAGCGTCTGGCCGACGTTTTCCCGACAAAGGTACTCGATATTCAATCTCATCAGCTCGTTTTGAGGGGTGACGACCCGTTCACCGGCACTGAGGTCTCGCGCAGGCAACTGAAGTTGCGCGTTGAACAGGGACTCTGCAATCTCGAGCTTCGATTGCGGCGTCGTTACATTTCGATTTTTGACGATCCGCGTTCGCTCGCGTCGACGCTTGCCGAAGCGGCGGTGCCGCTCAAGATCGAGCTTGCGGCAATGCTTCAATTGGCTGGAAAAGACGAGCCGTCAGGATCAACGACGGCGGCCGTCCTGGAATCGGCTGCGATTGCCTTTGACCTCAATCGGGAGGCGCTATCGCGCATGGCTGCGCTTCGCCGCGAGTCGGAGCCGCCGGAAGATCCGGCGGGTCTTTACGACCGGGTTATCGCGGCGATCTCGCGCGCGTTGGAGATTGTGACCGCAATGGAGTGAGGCCGTGATTATCTTTTTTCAATTGAACCCGTTCGATCTCGCGGGCCCGACCTTCCTGGTTGTCTACATTACCGCGCTGGCCGCCGCATGCTTTATAGCGTACGTGCTCCGAAAGCGAGCTTCGGGGTCTGACTATGAACCGCAGCGGCCGTTTCTTCGCTCAAATCAAGAGCCAGCCTTCCGTTCGGTAAACCTGGATGCCTATGAAGCAGCCTACCTGAGGGGCGGCTCCAAGCTGGCGATTGAAACCGCGATCGCCACGCTGGTGAGGAGCAACGCGCTTCATTTGTCATTCGTCGATAACAGTCTTTCGCCGGTCCCCGGTGCGCCCCGACCTACTCATCCATTTGAGCAAGAGGTTCACCGGGTCATCCAATCGGGCGAGGCCAACAAGATCAACACCATTCGAACCAATGCTTCGGCGGCTGCCGAGCGACTCGCAAGCCGGTTGAGGACCCTCGGGCTAATCCTAAGCGATCAAGGGATGACTACTGCGCATCTCGTTCCGGTAATCATAATGTTGCTGGTGCTCGCATTCGGGGCGATAAAGATTTTGGTTGGTTTATGGCGCGATCGTCCGGTCGGCTTTCTGTTTGTGCTCTGTTGCTTAACCGCATTCATCGCGTATCGGCTGTTTAAATCGCCACCGCTCAGGACGGCGTATGGCGATCAAATCCTGGAACGGCTCAAGTACGAAAACGCGGCGCTCGAGGCGACGGCGAGGTCCAAACCCGAAGGGCTTGCGACCGGAGACGTCTCGTTGGCGATTGCGCTGTTTGGGATGACGGCGCTGGCATTCACCGATCAGCCGTGGTCGATGCTACGAAGAGAAATGATTCCTCCTGTCTCAGTTTCGCGTGGCAGCTCGTCGTGCAGCACCTCATCCTGCAGCAGCTCATCGTCGTGCGGAAGCAGCGGCTGCGGAGGAGGGTGCGGCGGCGGAGGTTGCGGAGGATGCGGCTCATGAAAAACTACGGAGCCACTAAGGCCGGCATTGGCTGGCGTCCTGAGCTGGCGCTTCCGATTTCTCGCGATGACACGATTGAGTTTGTCGAGGTTGTTGCTGAGAACATCTCGCCGGACCGGATACCGCCTGCACTCGAGCAACTAGTGGAGCGAGGTGTCAAGGTGGTACCGCACGGCGTCTCGCTGTCGCTCGGTGGAGCGGAGCCGCCGTCGAGCAAGCGGCTCTCGCAAATGGCGAGACTCGCCGAGCGTCTGGACGCTCAAATGGTCAGCGAGCACATTGCATTTGTCAGGGCGGGCGGTATTGAAGCGGGACATCTGTTGCCGTTGCAGCGAACGCAGGAAGCGATGGATCTTTTGGTCGAGAATATCCTCGAAGCAAAAGCGGCGCTGCCTGTCCCGCTGGCTCTTGAAAACATCGCGACGCTTTTTGAATGGCCGCGCGCCGAAATGGACGAAGCAACGTTTATCGCCGAAGCGCTCGTTCGCACGGATACGCTGCTGCTCCTGGATGTGTCGAACCTCTACGCTAACGCGCGCAATCACAGATGGGATGCAAAAGCCTGTCTCGAGAAGCTGCCGCTCGAGCGGCTGGCGTATGTTCACATCGCCGGCGGCATCTCACGAAACGGTCTTTACCACGACACCCATGCTCACGCGATACCGGATGGGGCTTTGGACCTGCTCGCGGAAGTTTGCTCACGCGTCGATGTTCCAGCCGTAATGCTTGAACGCGATGATCATTTCCCGGATTGGAGCGAAGTCGTCGCCGAGCTTGAGGCAATTGTCGAAGCCCGGAGGCGTGGCGCGCTCAAAAGAGAATTGGCCTATGCATACTGACGCGCGAACGAGATTGGCGGCATCCCAACAAGAGCTTGTTCGAGCTCTGATGCGCATTGGTCCAGCGCCGGCGGGATTCGACGCATTCCGGATTCAAGCAACCGCGGACGTGCTATTGCTTAAGCGCACTCACGAAGTGGCTCGCGCGTGGCCCGCGCTTGCGCAGTCGCTCGGTTCGGGGTTTGATGAGCGGTTTGCGGATTACGCTCGATCGAGACTTAACTTACATGAGGCCGGGCCGCTTGCGGACGGGCGCGAATTTGCGCGCGCTCTGGCGGGCGATGGAGCCCTAACGGATGACGCCGCGATTGAGGCGCTGGCGTTTGATCTTCGCTGCCGTGTCGATGCGCGGGGTGTGATAACGCTACGTAGCTTGTCTTTCGGCGCCTCTATTCTCAAACAACAGCGACGATTGGTGGTAGCTGTTCGCCTACCAGTTGTTGGCGAGCGATGGATCAAAATTCCGCTAAAGATTCTCTGAAACATAAAGCGGTCGACGGCGTGTAACAACCTGCCCGCACACGATTCCAGGCGCAGATAGTTAGCGTGGTTCGTGGGTGTTCGTTGTGTTATTATTTCGCTTGGTTTCGCACAGCTCCAGACACCGAAAAACAAGCTGCGACAAACCCGTCTGAAGAAGGTTCAATCCGATGGCTGAGTATATTTGCAGGCTAGGCACGCCCACCGGCGAAGTGGTGACTCGAACGGTGGAAGCTACTGCCGAACGTGATCTTCGCTCGAAGCTGGAGCGAGAAGGTTTTCGGGTCTTCTCGATCGCTTCGACGGGAAGTGTGAATATTCGACGGGCGTTTGGCGGCGAGCAGCACGTCAAAAAGATAAAGATCGAAGATTTCCTGCTGTTCAACCAGCAACTATCTGCGTTGCTGCGAGCCGGGCTTCCGATACTTCAGGCTATCGGTATTCTGCGCAAACGGGTTCACAACGAACAACTTCGAATCACCCTCGAGGATGTGGAGGGGAAGGTTCGCGCAGGGCAGGCGCTTTCGGAAGCTTTTGCCGCTCAGGGCGACGCGTTTCCTCGTATCTATATTGCGTCGATACTGGCCGGCGAACGTGCCGGTTCATTAGACGAAGTGCTGCTGCGTTACGTGAGCTATCAGAAGACGATCACCGAAGCGCGCCGCAAGATAAAGAAGTCGCTTGCATACCCGGCTGTCCTGGTGTGCGCGTCGATCATCCTGGTCATGGTCCTATCGACGTACGTGATCCCGAATTTCATGAAGTTGTACAGCGGGGTTGGCGCCCAGGAGCTGCCGGCGATAACCATCGCAGTCGTCAGCACCTCTCAGTTCATAAGTCAGAACCTGATATGGTTGATCCCCGCGATAATCGGAGGGTTGATATTCATCCTGGTGTGGAGACGCACCCCGACCGGGAGGCTCACCATAGATCGCTGGATTCTCAGGCTGCCGGTTGCCGGCGAAACAGTGCGTCAGATGACGATTGCCCAGTTTACTCGAAGCCTGGCGACCCTGCTGGCTGGCGGAATAACTCTGCCCGAATCGGTTGAGATAGCAAGCGAAGCGATCACCAATCGCGCGCTCAGACATGCCAGCTCCGGGGTTCTTACGGGCATACGCGAGGGGCAGCCATTCACCGAAAGCCTCGAAGATTCCGGTTGGGTTTCGGAACTGGCCATCGATATGATCGGCGTAGGAGAGCGCTCGGGCGCGCTGAGGGAAATGCTCGACGAGGTAGCGAACTTTTATGATTCCGAAATAGATGTCCGGCTCAATACGATTACTACCTTTATCGAACCTGTCATTTTGATTTTCATGGGCAGTCTGGTGATGACTATTTTGCTCGCGATGTATCTGCCTTTGTTCTATATGATCGGCAACATGGGACAGAGCCAGGGGGTTGTACCGAGGTAATGTGGAGAAGTTATGTCTGAAACTGTAGAACAAGAGACCGTTCAAGAACCGGCCAACGCCGCTGCCGTCAATACGGCCTCGTCTGCGCCCCCGCCCTCGGAGATGAGTCAAGAAGAGTTGGCGGCCCGTGAGAAAGCGCGACGCTATCGGCTGCGGTTCATCGATCTGAAAGTCGAAGAGCCGGCATACGATCTCATTCACGAATTGCCAGTCGAGATGATGGTGCGGCACAGCTTTGTGCCTCTGAGCCGCGTCGGCGACTTGTTGTATGTTGCGATGGCGGACCCGAGCAATCTGGAAGTAATCGATGAGATCGAAGCGCAGTTACACGTGCGATTGAAGACCGCGGTCGCAACGCAAACGGCTGTGGAAGAGGCTCTGAAGCGAGGCGATACCGCCGCGCGTATCCTGCAGGACGCTACCGCCGGTTTTCGCACCGATCGCATGGCGCTGGTGCGGGAGACGGAAAACGGCGAAGAGGTGCTCGATCTGGAGCGGCTGACCGGCGACGAAGAGATGTCGCCTATAATCAAGCTGGTCTACACTGTTGTTCTGAACGCCCTGGAGCGCCGCGCCTCTGACATCCACATCGAAACTCGCGACTCGGATGTCGTGGTCAAGTATCGAATCGACGGCGCGCTCTATCGTGCGGCCGATCCGATCGACATCGCTCACCATCAAACGATCGTTCAGCGTATCAAAGTAATGTCGGAGCTCGATATTGCCGAGCGCCGCGTGCCGCAGGACGGCCGGTTCCGAATCATGATTCGCGGTCGCAAGATCGACTTCCGCGTTTCGATCATGCCCTCGATTTATGGCGAGAATGTTGTAATCCGTATTCTCGACAAAGAGCAGATAAACGAGTCCTTCCGCGATTTGAATCTGGATGTTGTTGGATTCGCTCCGGGAGATTTGAAGAAGTTCCGCAAGTTCATCGCCGAGCCGTACGGAATGGTTCTGGTTACCGGTCCGACGGGTTCTGGAAAAACGACCACGCTTTACGCGGCGCTGAACGAAATCAAGAACGAGGAAGATAAGATCATCACGATCGAAGACCCGGTTGAGTATCAGCTTCAGGGTATCACCCAGATACCGGTGAATGAGAAAAAAGGACTGACCTTTGCGCGCGGGTTGCGCAGCATCCTCCGTCACGATCCCGACAAGATAATGGTCGGCGAAATTCGCGACTCTGAAACTGCTCAGATTGCCATTCAGTCGGCGCTAACAGGTCACCTGGTCTTCACCACGGTGCACGCCAACAACGTGATCGATGTTATAGGTCGTTTCTTGAACATGGGGGTTGAGCCCTACAACTTCGTGTCGTCTCTGAACTGCGTGCTGGCTCAACGGCTGGTGCGTATTCTCTGTACGCATTGCAAGCGTCGGCATCACCCGACCGATGAGGAGCTCAACGAATCGGGGCTAAACGCGGATAAGTATAGGAGTGAAACGTTTTATCGCTCGGTTGGCTGCGAAGTGTGCAATATGACCGGTTACCGGGGCCGAACCGCGATACACGAGCTATTGAATGTCACCGATCATATCCGTGAGATCATCATCGAGCGGCGGCCGGGTTCGGAGGTGCGCAGGACGGCTCGCGCCGAGGGTCTGACGTCGCTACGAGAGTCGGCAATCGCGAAAGTGTTTTTGGGTGTAACCACGTTGCACGAGATCAACCGGGTGACCTTTGTGGAATAGCTAAATATAGGGCCTATCGGTCATATAGGCCCTATATTTATCCGGTTTATTTTGAAACCGAAGCGTGTTAGAGTGGTTTAACAAAAGCAGACACTCTTAGGAATTAGAACACGATGCGGCAGCGAGCCACGCCAGGTTCGCGTGAGCGGAGGATGTCGAGCCCCCAGCCGCGACGATCCACTGACGGAGTCTTCAAGAGTGACGCTTTTTTCCCGTGGGAAGATTAACAAGGCGAGGAGTTGGGCTATGGCAAAGATTTTTCGAATACAGCAGGTAGTGGCGCTGGTATTGGCGCTCACATTGGCGGCCCCGATTGCGGCTTTCGCAGCGGATGGCAAAAAGCACTTTAAAGAAGGGCTTAAGTTTGAAGAGAACCGCCAGTGGGACCAGGCGGCGCGCGAATTCGCCCTAGCCGTATCCGAGAAACCCTCCAACGTCGAGTACCAACTTCACCTCCAACGTGCCCTGGTGAGCGCAGCGATTATGCTGGTGGAACGTGGTGACAGCCTCGCCGATAAGAAAGACCACAACGCCGCATACAACGCTTACCGCCAGGCGTACGCATTTGATCCTTCGAATGAATTAGCGCTTATAAAGATGCGCAGGATGTTGGAAGCACAGGGGCTTCCAACCGGCGATCTTCCCGCTAACGGCGATCCGTCCGGACCGCCCTGGAAACCAAAGGGGCAAAATGTTAACGCCTCGTATCCGGGCGCGGCGGGCTACGCAAGACCGATGAAGGTCCAGATGCCGCCCATACCTGGACGCCGATTTGCCAAGACTGACGTCATCTATCGCGATACAAATATTCTGACCGCGATCGAACAGCTTGCGCAGATGATGAAGCTAAACGTGATGTTCGATCAGATGGTTGTCAATCAGATGAAGATGTTCAAGCTCACCGTCGAGCTGCGTGATGTAACGTATCCGAAGGCTCTTGAGATGATCTTGAAGACCAACACTCTGATGTATGCCCAGATCGACACGCGCACGATCGTGATTGCTCCGGATAACCCTCAAACGCGAATGAAGTACGAGCCTTATGCTATGCGGACGTTTTATATCAAGAACGCCGAGATAGGCGACGTGCAAAAAGCCGTTCAGGGGGCGCTTCCGAGCACCAAGAACCTGACCACAGTCAAGCAGCTTAACGCGCTAATAGTGCGTGATACTCCGGCTAACCTCGAGCTTGTCGAGAACCTGATTAACACGCTCGATAAGAGCAAAGCCGAGGTTCTCGTTGATGTAAATATCTATGAAGTATCGCGCACCGATATATTGCAGCTTGGAAATCAGTTCACGACTGACTCCTCTTCTACTCAGGTTGGATTGTCAGCCCTGGGCGGCATAAACGCGCAGCAGAGCATCCTGGGACTCGGCGCGCGAACATTAACCGGGCCCCTCGGCTTCGCATTGGGTCTTCCGAATAGCAGTATCAGTTTCTTCCAGAATAAGGGCAAAGCCAAGCTTCTCGCCTCGACGCAAATTCACGTGCTCGATAACGAGGCAAACGCGGTTCGTATCGGTCAGAGAGTCCCTATCCAGACCGCATCGCTGCCCAGCTACCAACCAATCGTCGGTAACAACAACCAAAATCCGGGCCGAGGGAACAATCTGGATAACAATGTCCTTACCGGTGGGCTCAACAATGCTTTCGGTTATGGCGTCCCGCAAATTCAATATGAGAATGTCGGCTTGAACATCGACATCACGCCCAGCGTGTATGAGGACGATGTTCAAATGAAGATGAAGATCGAGACGACTTCAGTCGATTCGAGTACCGGAACGCTAACTCCGAGTTTTAACCAGCGCACGATGACTTCGGTTGCGCGGGTAAAGGACGGGCAAACCACGCTGGTGGCCGGCGTAAGCCAGAACGTCGAGTCGAAGACCGTTAAGGGGCTTCCGTTGATCGGATTGATTCCGATACTTGGCCGGTTCTTCTCAACTCCCGAGACCAATAACCGCCAGAGCGACGTGGTTATCACCGTTACTCCGCACATATTGCGACGGGCGGATATTACCGAGAGGGATCATCTCGCCTATGCTGCGGGCGATCAACAGAATTCGACCAATCAGTTGAGGATCGACCAGATTCTCTTCCTGGCGGACCAGGACGAGTCCCAACCCAATCAGGTTGCTGAGAACACCGCGCCTGCCCAGCAGGAACCAAGATCGCAACAGCCGGAACCAAGACCGCAAACGACCGCCGGAGCGCCGCCGATCGTTACCACAAGCTCGCCGGGCGTGGTGGTGACGCCGCCGCTCAGACCAAACGTCATCAAGACAGTTGTTCCCAGACCGGGTGTTCCGGTTAGAGCCCCGGCTGGCGAAACACCCGCCGGTAACCAATCTAACAAGATTCAGAATGACGATGACGACGATGATGATGACGAAGTTGCCGACGAAACCGCGCCCGGCAATCAGTCAACCTCGACGGCTCCGCTGATGGTTTATGTCAGGCCAAATTCTGCTACTGCGGCAAAGGGGCAGGAGCTCTACGTGGCGGTTTTCGTCAACGGCAACAGCGATGTGTCCTCGGCGCACATCACGCTCAGTTATGACGCTGCGCTGTTGGAAGTAAAAGGGGTGCGAGACAGCGGCATGTTGAGCGCGGGCGCTCGCGCGGAGCTTCAGTTTACGGCGGAGAACGGCGTGGTCAATATCCAGATGGACCGGCCGCAAGGTACGCCTGGAGTCCCGGCGCGCGGTCAGTTGTGTCTTGTAGTCTTCACGGTGAAGGGCCAGGGCCAGTCGCCGCTGGTGCTCAATGAGCAGCAGACACAGTTCCGGAATTCCAGCGGGCAGCCGGTTCCGATAAAGGTCCATTCGTCGCAGGTTGATATTCGATGATCAGACGTTTCGGATGGCGGATTGGGAAGAGCGGACTGCGGATATGTAAGGATGTGCGCAATTCCGCAATCCGCAATTCGCAATCAGCGGCCCGCAATCAAGCCGGCTTCACTCTCCTCGAGATAATAATAGTCATCATCATTTTGTCGGTGCTGACCGCGGCTGCGATACCTATGGTCCGCAACACGGTGAAGCGAGAGCGAGAAGCTGAGCTAAGACTGGCTCTCCGGCAGTTGCGTCAGGCGATCGATCGTTACAAGGAATATGCAGACCGAAACCCAAACGCGATTCCGATCGAATGGAGAACCGAAACCAGGTATCCCAAGGAGCTTAAACTCCTTGTCGAGGGGTTCACTCCTGCGAACGTTGTGGCCACCACTGAAGCTCGAATTCGGTTTTTGCGCCGGCTTCCGCTTGATCCTATGACCGGAACCAACGAATGGGGCATGAGATCCTACAAGGATAAACCCGATTCCACCTCCTTTGGAGGCGAGGACGTGTTTGATGTTTACACCACCAGCGACGCTGAGGCGCTGAATGGTACGAAGTACAAGGATTGGTAATGAGAAGCAAGAATTCCTCAGGGTTCACCCTGCTCGAGCTGGTGATGGTCATGACGATCATCGTTATATTGGCCGCAGTGAGCGTATCCTCCTATCAGCACATCCAGTTAAAAGCACGCGAGACGATACTCAGAGAGGACCTGCGCACCATGCGAAAGATGATCGATCAATACGCGGCTGACAAAGAAAAGCTTCCGCAATCGCTCGATGATTTGGTTACCGGGCAATACATGCGCGAAGTGCCGATCGACCCGATCACCGGACAAGCAGACTGGGTAATCGATATGGGCGACGACACGGTCTCGCGCGACGGCGGAACGGGCATGGTCGACGTTCACAGCGCCGCCGCAGGCGAAGGCAGCGACGGCGTCCCGTATCAGGAATACTAATCATTTATCATTTGCCATTTTCCAAGTTCCATTTGTGATTTGAAATGGAAATAACCGAGCTCTCGTTCTTTTAGAAATGTCGAGTTTAAGAAGAATTTTTGTGGCGCCTCCTGCTCCCACCACGGCGGCAGGCTTCGTAGACGACAACTTCGCGGTAGTCGATCTACGCCGCGGGCGCCGTGGTTTCTCGCTCTCATCAAGCGCAGTCACCCAGCTTTCTCCTGGTTTGATCACGCCGGCTTTCGACACACCTAACATCCAGGACGCCAATGAGCTCGCACAAACGATCGCCCAAACAGCCGAAGCCGCCGGGTTGCTGAACAAGAAACGCTGGTCGGTCGCGCTACCCGACGCAACCGCGCGAACCCTGGTCATCGCGCTCGAAAGCAAGCCCTCCAGCCGGCGCGAATTGAACGAAGTCCTCGCGTGGAAAATCGAGCGATTGATTGCCGCGCCGTCAAGCGAACTTCGCATATCGCGCCAGCGAATGAGCCCCGCCGGGGGTCACGATCGCTATGTCGTGACAGTCGCGCATAATGAGGTTCTCTCACAATACGAGTCTGTGTTCTCCGGGCTTGGATGGAATGCGGGGCTTATATTGCCGCGACACATCGGCGAAGCTCAGTGGCTGATTTGGGATGACTCGCCGGGTGACAAAATGCTGGTGTCGGCGAATCGTAGCGGATTTACTTCGTTGATTGTCCGGAACGGGGATCCGGTGCTGGTGCGCACGTTTGTTTGCGAGCCCGATTCGGTCGTCGATGAGCTGCATCGCTTTGCGTTGTACTATCGCGACAGAGTTGTGGGAGAAAGTGGAGCAACAAATCCTCTTACTAAACTGCTGGTGTTGGGTGGGATTGACTTCGCGGAAGCGCGCAGCGCCGTTGCCGATGCGATCGACAGCGCGCCTCGAGCGCTGGACCCGGCTGAGTTTGGCATGGATCTAACGGGCGAAGCGATTCGATTTGACCACCTCGCCGGCGCTGCCGGCCTCGCCACGATTGGGTGGCAATAGCAAATAGAGAATACTTACTTAGTCTTGGGTTTCCCTGTCCAGATGAAGACCGGATTCGCCGGGCCGACCGGTGCAGTTGGAACGCCGTACATCTCCACCGACAAGAAGAACTTCTTTTGTTTTAGCAATCCCACTACCAGGCGCGCATCAACAGTTTCACCCGGCGACAACGTGTTGTCGCTGCCGGCGTCAATGTAGTTCCGCGCCCCCACCGTCCACCTCGACTTCGGATCGCGGGTTAGCAATACCTGACGATTCATCTCCGCAACTCGCAAAAAGGGACTTACGATCGGGATACTTCCGCGGTTGGTGATCCTTACGTTTACAATCAGCCTTGACGGTCCGCTCGCCGTGTTCGGCGGTTCATCCGATGAAGTGTCGGACCAATTCAGATCCACTCTCTCGGACGATAGGAAAGTAATGTCAACCTGTGAACCGACGTTCGTTCCGATAGAAAAATCCCCCTGGCTCATGGCAACCATGAAATTGTTTCTCACGGGTTCGGTAGCGAGGAGTTGGATCCGGCCACGAGCAGTCGCCAGCTTTGGCATTGTGACACGATAACTCTGAGCGTTGGATGGGATGTTCTCGGCCAGCGACGCGAAGCTCACGCCGCCATCAGTTGAAAGAGACAACGATTGTGCAAAGCCCGGCGCGTTTGGCGCTGTCCAGGTGATCACGTATTCATCGCCGCCTGCCAATCGTTCGCCGGGTTCGGGGGCGGCAACGAGAATACTGGGGAAATCTCCCCGCACCCCAGGCCCGATTGAATGTAGGGTATCGGTCCCCCCGTCGTTACCGGCGCCCGTCGAGTCTTCGTAGTTCGCCCAGTGACTCATGCCGGCCGTATAGGTCGCGATCGTGTTTGGCGTGGCGTCAAGCTTGAGACCCAACGCGTCCGCCGCGGATATCGAGAGACGCCACGAGCTGGTGAGGTTCCCGTCGTCGGTCAGCACTGTTTCTCCGACCCACGTGTCGTTAGCATAGACGGTCTTCTCCCACCCGTTTCCAAAGATGCCCGCAAGCGCCACTTCATCGAGCCGAGCATCACGTCCAAGCGTGGCCACCGGTGCGAGCGTGGTGTCCATTGGCTTGGAAAACTGCAAGCGCATCTGCAAGCGGCCGGGATCGATCCCCGGAAAGCGCGCGTCCACGACCATCTGACGATGCCCCGAGGCGGATGAGTTCCAACGAGCCGAGTAAACCAGCTTCGAGAAGGTTCCGTCCGGGCCGGGAGTGTAAGCCCTGACCGATTCCAGAATCGGCGGTCCCGTCGCCCACAGAAGTAGTCGCTGCGCACCCGCCCAGTTCTCCTGATTCACTGATTGTATCTGGCCCTCGGGCACGCTGAAGTCGCAGCATTCCGGCCGCATCTCAACGACAAACGGAGCCGGTACCCGATTGACGCCGTAGGCATAGTCGATCGACGAGCCGGTCAACGAGTAAAGATCGACCGCTTGTTTGGCGCTATAGCGCTTCCGCTCCACAGCAAAGACCGCGTCCGACATCTGCCCGGCAAGTTGAGAAAGAGTACTCTGATCGTCGGTCCCAAAGGCTGAGTATCCCCACGGATACAGAATCGCCTGCGTGTAGTTATGATAATCAAGCTGCGCGCGAAAATGCCGATTGGGATCATCCACCAGCGATTTTATTGCCTTGATTTCAGCTTCGCTTTCCGGCTGAGGACCGCGATAGGTATCGGTAGTTGGATCGTCGCTTCCGCCCACATCGTCGTTGATACAGCTTCTATCGGAGCAGTAGTTGGAGCACGGCGCGTCATCCTGCAGCCGCCACTGATAGTTGTAGTTTCGATTCAGATCGACGCCCACTGCTTGAGGACAGGTCGAGCTGGAGAAGATCCTTCGGTTTTTGCGCCATAAACGAACGGCGTCCATCTGATCGTTTGGAGAGTTTTGAGTGTAAGTGAGCCCATCCGGATTCACGATTGGAACGATCCAGATTTGCAGGCGGTCGACAAGGTACCTGACCGAGTCATTAGTCGCGTAATCGCTCAGGAGCCGGTTCGCAAAGTAGACCGGCGATTCGACGGATATCCACTCGCGCGCATGGTGCAAACCGGTGATCAGCACATCCGGCTTGCTGACATCATCGACCGAGGCATCCCTGCTGATCTTCAAGGCAAAGATTTCCCGGCCTTCAAAACTGGTTCCCAGTTTGGAGTATCGCGCGAGGTCCGG
>Ga0075428_100001552_pt1 | contig 24593 bp, 24 predicted proteins | sample RhiMetdeltSRZDD2_FD_75291 | JGI IMG/M metagenome (GOLD analysis project Ga0075428, IMG submission 75291) | Populus rhizosphere microbial communities from Tennessee, USA - Rhizosphere MetaG P. deltoides SRZDD2 | ecosystem: Host-associated > Plants > Roots > Rhizosphere > Soil | place: USA... | reverse complement strand
GACCTTCGTCGCCGTGGTCGAGACGGAGCCCGCTGCATGGCGCTGATCGAACGGGCCTTCCGGGAGAAGATCGTGCTGGTCGGGGTCACCATCCCGCCGGAGACCGTCGAGCGGACCGAGGAGTCGCTCGACGAGCTCGGCCTGCTGGTCGACACGGCCGGGGCGGACGAGGTGGCACGGGTGTCCCAGCGGCGCGACGCGCCCGACCCGCCGACCTACGTCGGCAAGGGCAAGGCTGCCGAGCTGCGCGAGCTCGCGGTGGCCACCGACTGCGACACCGTGGTGTTCGACAACGAGCTGTCCCCCGCCCAGCAGTTCAACCTGGAGAAGCTCCTCGGGCGGACGGCGATCGATCGCACGGCCGTGATCCTCGACATCTTCGCCCAGAACGCGCACAGCCAGGAGGGCAAGGCCCAGGTCGAGCTGGCCCAGCTGCGCTACCGCCTGCCGCGGCTGCGGGGGCGGGGCCGGGCGCTGTCCCAGCAGGCTGGCGGCATGTCGGCCTCCGGCGGGGCCCGCATCGGGACCCGCGGTCCCGGTGAGACCCAGCTCGAGGTGGACCGGCGCCGTCTTGTCCGCCGGGTCCACAAGCTGGAGGCGGAGCTGCGCGAGATCGAACGGCACCGACGCACCCAGCGCAAGGCGCAGCAGCGAGGCGCCGTACCCCGGGTGGCCATCGTCGGCTACACCAACGCCGGGAAGTCGAGCCTGCTGAACCGGCTGACCGACTCCGGCGTCGTGGTGGAGGACCGGCTCTTCGCGACCCTCGACGCCACCACCCGGCGCCTCGAGCTACCCGGCGGCGAGCGGGTCCTGCTGTCCGACACCGTCGGCTTCATCCGCAAGCTCCCGCACCAGCTGGTCGAGGCCTTCCGTTCGACGCTGGCCGTCGCCGTCGACGCCGACCTCCTGATCCACGTGGTCGATGCCGTGGCGGCGGATCCCGTGGGGAACGTCGAGGCCGTGCGGACCGTGCTCGGCGAGATCGGCGCGGCGGACGTCCCCGAGCTGTTGGTGCTCAACAAGGCCGACGTCGATCCCGCGGCCGCATCCCGGTGGGCCGAACGCTGGCCGGAGGCCGTGGTCATCAGCGCCCACACCGGCGAGGGCCTCGACGACCTGCTGATGGTGGTCGGCGACCGTCTGCGGGCCTCCACCCACGTCGTCGAGCTGCTGATCCCCTACGACCGCGGTGACCTGCTCGCCGCAGCACACCGGGCGGGTGAGGTGGTGCTCGAGCAGCCCGGTGAGGGCGGGATCCTGGTCCGGGGCCGGTTCGACGAAGCCACCGTCGGCCGATTCCGGGAATTCCTCACCCCTGGTTGAGGGCCTCCGGCGGTACGGTCGGCCCTCGTGACACGAGGATTCGAGCCGCCGCCGTACCCCTACGACCGTCTCGACGCGCTGCGCGAAGCGGCCGACCGGCTCCCCGGTGGTGTGGTGGACCTCTCCATCGGCACGCCTTGTGACCCACCGCCGGACAGCGTCATCGCCGCGCTGGCCGGCTCGGGTGCCGAGCGCGGCTACCCGCCGTCGGTGGGCAGTCCCGCCTTCCGGGAAGCCGCCGCCCGGTGGTTGAAGCGCCGCTTCGGGGCCGAGGTCCAGCCCGTGCAGGTCGCGGCGTGCGTCGGTACCAAGGAGCTGGTGGCCGGGCTGCCGCACTGGCTGCGGCTCCGGCAGCCCGACCGCGACACCGTCCTCTACCCCGAGGTCAGCTACCCCACCTACGCGATGGGGGCGACGCTGGCCGGGTGCCGGGCCGTTCCCTACGGGGCCGTCGACCAGATCGCCGAGGACGACGCGGCGCGGGCCCTGTGCCTGTGGGTCAACACACCCGCCAACCCGACCGGGGCGCTGGCCGACCTGGGCGCCGCGGCCGAATGGAGCAGCGCGCGCGGTGTGCCCGTGCTGTCCGACGAGTGCTACATCGAGTTCAGCTGGGACCGCCCGGGTGAGACGATCCTGCACCACCGGTCGGACGGGGTGCTCGCTCTGCACTCGCTGTCCAAGCGCTCCAACCTCGCCGGCGCGCGGGTCGGCTTCTACGCCGGGGACGGGGAGCTCGTGCGGTACCTGTCCGAGGTCCGGAAGCACGCGGGGTTCATGGTGCCCGGGCCGGTCCAGGCCGCGGCGGTCGTGGCGCTCGACGACGACGAGCACGTCGACGAGCAGCGGGGGCGCTACCGGCGCCGGCTCGAGGCGATGGCGGAGGCGCTGCGGTCGTTCGGCCTGCCCGTCGAGCTGCCGGCGGGCGCCTTCTACCTGTGGGTCCCGGCCCCCGACGGCGATGCCTGGGGCCTGGCCGCCGAGCTCGCGGCCCGGGGTGGCGTCCTCGTGGCGCCGGGTGATCTCTACGGGCCGGCCGGCGCCGGCCATGTGCGGGTGGCGGTGGTGCAGCCCGACGACCGGTTGGCGTTGGTCGCCGACCGGTTGGCTGGTGCGGTCGGCTGACGGCGGACTTCGTTCACGACCGCCGGCTCGCGGATCGCGGTCGGCCTGGCTGCCCGGGAGCGGCAACACTGTAAGGGTGCAACCGGGATACCTCCCGCCCCCGCCGGGCTACATGCCGTCACCGCCGCCCGGGGCGACCAGGGCGCCGATCCGGCCCAGCGCCTGGTGGTTCGGCGCCGCAGGAGCGGTCGCCGTCGTGGGCATCGGGCTGGCGATCTTCATCTTCGTGCGGACCTTCGTCGGGTGGGTCGACCGCATCAACGACCTCCAGCGGGTCAACGTCCCCGGCCAGGGCACGGTGGCGCTGGCGGAGACGGGCGGCTACACGATCTACCACGAGTTCCCCGGAGCGGACGACCGCTTCTTCGGCCCCGACGTCAGCCAGGTGACGTTGACCGGACCCGATGGATCCGACGTCCCGCTACGGGACTACGACTCGACCGTGACCTACAGCAACGGCACCCACGATGGCGTCGCGCTGTTCTCCTTCACCGCCGACCAGCCCGGGCAGTACGTGCTCTCGGCCAGCGGCGACCGCAGCACGCTGGCCGTCGGGCGCAGTGTCGGGGGAGGGCTCGTCGCGGGCATCGTCGGCGGCATCGCTGTTGGGCTACTCGGCGTGCTCGCCGCGATCGTGATCGCGATCGTCGTCGGGGTGGCCCGCGGCCGGTCGCGGCGGCGCCAGGTCTACGGGATGGGCCCTCCGGGCACCTTGGGGCCGCCACAGTCGCAGGGCCCCGGGTGGACGCCCCAGGTCCCCGCCGGCACCCCTTGGGCGCCGAGCCCGTCGCCACAGGACCAGCTGCCACCCCAAGCGCCGCCGCCGCCTCCTCCTCCACCACCTCCACCATCCGCGCCGCCGGCGTCCGATCCGTGGGTCCCGCCCACGGCCTGACGGCCGCTCGTGGGCGCGGCACGCCGCCCGCGCCGGTCAGGTCTGGTGGAGCGCCGCGTTGAGCTCGACGTCGCTGCGACCGGCCCGGGGCAGGACCTCGACCGTGCCCGTGGTGCTGTTGCGTCGGAACAGCAGGGCGTCGGCGCCGCTGAGCTCCCGGGCCTTCACCACCTGGCCGTCGGGCAGGGTCACCCGGGTGCCGGCCGTGACGTAGAGGCCGGCTTCGACGACGCAGTCGTCGCCCAGGGAGATCCCGATGCCACCGTTGGCCCCGACCAGGCATCGCTGCCCGACCCGGACCACCTCCTTGCCCCCACCCGACAGCGTGCCCATGAGCGACGATCCGCCGCCCAGGTCGGAGCCGTCGCCGACGACGACACCGGCGCTGATGCGGCCCTCGATCATGGCCGCGCCCAACGTGCCGGCGTTGAAGTTGACGAAGCCTTCGTGCATCACGACCGTGCCCTCGGCGAGGTGCGCGCCGAGCCGTACCCGGGACGCATCCGCGACTCGCACGCCGCTCGGGACGACGTAGTCGGTCATGCGGGGGAACTTGTCGACCCCGAGGACCTCGACCGGCCTCCCCGAGGACCGGGCGCGGAGCTGGACCCGGTCGAACCCCTCGGGCGGGTAGGGACCGGTGCTGGTCCAGACCACGGTGTTCAGCAGCCCGAACAGGTCGGTGAGGTTGGCCTGGTTGGGAGCGATGCAGCGGTGCGACAGCAGGTGCAGGCGCAGCCAGGCGTCGTGGGTGTCCACCGGCGGATCGGCCAGCGACTCGATGTAGGTCCCCACGGCGATCCGCTCGACCTCGCCCAGCTCGTCCCGGCCGAGCACGCCGGAGACCTCCGAGCCGAGCAGATCGGCGGCGGTCGCCGCGGTGAGGCGGACGGTGCCCGTGGATCGCACGAGATCCTCGGGCGGCGCGTCGACGAGCCTGGGGGAGGGGTACCAGGCGTCGAGGACGCGACCGTCGGGCGCCAGGGTGGCCACCCCGGCTGCCCACGCCCCCGAGGTGGAGAACGAGGTCTCGGTCACGGTCGCCCAACCTAACCTGCTTCGCATGGTCGACCTCCTGAGCGCGACCGCCGAGCTGGTGGCCATCCCGTCGGTGAGCTTCCACGAGACCCGGTTGGCAGACCGGGTCGAGGCCGATCTGCGCGACCTCCCGCATCTCGCCGTCGAGCGGGTCGGCGACAACGTGGTGGCCCGCACGGACCTCGGCCGGCCCCTCAGGCTGGTCGTCGCCGGGCATCTCGACACCGTCCCCGTGAACGGGAACGCCACACCCCGGGTCGAGGCGGACGTGCTCTGGGGGCTGGGCTCGGCGGACATGAAGGGTGGTCTGGCTGTGATGCTGGCCCTGGCCCGGGCGGTCCGGGAGCCGGCGGTCGACGTGACGTGGATCTTCTACCGCTGTGAGGAGGTCGCCTGGGAGCACAACGGCCTCGGTCACCTGTTCCGGGACCGCCCGGACCTCGTAGCCGGTGACGTGGCGTTGCTGGGCGAACCGACGGACGCGGCGATCGAGGCCGGTTGCCAGGGATCGGTGCGGCTGCAGGTGACGCTGATCGGTCGGCGGGCCCACACCGCCCGGCCGTGGATGGGCCGGAACGCGATCCATCGGGCCGGGCGGTTGCTGACGATCCTGGACCGCTACGAGCCTCGCCGCCCCGTCATCGACGGCTGCGAGTTCCGGGAGTCCGTCGAGGCGGTGGCCATCGAAGGTGGCGTGGCCGGGAACGTCGTGCCCGACCGGGTCGTCGTCACCATCAACCTCCGTGTGGCCCCGGACCGGACGGCGCCGGAAGCGGAGGCCAGCCTGCGGGCCATGCTCGACGAGGTCCTGGAGCCCGACGACGACGTGAAGCTGATCGATGCCGCGGAAGGTGCGCCACCGTCGATGACCCATCCGTTGCTCGCGGCCCTCCGTGACCGCAACCGGTTGGATGTCCGGGCCAAGCTCGGGTGGACCGACGTCGCACGGTTCGCCGCGGCTGGCATACCGGCGGCCAACTTCGGCCCTGGCGACTCCTCGCTCGCCCATGCACCCGACGAGCACGTCGAGCGCTCGTCGCTCGACGCAGTCCATGCCGCGCTCGCCGACCTGCTCGAGCACGGGATCGATGGCGCCACCACGGCCGACCCGGCGTAGCCCGACCCGGCGTTGGCCGAAGCGGCGCCTACAGCCGGCGGAGCACGGTCACCACCCGCCCGAACACCGCCACGTCGTCGGGGTCCAGCTCGATGGGTTGGAGGCGAGCATTGGCCGGCTCGAGGACCACCCGTGATCCCTGTCGGGTGAAGGTCTTCACCGTGGCCTCGTCGCCGGGGATGCCTGCGACCACGATGTCACCGTCGTCGGCGGTGGTCTGGGACCGGCAGACCACGAAGTCGCCGTCGAGGATGCCCGCGTCGATCATGGAGTCGCCTCGCACCCGCAGCATGAACAGGTCGCCGTCGCCCGTGAAGTCGGCCGGGAGGGGCAGGACCTCCTCCACGTTCTCCTGGGCGAGGACGTCGGTACCGGCGGCGACGTCACCGACCAGCGGCACGTGGCGCACCGGCCGCCGCTCCATGGCCACGTCGGAGTTGGAGTCCCAGCGGACCTCGATCGCCCGGGGTTTGGTCGGGTCGCGACGGAGGTAGCCCCGGCGTTGCAGGGCGTTCAGGTGGGCATGGACGGTCGATGGTGACGTCAGCCCGACCGCTTCGCCGATCTCACGCACAGACGGGGGATAGCCGCGCTCGCTCAGGTAGTTCTGGATGACCTCGAGGACCTCCCGTTGCCGGGCGGTCAGGCTGGTGACGGTCATCGGTCCCTCCGAACGTCTGTTGCGGGCGAACGTGCGTTCCCGAAGACCCTAACATCCTCGAAGGGGAGCGACAAACACCCGTTCGTGACGTGAGGCACGGTCAGGCGCCGACGCGGCACCGCCCCGAACGTCGACCCTGCGCAGTGCCTATTGCTCCGAACACACGTTCGTGCTTCACTGGCCGGCGCCCAGACGACGGATCGGAGATGAGCCTGCGATGCACCGAGGACTCGACGCAACCCAGTTGGTGGGGCCGGGCGACTGGTCTGCGGTCGCGGCGTGGTCCGGCCTGGTGCTGATCGGTCTGGCCATCCTGGTCACCCTGCTCGATTGGGGCGATCTCTCGGGCCTGTCGAGGCAGCCACCACCCCGGCGGCGGTGGGCCGTCGCCTTCACCGCCGCCGGTGGCGGCCTCCTCGCCTTCGCCGCCGTCGCTGTGCTCCTGCCTACCTGAGGCGCACGCGTTCCGGGGGAGGGGGCCGGTGCTTGACGACGAACGGGCGTTCGTGGTTCAGTGACGTCGAACAGGCGTACGTCGGACAGGCGTTCGCTCACCCATCCCCCCGGCCGAGCCAAACTGTCACACCCTCTGAGGAGACTGGGGAGCCATGGTTGCCATCCAGGTACTTCCGCTCGAACCAGACCGCTGGCCCGAGGTCGACGAGGCCCCCGACGAGCAGGACGACCGGCTGGTGCGGCAGGGCGAGTGGCGCACGCTGCCCGACCGGGCCACCCGCATCCGCCGCCGCCGGCTGGGTGTCCTGCTCGCCGTCGTGGTGGTGCTGGTCGCCGGCGTGGCGCTGGTCGACGTCGTGGTGGCGGGGCCGAACGACGGCCTGCCGCCCGCTGAGGGTCAAGCGGCCCGGACAGGACCGATCGTCGGTGACGTCTACGTGGTCCAGCCGGGCGACACCTTGTGGTCGATCGCCGAGCGCCTCGAGCCGAATGCCGATCCGCGGCCCGTGGTAGCGAAGCTCCGCGAGCTGACCGGCGACGTCGAGGTCGATGTCGGCGATCGCATCCCCGTCGGCGACCTGTGACATCGGCGGCCCGCGCCGAGCGGGGGCGAGGAGACCGCGGGCGGCGTCCCCGGGCCGGCGAGGCAGGCGCGATCCACGTGCGAGAGGCTGCACTAGGTTCAAGTCGTGCGGTGCCCTGCCTGTGGAAGCCTCGACGACAAGGTGGTCGATTCGAGGCAGGCCGACGATGGACAGTCGATCCGCCGGCGGCGGCAGTGCATCACCTGCGGCAGCCGGTTCACCACCTTCGAGCGGGTCGAGGTGATCGCGCTGGCCGTCGTCAAGCGGTCCGGTCATCGCGAGTCGTTCGACCCCGCCAAGATCACCCGCGGCGTCCTCGCGGCAGCCAAGGCTCGTCCCATCGGCGACAGCCAGGCCGAGGCCCTGGCGGCCGCGGTGGAGGAGGAGGTGCGGCTGGAGGGGGGACCCGAGGTCAGCTCGGAGCGCGTCGGCCGGGCGGTGCTGGAGCGGCTCTACGAGCTCGATGCCGTCGCGGCCGTCCGGTTCGCGTCGGTCTACAAGGGCTTCGACGATCCATCTGACTTCGAGGACGAGCTGACCCTGCTCACCAAGCGCACGGCGCCGAAGGCCCCCTGAGGTTCGCGACCGCGCGCGGCCGGCAAGGCCCTGGCGGCGGAACCCCCCAGCTGGTCCCGCCGCGACACGGCAGGTCGATGCCGAACGGCATCGAGTCAGGGGGTGGGGGCCGCACCGGAGCACACGACGGAGGCGGTTCGCCGAGGTCCGGTGCGGACCGCCCGGACAATGAGACAGGAGGTTGGGCCGAGAACGGCGCCCGTCAGCGGTGATTCTCGTCACTCAGAGCGTTATTTCGAGGCCCGGAGCCCGTTCCTGCTCGTTGCGGGCGGGTGGTCGCACCGAGCGAAGCGGACGGCGAGGCCTCAGGGCGTGTCTAGTCGCGCCCGACCCGGAGGTAGCGCAGCAGCAGGAATCCCTGGTCCTCCATCATCCGGTCGAGGGACAAGGAGAGGGGCATCAGCGGGGGCACGGCGCCGACGATCCGTTGCGCGCCGCCCCCGATGATCAGCGGGGCGACGCTCAGGCACAGCTCGTCCACCAGATCGTGGGCGAGCAGTTGCGCGTTGGTCGTCGGCCCGCCCTCGCTCAGCACCATGCGGGCGCCGTACTCCTCGCGGAGCAGCCGCATGGCCTGCTTCCAGTCGAGCTCGACCTCGCCGACCGGGCGGATGTCGGCTCGCGTCGCCAGCACGGCGGCCGGACCGTCGGCGTCCCCCTCGACGGCCGCAGCGGCCTGACGCGTGGTGAGGACGATCGGCCGGGTCTCGGGCGTCGCCTCCTGGAACACCCGGGCGTCGGAGTCCAGGCGCAGGCGGCCGCTGACGATGACCAGCCGGGGGAGCGGGGCCTGGCCGCGGGCGGCGCGGAGCTCCCCGGCGCCGGGCACCGGCCGGGGCGCGCCGTAGTCCTCGGCCCGGATCGTGCCCGCGCCGGCGAGCACGAGGTCGGCGACGGAGCGCAGGGTCAGGAACAGCTCGCGGTCGGCGGGCCCGCTGAGCGAGGCCGAGCGACCCTCCACCCCCGAGGCCGCGCCGTCGACCGATGCGACCATGTTGAGCGTCACCCAGGGTCGGTCGGCGGGTGTGGGCCGCGCCTCGGCGGCCACCGCTCGCAGGAGGTCCTCGCCCGAGATCTCCACATCGTGCCCACAGGTCGTGGCGGCGTCGGCTCGGAGCGTGTCGCCGGAGCCCGGCCCCGCTGCTTCCCCACCCTCCGTACGCCGAAGCAGCCGCATCTCTCGAAGCTAGTGGACCGCGAACGCGTTCCGTGCCGGGAGCTGGCCCGTCCCGGCGTCGCCTCTGTGGATGACGACGCGAGTAATCCACCTCCAATTCACAGGATGTTCCCCTAGCGGTCCACAAGGCGTGACCCGTAGGTTGGCAGTCGTGCACTGTGCCCTGGCGCGGATGAGCGGAATGGTGGCTGTCGCTTCCGTGTCTTTGGTGGGCTGCTGAGCGACTCCTTGGAGCAAGGACGTACACCGCTGCCGGTCGGCGGGGGGCTGCGGCCTTATCCAACCTGCGAGTCCGCGTCCGGGCCGGTGGCATGGGGGACAGGTCCGACGAGAGGCGGGGACGCGACGCGCACGCTCCGATCCGGGCCACTGCGCGGCGTGGTGGGCCGACTTCGCCGTCGGCCCAGGTAGGGCGGCTTCTCCGGCGAGGCATTGACATCGCTGGAATTACGGTGCTGTAATTCGTGTTCTACATCTTGTGGTCCTTGCGGGGCGAGGGCGGGCTTGTCCACAAGAGGTTGTGGTCGCAGCGGACGCCCGGCATCGTCGCAGGAGAGGTTGGAGGAACTCATGGCACTGGCTCCCGAGCAGACTGGCATCGGCCTCCGTCGCCACTTCACCACGGTCGGCGTCCACCCCTATGACGAGGTGGAGTGGGGCCGGCGCGACGCGCGGATCACGAACTACCGCGACGGATCGGTGGCATTCGAGCAGACCGACGTGGAATTCCCGCTGTCATGGTCCCAGAACGCCTCGAACATCGTGGCCCAGAAGTACTTCCGGGGAACCCTCGGTCGGCCCGAACGCGAGTGGTCGCTGCGTCAGGTCATTGACCGAGTTGCCGACACCATCTCTCAGTGGGGTGTGGAGGGTGGTTATTTCACCGATCGGCGCGAGGCCGAGGCCTTCAATGCCGAGCTGAAGCACGTGCTCGTCACCCAGAAGGCGGCGTTCAACAGCCCGGTGTGGTTCAACATCGGGGTCAAGGGCGTCCCCCAGCAGGCCAGCGCGTGCTTCATCCTGGCGGTCGACGACTCCATGGACTCCATCCTCAACTGGTACCGGGAGGAGGGTGTCATCTTCAAGGGCGGCTCCGGCGCCGGCGTGAACCTGTCGCGGATCCGGTCGTCGGTCGAGCTGCTGCGGGGCGGCGGCACCGCCTCGGGGCCAGTGAGCTTCATGCGCGGTGCGGATGCTTCGGCGGGGACGATCAAGTCGGGGGGCAAGACCCGCCGTGCGGCGAAGATGGTGATCCTCGACGTCGACCATCCCGACGTCGAGGAGTTCATCTGGTGCAAGGCGCTGGAGGAGCGCAAGGCACGCGTGCTGCGTGACGCCGGGTTCGACATGGATCTCGACGGCCGGGACTCCCACTCGGTCCAGTACCAGAACGCCAACAACTCGGTGCGGGTGACCGACGAGTTCATGGAGGCCGTCGCCAACGACGACGACTGGCACCTGCGCGAGGTCAAGACCGGCGCCGTCGTCCGTAGCCTCCGGGCTCGTGACCTGTTCCGCCAGATCTGCGAGGCAACGTGGGAGTGCGCGGATCCCGGCATGCAGTTCGACACCACCATCAACCACTGGCACACGGCGGCCAACACGGGTCGGATCAACGCCAGCAACCCGTGCTCGGAGTACATGCACCTCGACAACTCGGCGTGCAACCTGGCCAGCCTGAACCTGCTGAAGTTCCTCGAGGACGACGACACCGTCGACGTCGAGGGCTTCCGTCACGTCGTCGAGGTCGTGTTCACCGCGCAGGAGATCCTGGTCGGGCGGGCCGACTACCCGACGGAGGCCATCGCGGAGAACTCGCGGCGGTTCCGGCAGCTCGGCCTGGGCTTCGCCAACCTGGGCGCCCTGTTGATGGCGCTGGGGCTGCCCTACGACAGCGAGGCGGGTCGGGCCTACGCCGCGGCGATCACCTCGCTGATGACCGGCCACGCCTACGAGGTGTCGGCGCGCATCGCGTCCCGCATGGGCCCGTTCGCCGGCTACACCGAGAACCAGGAGCACATGCAGCGGGTCCTGGTCCAGCACCAGGAGGCCGCGGCCGAGATCGACGAGGAGCTGATCCCGCCCGAGCTGCTGTCGGCGGCCCAGGAGAGCTGGGACCATGCTTGTGAGCTGGCCGAGCAGTTCGGCGTGCGGAACAGCCAGGCGTCGGTGCTGGCCCCGACCGGCACCATCGGGCTGATGATGGACTGCGACACCACCGGCATCGAGCCCGACCTGGGTCTGGTCAAGCTCAAGAAGCTGGTCGGCGGGGGGACGATGTCGATCGTCAACCAGACCGTCCCGCGTGCGCTGCGCCGGCTGGGCTATGAGACCCACGAGGTCGACGAGATCGTGGCCTACATCGACGAGCACAAGTCGATCCTGGGTGCACCGCACCTGGCCATCGAGCACCTCCCGGTGTTCGCCTGCTCGATGGGCGACAACACCATCCACTACGCCGGGCACGTGAAGATGATGGCGGCGGTCCAGCCCTTCATCTCCGGCGCGATCTCCAAGACCGTCAACATGCCCGAGGACGTCACGGTGGATGACGTCGCCGAGCTGCACCTCGACGCGTGGCGCATGGGCGTCAAGGCCATCGCCATCTACCGCGACAACTGCAAGGTCGGCCAGCCGTTGTCCACGGCCAAGAAGGAGGCCGCCAAGGATGCCGGCCCGTCGGCCGAGACCGGCCAGCTGTTCGACGACACCGCGGCGAACACGCCGGCGGCGACCGCGACCAAGGTGGTCGAGAAGGTCATCAAGGTCCCGGTGCGCGAGAAGCTGCCCCGGAACCGCACGTCGCGCACCTTCGAGTTCCGGGTGGCCGACTGCAAGGGCTTCGTCACGGTGGGCGAGTACGACGACGGTCGTCCGGGCGAGATCTTCCTCAAGGTCTCCAAGCAGGGATCGACCCTGGCCGGCATCATGGACGCCTTCTCCATCGCCGTCAGCTACGGCCTGCAGTACGGCGTCCCGCTGCGGCACTACGTCGAGGCCTTCACCAACACCCGCTTCGAGCCGGCCGGCATCACCGACGACGCCGACCTGCGCATCGCGACCTCCATCCTCGACTACATCTTCCGGCGGCTGGCTGTCGACTACCTCCGCCGTGAAGAGCGCGAGGAGCTCGGCATCCTCACCACCGGCGAGCGCACCCAACCCACGCTCCCGGGTGTCGAGGAGACGGTGATCGAGACCCGCCAGGGCCACGACGTGCCCGCCGACCCGCCGTCGTTCGACTCGTCGTCGCCCCTGCTGACCAGCGACGACGCCCCACGCGAGCTGTCGCTGCTCGAACGGGCCGGGGTGACCGACGCCGAGACCAAGCCTCCGGCGGACAGCCCGGCCGTCCGGCCCGCGGCCGGCATGCACTCCGACGCCCCGTACTGCATGCAATGCGGGGTGCAGATGCAGCGGGCCGGCTCGTGCCACGCCTGCCCCTCCTGCGGCACCACCAGCGGCTGCAGCTGACCCCGGCCTAGCTGCTGGGCGCCCCACGGGCGGGCCGGATCCCATACCTGGTATGGCAGGAGGTCTGGCGCGGACGCGTCGGGCGGCGACGCGGCGGTGATGGAGCAGCTCGGCATCGATCCTGTCCGCGCGCCCGGACGCCGTCCTCACATATCGAGTATGCTTACTGGGTATGTCAGGACAGCAGACATCGCCTCCGCTCACTGAACGGCCACCGATCGCGACCGAGGGGTCCCGCCGCGCGGAGGCCGGGCTCTACGCCCTGGCCGCCGTGCTCTACATCGGTCTCGGGGTGATGGCGAGGACGGTCGTCCTGAACTGGATCGTGGGACCGCTGTTCCCGTTCCTGGTCGTGTACTTCGTGCCTCGACGGATCCGCCTCTGGCGGGCCCGCCGGTCGAGCCGGAGGGCAGCGTCGTGAGTTGGGCCACCCACGAGCTGGAGAACTACTTCATCCAGAAGCACGCGAAGACCAACGTCTCCTTCCTGGCGGTGGCCCTGGGCGCGCTGGCGCCCGACCTCCTCACGAAGGGGTTCGTGTACGGCTACGACGTCGGTCCGTTCTCCGTCGGCGGAACCGACCCCATCCAGTTCCATCGGGGATGGCCGGGGGCCGGGTTCACCCACTCGCTGCTGTTCGGTGTGGTGGTGGCGGTCGCGGTCCTGGCCGTGACCCGGAGTCGGGGCTGGGCGCTCGGACTGCTCATCGGGCAGTGGGCCCATGCGCTGACCGACATCAACGACACCGCGGGGACCATGCTCTTCTTCCCCTTCTCGCTGGAGAACATCTCGACCGGCATGTGGCGGCATGCCGCGTACATCGGTCGCTACGGCGATGCCGCGGCCTACTACTCGAGCCCCGGCGGCATCTGGGACATGTGCTGGCTGGTGGTGGTCCTCCTGTTCGCCCGCACCACCCTGCGCAGGCAGTACTTCCGTGAGGTGATCTTCCCCGCTGATCCCAAGGTGTGGGGATGGCTCCACCGGCGCTTCGGGATCGAGGAGGCCGGGCTCGTGGCCCTGTACCGGGGTCTTCTCTTCTACGGCGCCTGCCGGATCGTCGCGTGGACCCTCTATGCCCGCCTGATCTACCGGGCGCCGTGGGATCCGTCGTGGGGTGGTCCCCGCTACATCGACCGCGTCGACATCTCCGACTCGTCGTTCTGGGAGGCGACCCAGAGCGTCCTCCTCGGCGCTGCAGGCCTGACCGTGTTCCTGTTCGTGGCCTGGCGGCTGGTCATCCGCCGGTTGTGGGAACGGGGCCGCGATCCGGACACCGTCGAGCGCACACTGCTGCCGGTCGGCGGCGCCTGAAGTGCGACAGCGCATGGCGAACGAACGCGCGAAGGGTGGGAAAGCAACCGCTGTCCGCGCGGATTCTGCTAGACCATGCGGTCTTCATGCTCTTGACGATCACGACCACGCAACTTCCGGCGACCGATCTCAGCCGTCTGCTGGTGGCCGACCCGGACGACGTCCGCATCTGTCGCTTCCCGTTCGGCGACGCGATGGTCTTCTTCCCCCAACACGACGCGACCCGCTGCACCGCCGCGGTGCTCGTCCAACCCAAGGCGGACCGGCTGACCTCGCCTCTGTCGTCGCTCGGGATCGTGCTCGGCACGGTGTTCGAGGCCGCGATCCTGGGCTACGGCGCCGAGCGCTCCGGCGACGACGGGTGCCGCCCGTTCGTGGTCCAGACGCCGACGGTGGTCGGCCCGACCGGCAACGGCGAGAGCCGGGCCCGGCGCCTGTTCCAGCCCCTCGACTACGACATCGACGTCGGAGCCGACGGCTCTCTGTGGCTCTCGACGACCATCCAGCTGGTGGCCCTGCTGGGGCAGCTGTGCGTCCTGCTCCCGGTCCTGGACGACAACCCCATGCCCGAGGATCACGAGCCGATCCGGCGACTGCTCGAGGCCGCCCCCTGGCTGACGGCGCACCCCGAGCGAGCGCTGATCACCCGGCGCTACCTCGCGTGTGCCGGGTCGTACGGACGCGCCGGCGCCCAGCACCACGCCATCACGGCACGGCACTGCTCCCGCCGCGGCTCCACCGGTCGACCTCACTGATCTCGGCCTTCCGGCGCGAGCTCCGCGGGGACGCCCGGGGCCGCCTCGTGGTTGCTGGTCCTCTTCGCTACCCTGGCGGAATCGCGGGGCGGAGGGGCTCGATGGGCACAAGTACGATGCTCACGACAATCTCCCCCAAGGCCAATGGGCGCTTCGTTGGGTCAACGTGGGTGGAATCTCACGGAACCGGCGGAGAGCGCGGCATTTTGGCCACGTTTTGCAAGAGTTTTCGTGCGGACTCGCTTTCGTACCTCGGCATGGGGTACTGGTGGGGGAACACCAGCTGAGGAGTTGCTCGTGCCGTTGCTCGAGGTCAACGACGACCACATCCACGTGACCGACAGGGGATCGGGAGAAGCCCTGTTGTTCCTGCACGCGTTCCCGCTGCAGGCCGCCATGTGGGACTACCAGATCGAGGCCTTCGAGAGTACGCACCGCTGCCTCGCCGTCGATCTGCCCGGCTTCGGGCAGTCGCCCCCGCCGGCCGAGCCCGAGCGGTCGTCGATGCAGAGTTGGGCGAAGCTGGTGGTCGGCGCGCTCGACGAGCTGGGCGTCGCCACCGTGACGGTCGTCGGCTGCTCGATGGGCGGCTACCTGGCCATGGCCCTGCTGCGGCATCACCCGGACCGGATCGAGCGGCTCGTGCTGGCCGACACCAAGGCCACCTCGGACGATGTGGCGGCCTTCGGACGCCGCTCCGAGCTACAGCAGCAGGTCCGCTCGGGCTACGACCTCTCCTCACTGGCCAAGGGCACGGTCGAGGGCCTGCTGTCGGGTAGCTCCATGGCGCGTCCCGAGCTGGTCACCTACGTCCACGCGCTGGCCGACGGTGCCTCCCCGGAGGGCTGGATCGGCGCGCTGGAGGCGATGAAGGACCGTCCGGACTCCATGCTCCTGCTGCGCCAGGCCCAGGTCCCGTCGCTGGTGCTCGTGGGCGAGCTGGACCGGATCACACCGATCGCCGACGCCCGCAGCGTCCGCCTGCTGCTCAAGGGCGAGCTGGTGGTCGTGGCGAACGTCGGGCACCTGCCCAACATCGAGGACCCGCTGGCCTTCAACGAGGCGCTGGCCCGCTTCCTCGGCGTCGAGCCTCCCGCCGTCGACCAGGACTGACGGGCAGAGCGTTCCCCGCCGGAGCGACCCCCGGCGACGACGGTCCGCCCGCTACGGGTTCTGGTAGATCCGCTCGGGCGACAGCAGCACGGCACACCGCCGCTCCGCGGCGACCATCCGGTCGTACTCCGCCCAATCGCCGTGATCCATCCCTGAGGCCTGGGCGATCGACCGCATCAGCAGACGGACGTCGTCCGCGTCCAGGTCGCCGAGCCGATCGTCGGGTCCGCAGAGCTCCGCCGTGCCTTCGATCGTCACCCACGCCCATCCGCACCGCCAGTTGAGCGCGGCACGCGGATGGCTCCGCAGGTGCTCGATCTTGCGGGTGCCGTCACGGGCCAGGAACGCCGCCACCTCGGACCCGGTCAGCGGATGCTTGACCACGCCGGCGTTGACCACCGTCAGCTGTACCGAGCCGTCCGAACGGACCGTGCAGAGCGTTGCGAGCCCCAGATCCAGCTCGACGAGCCGTCGTGCATCGTCGATCGATGCCACACGGCGGAGCGTATGCCGCCGTCCTTGCGCGGGCCACGTCCAGGCGGCGCCCCGCCACGGCGGGTGGCTCAGGTGCCCGCCAGCCGGGCGACGATCGGCGCGGCCGCGGTCATCGCGTCTGCCCCCTGCACCACCAGGTAGGACGCATCCCACCGGTCCCGCCCCGCCACCAGGTCGTCGCAGATCTGGTCGACGGTGCCGATCCAGGCATGGGGGTAGCCGTCCAGGTCCTCGGGCTCCAGCCCGAACAGCGGGGCCATGTTGTCGACGGTCGACCGCCGGTCCTCGGTCAGCACGCAGGCGAAGATCAGGAAGTTGATCTCGATGCTCTCGTAGCGGTCGCCGGCGCCCTCCCGCACCCACTGCAGCTTGCGGTCGGTGACGGTGGCGGCGCCGTCGCGGCCGGCCTCGGCCGTGATCCGGCCGGCCCGGATGGCCGGGTTGACGCCGACGATGTCCGCCTCCTGGGCGGCGAGGCGGAGCACCCGGGGCCGCCCTCCTCCGACCAGCAGCGGCGGATGCGGCCGCTGGACCGGCTTGGGCCGCCCATCCAGCTCGGTGAGGCGGTAGTGCTGGCCCTCATAGCTGAACGGGCCCTCAGCGAACAGGCCCTTGAGCACGGCGATGCCTTCGGCCAACCGGTCGACCCGGATCGCGTGGTCGTCCATGGGGATGCCCGTGCGGTCGTAGTCGCTGGCCATCCAGCCGGCGCCGACGCCGAGCTCCAGCCGCCCCTCGCTGAGCAGGTCGATCGTGGCCGCCTCCTTGGCGGTGACCGCGGGATGCTTGAAGTCGTTGTCCAGGACGAGCGAGCCGAGCCGCAGCGTGTGGGTAGCGTCGGCGGCGGCCATCAGCGCCGGCACGGGGGCCAGGTTGTCATCGAAGTGGTCGGGGACGAAGAGGGTGGAGTAGCCGAGGTCCTCGGCCTTGCGGGCCAGCTCGGCCCATTCGGCGCCGCTGCGGGCGTTGGCGAGTTGGATACCGAAGCGGAACGGTCGCGGATGGCCCATGGCGCTCACCTTACGGGGGACGCTCCACCGGCGATCGTGTCGGCCGAATCGGGCCGACCTTGAGTAGCCTGCGCTACCAGGACGGCGTGGTGTCGTCCCCCTTCCTCTGATGCTGCGCACGCTGTCTCGCTTCGGTCTGATCATCATCGCCACTGGCGCCGTCCTCGCCATGATGGTGGTCGCGCTCGCTGTCCCGGCGGGGCTGTTGGGTCAGGCGACCAGTGGCGAGCCGCGACCGGTTCCGCTGCTGCGCAGCCTCGAGCAACGCTCCTACGTCTACGCGGCCGACGGATCGGTGCTCGCGACGCTGCACGGCGAGTTCAACCGCCAGCCCATCGCGCTCGCCGACGTCCCCCAGCCGGTCATCGACAGCATCCTCGCGGTCGAGGACGCGGGCTTCTACACCCACGACGGTGTCGACGCCCGCTCCATGCTGCGGGCCTTCAGCGTCAACGTCGGGGCGGGTGACGTCTCGCAGGGCGGCTCGACCATCACCCAGCAGCTGGTCAAGCTCTCGGTCCTCACACCCGAGCAGACCCTGGACCGCAAGCTGCAGGAGATCATCCTGGCCCGGCGGCTCGAGCAGGAGTGGACCAAGGACGAGATCCTGACCCGCTACCTGAACACGGTGTACTTCGGCAACCACGCCTACGGCATCCAGGCGGCGGCCGAGACCTACTTCGGGGTCTCCGTGCAGGACCTCGACGTCACCCAGGCCGCACTGCTGGCCGGTCTCATCCGCAATCCCGCGGCGTACAACCCGGTCCGGTTCCCCGACCGGGCGACGTCCCGCCGGGAGGTCGCCGTCGAGCGGATGCTCGACCAGGGCGTCATCGACCAGGAGCAGGCCGACTTCATCAACGCCTCGCCGGTCCCGACCCAGGTCCACGAGGTGCTGCCCGAGCCGAACGACTACTTCGTCGAGGAGGTCAAGCAGCAGCTGCTCGACGATCCCCGGTTGGGCGAGACCCGCGACCAGCGGGCCCAGGCGGTGTTCGGCGGCGGGCTGAAGATCTACACCACCCTCGACCCTCGCGCGCAGACCATTGCGCTGCAGGCCCGGGACAACCGCTTCGGGGGGCCGACGTTCCCGGCCGGTCCGGCGGTCGACCCGGCCGACGGCCAGGTGCTGGTCGACGCCAATGGCGCCCCGATGGTGGACGCCGCCGGGGCGCCGCTGACGCTGAACGGGACGGCCTCGATGGCGTCGGTCGAGCCGTCCACGGGCGCCATCCGGGCCATGGTGGGTGGGCCGGGCTTCGACCAGTACCAGTACAACCTGGCCACGCAGACCCCGCCGCGGCAGGTCGGCTCGACGTTCAAGACCTTCGTGCTGGCCACCCTGTTCGAGCAGGGCCACACGCCGAACGACATGGTGGACGGCACCAGCCCCTGCACCTTCGTCGTGCCCGGCACCGACGCCAGCTCGGAGAACCACATCTACCAGCCGTCGAACTACGACAGCGGCAACGGCACCGGCATCCAGTCCATCACCCAGCAGACCACCCAGTCCGTGAACTGCGCCTTCGTCCGCCTGGGCTTCATCGCCGGCCTCCAGAACGTGGTCGACACGGCGAGGCGGCTGGGCCTGTCCAATCCCAACCTCAGCGCTCTGCCGTCCATGCCCCTCGGCACCCAGGGCGCGACGGCGGTGGAGATGGCCGGCGCCTACGCGGCGTTCGCGAACGACGGAGTGTTCAACCCGCCGTACTACGTCGAGCGGGTGGAAGACGCCGCCGGGCGGGTGATCTGGCAGCACGAGCCGAACCCTCAGCAGGCGGTGTCGGTGCAGACGGCCCGCCTCGTCAGCCAGGTCCTCCACCAGAACGTCCTCCACGGCACGGGCCGTCAGGCCCAGCTTCCTGGCGGGCGGCCGGCGGCCGGCAAGACCGGGACCACCCAGGACAGTGCCGACGGCTGGTTCGTCGGCTACACGCCGCAGCTCTCGACGGCGGTGTGGGTCGGAGCCATGGGCGGCCAGATCCGGGTGCGGGTCGGCGGCGGCCTGCTGTTCGGCGGCAACACGGCGGCGCCGATCTGGGGCGCTTACATGGGCGCCCTGTTCGACGGCCAGCCGGTGGTCGACTTCCCTGCTCCCGAACCCGTGGGTGGAGGACAGTTCCTGCAGGTGCCGCGCGAGATCGACCCCGGCGGCGCCACACCCGCGCCCCCGCCCCCGCCCAACCCCCCGCCCGGCGGCGGTGGGCCCGGTGGTGGCGGACCCGGCGGTGGTGGTGGCGGGGGCGGTGGAGGAGGCGGGGGTGGCGGTGGCGGCGGCGGCATAACCGTGCCGACCTTCCCCATCCCGACCCAGCCCGCCCAACAGGGGAACAACACCACGGCTCCAACCGCAGCGCCAGACGGATAGGGTCGGCAGCTGATGTCCCGATGGGAGCCCCTCCTGGCCGTCCAGGAGCTCGATACCCACCTCGATCAGCTCGCCCACCGCCTGCAGTCCCTGCCTGTCCGAACCGAGCTGGCCCGGCTCGAGGAGCAGATGGTGGCGCTCGACGGCAAGATGGCCGACGTCGACCGGCGACGGGGCGAGCTCGATCGCGAGCAGCGCCGCCTGGAGGACGAGATCGCCTCGTTCCAGACCCGGGTGGCCCAAGCTGACAAGCAGCTCTACTCGGGTAGCACCAACAACCCCCGTGAGCTGCAGGCCCTGCAGGACGACATCGCCTCCCTGCAGCGGCGGGTCAGCAAGCTGGAGGACGACGAGCTCGAGATCATGGAGCTGCTCGAACCGGTCGACGCGGCGAAGGCAGCGCTGCTCGAGGACCGCAGTGCGCTCGACCGGGCAGGCGAGAGCCTGCGGGCCCAGCTGGCCGAGTCGGAGGCCGAGATCGAGGCCGAGCTGGCGACGCTGCGCGAGGAGCGCACCAAGGCGGCGACCGCGGTCGACGAGGACCTGTGGCCCGAGTACGACCGCCTGCGCTCCCGCTTCGGCGGGATCGGCATCGCCCGGCTGGTCGGATTGACCTGCCAGGGCTGCCACCTGGCCTTGAGCGCGGTCGAGATCGACCGCATCCGGCACCTCTCGTTGGACGATCCGGTCAACTGCGAGGAGTGCGGCCGGCTGCTGGTCCGTTCCTGAGAGCGGGTCCGATCGGTGCTGCTCTGGTTCGCCGGCCTGTCGTTCCTGGCCGTCTGGCTGATCTTCCGGAGCCCCGCGGTCGACTACCGGCTGGTGATGGTCGGTGCCCTGCTGCCCCTGGTGGAGTTGCCCTTCGGGCATCCGATGGTCCTGCACAGCCTGGTCGGCAGCGTGGCGCTGCTGGTGGTGGCGATGCTGCTCACCCCGCGGCGCCGGTTGGTGCAGCGGCGGCTGGTGGCCATCCCCATCGGCGTCTTCCTCCACCTCGTGCTCGACGGGGCCTGGACCGACACCACCGCGTTCTGGTGGCCCTTCACCGGGCTGGAGTGGAGCACGGCCGAGCTGCCCGAGCTGTCCCGGGGGCCGCTCAACATCCTGCTCGAGCTGGCCGGCCTGGCCGCGCTGGTCTGGTGCTGGCGGACCTTCCGGCTGACCGAGCCCCCGCGCCGGGCCCGGTTCCTCCGCACCGGGCAGCTGGACCGGGACGTGGTCGCCGGCGGGCCCGCGGGGCGTCGGGCGGGGCCATGATCCTGCTGCTCCGCCACGGCCGCACCGAGGCCAACGCGGGCGGGCTGCTGCTCGGCCGGGCCGATCCGGTGCTCGACGCGCTGGGCGAGCAGCAGGCGGCTGCCCTGGCGGCGGCCGTCGGGGCGGGGGGCACGGCGCGGACAGGGCGGGTGGCCCGGGTGGTCTCGAGTCCTCTGCGGCGGTGCCGGCAGACGGCCGAGGTCGTCGCGGCCAGCCTCGGTGTGCCGCTGGTCGAGGACGAGCGCTGGATCGAGCTGGACTACGGCGCGCTCGACGGCACACCGGTGGCCGAGGTGCCCCCGGAGACCTGGGCGGCGTGGACCGCCGACACGGCCTGGGCTCCCGAGGGTGGCGAGTCCCTCGCCGCGCTGGGCGAGCGGGTGCGCTCGGCCTGCGACCACCTGGTGAGCGCCGGCTCGGGGACCGAGACGGCCGACGTCGTCGTCGTGACCCACGTGTCGCCGATCAAGGCCGCGGTGGCCTGGGCCCTGGGCGTGGGCGACGACATCGCCTGGCGGCTGTACGTCGCGCCCGCCTCCATCACCCGCGTCGCGGTGTCCGGCGCCCGGCGGTCGCTGCACTCCTTCAACGAGACCGCCCACCTGGATCAGGGTCCGGATGCAACTGGCCCTCGCCCGCCCCAGCCGGGCTAGGGGAGCTGGGCGAAGATCTGGCCGGCGATGGGCGCCGCATCCCGGCCACCGACGCCACCGTCCTCGATGACGATGGCCAGCGCCAGGTCGTTGCAGATGCCGATGAACCAGGCGTGGGTCGGCGGGGGATCGCCCTGCCCGAACTCGGCCGTCCCGGTCTTGCCGGCGACGTCGCAGTTGGGGACGCTGGCCCGGGTCCCGCTGCCCTCGGTGACCACGCGCCGCATCAGCGTGGCCAGGGTCTCCCTGGTGGTGGCGGGCAGCTCGGTGGCCTCGGGCCGGGCGCCGGTGTCGACCTCGGGGAGGAGCGTCGCCGGCTCCCAGGTCCCGTCGATCACCGCCGCCGCGACCGTCGCCATGTGGAGGGGACTGGCCACCACCCGCCCCTGCCCGATGGCCGCGGCGGCCTTCTCGGTCGCGTCGGCGGGCTCCGGGAAGCTGGCGGTCTCGGTGGTGAGGCCCAGCGAGTAGTCGGTGTTGAACCCGAACCGCTGCGCCGCCGCCACCAGGTCGCTGGCGGCCATGTCGGCGGTCACGTTGATGAAGGCCGTGTTGCACGACTCGGCGAACGCGGTCCCGAAGGGGATGGTGCCGAGGCTGCCGCCCTCGAAGTTCCGGAACACCCGGCCACCGGCGTTGACCGTCTCGGGGCAGTCGACCGAGGTCTCGGCGGTGACGCCGGCGTCGAGCAGGGCGCTGGTGGTCACCACCTTCATCGTCGATCCGGGCGGGTACTGGCCGGCGAAGGCCCGGTTGAAGCCGTCGTCCAGCGGGCGGGACGCCGCCGCCCGAACGTTGCCGTCGGCGTCGACCACGACCACGGCGGCCGGCTTCGTCACCCCCTCCAGTCCGGCGTCGACCGCGGCCTGGACCTGGGGGTCCAGGGTCGTGGCCAGGAGTTGCGGGTCGGTGCCGTCGATCCGGCCGATGGTGTCGACGACCGCGCCGGTCGGATCGAGGAGCTGGATCTCCCCGGACGGCGTGCCGGCGAGCTCCTGCTCGAACCGGGCCTCCAGCCCGGTCCGGCCCACGACATCGCCGGCCTGGTACGGCGCACCGAGCTCGTCGAGCTGCTCGGCGGTGATCTCGCCGGTGGTGCCGAGCACGTGGCGGGCGAAGACGTCGCTCGGACCGGTCCGGATGGTGGTGTCGCGGAACAGCAGCCCGGGGATCGGGTAGATCGCCTCCCGCACCTGCTCGTACCGGCTGGTGGGGACGGTCACGATGTCGACGAAGTGGTCGGGCTGGACGCCGGGGGCGTCCAAGCGGGCATCGACGGTGGCGGGATCGACGCCGAGGTGGGTCTGGAGGGCGTCCTTCACCTGCTGGCGGTCCTGCATCCGGCGGGGCTCGATGCCGACGCGGGTGCCGGGCGCCGCTTGGACCAGCGGCTCGCCGGCCGCGTCGTCGATCGTGGCGCGCTCGGGCCACACCCGGGTCCGGGTCAGCGCGAGGCCGGGGGCCAGGCTCGGATGGATCGCCGCCGGCGACCAGTCCACCAGCCACGGGCGGTCGCCCTCGCCGTGCTTCACCAGCCGGAGCGTGCCCTCGTAGCTCCAGTCACCGAGGCCCTCGAGGGTGAGCGTCGCGTCGAAGGGTGCGATGGCCAGCTCGTTGTCGCGGTCGGCGCTGACATCGCCCAGCTCGTAGTGCGCTTCGCTGACGTCGAGGGCATCGATGACGCCCTGGTAGGTCGGAGCGAAGTCGTCGGGCGGGGACTCCACCAGCTCGGCCATGGCGTCGAGATCGCCGTCCTGCCAGGCGGTGATGAAGTCCTCGGCGGTGGCGTCGGGGCCGGTCCCGTCGTCACCTCCCTGGCGGAGCGCGATGGCGATGCCGGCGACGCCGAGGACGGCGACCGCCAGGCTGGATGCCGCCTTGGTCCGGGCCCCCGCCACGAGCGGTCAGGCTATGGCATCCCGACCGCGCGGTTGAGACAGGGCTGTGCGTTCAGTTAGCACGACCTAACCTTCCGCGGGACCTGGTCTGCTGGGTCGATGGGGAAGGGCGGCAATGCTCAACGGCATAGACGTGTCACATCACCAAGGCGCGATCAACTGGGGCGCGGTCGCGCGCTCCGGCCAGGTCTTCGCGATCTGCAAGGCGAGCGAGGGCAGCTCTTCCCGGGACTCGCGGTTCGCGGCCAACTGGGCCGGGATCCGCTCGGTGGGCATGGTTCGGGGGGCCTACCACTTCCTGCGCTCCGATTCCGACCCTCGGGCGCAGGCCCGCCACTTCCTGTCCGTCGTCGGCAATGTGGAGGGGTCCCTGACAGCGCTGGACGTCGAATCGTCCGGCGGCAGCCGGCCGAACGCCGCGCAGGCGCGGGCGTTCAAGCAGGAGTTCGCACAGCGGACGGGTGGGCATCCGCTGATCATCTACACCGGCCGGTGGTACTGGCACGGCGTGCTCGGCAACCCCTTCGGGGCGGACCTGGGCCCGCTGTGGCACTCCGCCTACACCTCGACGCCGGGGCCCCTGTACGGGGGTTGGAGCAGGTTCACGTTCTGGCAGTACTCGCAGACCGGGCGGGTCGCGGGCATCAGCGGCGACGTCGACCTCAACCACTTCTACGGCGACCGGGCGGCGCTGGCCGCACTTCAGGAGGCAGATGTGACACCGAAGGAAGTCGAGCAGGTCCTGGTCCGGGCCATCAGCACCCCCGGGCATCCCTTCCGCCGCGAGATCGCCGAGCTGATGGACTCGCGCCTCAACCTCAACGGCGTGGCGACGCGGGACCTGCTGGTCGCGACCAGCCGGGACGCCACCTGGTGGCAGACCGACGGCAAGATCCGGCGCGTGGTGCGGGGCCGGGACCAGGCCCAACGGCTGCTGGATTCCCGGCTCATCCGTGCCCCCCGGGACCCGGTCGAGCCCTACATCTGGCCGGCCGAGGACATCGAGCGGATCCCCTTGGCCGACGACGTCCGCGACGCGCTCGCCCGGCGGATCGCCGAGGAGCTGCCGGAGGGGAACGAGGTCGACCGGACCGCCGTGGACGCGGCCGTCCGCGCCGCCCTCGCCGACCTCACCTGACGCCGGGGTTGGCCGCCCGGCCGGCGGGGTGACGCCGGGTCAGCCAGGGTGCGCGACGGCGCGCGGCCTCCCCGGCCTGTCGTCCAGCTCTTGGCTTCGCTCGCGCCTCGGAACGGGGCTCGTCGCCACGCATTCCCACCCTCCGTCCCATCCGCCATGGGTC
>Ga0075428_100001550_pt1 | contig 24602 bp, 23 predicted proteins | sample RhiMetdeltSRZDD2_FD_75291 | JGI IMG/M metagenome (GOLD analysis project Ga0075428, IMG submission 75291) | Populus rhizosphere microbial communities from Tennessee, USA - Rhizosphere MetaG P. deltoides SRZDD2 | ecosystem: Host-associated > Plants > Roots > Rhizosphere > Soil | place: USA... | reverse complement strand
ACGGCCCGGAGAAGCTCGCCCGCCGCAGGCAATCGCAACGGAAGCTCCGGGCGGGCGAACGCGCTCGGCGCTCCGGCGGCCCAGAGCGCCACGGTTGCGACGAGCACGACGAGCGATCGGCGGAACGAGGCCACGGGCCCGACAGACGATAGAGCCGGCCGACGTGCGCCGGCATCCCCGAGCCGAGGGCGGTCGGACCTGCGTTGCCGGTCGTGACGTACAGTCGGGGCCGTCAGCCCACGACCATCGCGTCGGCCGCCGTCGGCGCGGGGTCCGGGAGCCGCAGCATGCGGACCGCGTTGACGACCCCTCCGATCGCGGCGAGTAGCGCGACGAGCAGCGCCACCTGGAGCGCGAGGTGCCTCGCGTCCGTGTTGATGCCGAGGATCTCGTCCTGGATCTCCTCGGGCTGACCAGCGAGGAGCGCCTCGAGCTGTGCATCGCTCATCACCTGCGCGTCGTCCTCGAGCACGTCGGCGACGTGCTGCTGGTCGGCCGGGGGGAGGACGCTGCTCGACTCGGCCATGTTCGTGAAGGCGATCGACAGCGTGGCGAGCATGATCGCGCCCGAGAACGCGAGGCCGAACGAGAGACCGAACGACCCGGTGGCCGACGTGACTCCGGCGGCCTCGCCGACCCGCTCCTCCGAGATCGGGGAGAGCGCGTAGTTGTTGAGCTGCGACGCGAGCAGTCCCAGCCCTGCGCCGGAGAGCACGAGCGGGATCACGAGCTGCCAACCGGAGTCGGCCCGGGGGACGAGCGGGATGAGGATCACGATCGAGGCCGCGAGGAGCACGAACCCGGCGGCGACGATGGCGCTCGGCCGGCGTCTCCCTGTCCGTTTCCCCGCGAGGAGCGCAACGCCGAACATCGTCAGGGAGAGCGGCGCGAGCGTGAGACCGGCCTCGAGCGCGTTGTAGCCCCAGACGAGCTGCAGGTAGATGGGGAGCACGATCAAGAGGCCGCCCAGCGCGACCTGCTGGAGGAAGATCTGCGAGACGCCGACGCTGAAGAGCTTCGAGGCGAACAGTGTCGGATCGAGCAGGGTGGGCTTGCCCCCACGCTTGCGCCGGACGAGCCAGTACACGAGGCCCGCCAGCGCAGCCGCCCCGATCGCGATGAGCGCCGCGACGGATTCCCCGCCCTGCTGCCAGACGAGCACACCGACCACGAGCCCGCCCATGCCGATCACGGAGAGAAACGCGCCGACGACGTCGACCGACCGGTCGCCCGTGTACGGGACGTCTCGGATCCGCCTGCTCCCGACCAGCACCGCGGCGATGATCAGCGCCTCCAGCAGGAACCCGACGCGCCACGAGATGACCGTCGTCACGAAGCCGCCGATCAACGGCCCGATCGCCGCGGCGATCGCCGCCGACGCGCCGACCAGCGCGAAGACCCGCGCCCGCGCCTTGCCCTCGAAGTTCCCGTGGATCAGGGACTGCATCGCCGGCAGGTACAGCGAGGCGCCCAGCCCGCCGAGCACCGCCCAGAAGACGATGATCGCGGCGAGGCCCTGCGCGAACACCATCGCCAGCGCGCCGACGGCATAGAAGACCATTCCGACGACGAACGCGCGCTTGCGTCCGACGAGGTCGCCGATCTTGCTGCTGATCAGGATGAACGCGGCCGAGACCAGCGCCTCGATCGCAACCGCCGCCTGCACGCCGCTCACCGTCGTGTCGAGGTCGCGCACGACCGCGGAGATCGAGACGTTCATGAACGACGTGTCGATCACGAACACGAACATCGCCGCCGCGAGCAGGATCCCCAGCATCGGTGTGCCCGCCTGCTCTGTCTCCGCGGCCATCACCGGATCTTCGCGCATCGCCAGACGAATCGGACCTCGGAGTGTTGGCCCGTGCCCGTCGCGAGCACGTTCTCCCCGGCACCGGCGTACGATGGCGTATGACCGCCGCGCTGGTCGGCCTGATCTGCGTGGCGCTGTCCGCCGCGATCCTGATCGGGCTCCACTTCCTGCCGACCGGGCTCGACCCGGTCCGCTTCGCCGTCAGCGACTACGGATGGACCGCGTACCACCTCGGCTACCGCGCGCTGGTCGTCCTCCAGGGCCTCGGCGCGATCCTGATCGCGGTCGGGCTGGGACAGGAGACCGACGCGCAATCCCTCGGCTGGCTCTACGTCTACGGCGTCGTCCGGGTCCTCGTCGCTGGGTTCATGACGGACCGTGAGCCGGAAGGCCTCTTCTCCCTCACGCGGACCGGTCGCATCCACGTCCTGCTGGCGGGAACCGCCTTCGCATCGATCGCCGTCGCCGCGTCGCACCTCGACTGGACCGGCAAGCCCGACATCCTCGGCCCGCTCGGCTGGATCGTGACGGCCACGGCGATCGCGACGGGGACGGCGCTCGTCGTCACGCCGATCCGGCGCCTGGCGCTCGGGCTGATCGAGCGGCTCCACTACGCGGCAGCGATCACCTGGCTGATCGTGGTCGCAGCCTCGATCCTCTAGGGAACGCGGCCAAGGCGTCGCTCAGCGGAGCTCTTGTTCGGCTCCTGGGTCCATGACTCTGGTGTTGCCATGTCCGGCAAGTGTCGTCTTGTGACGTCAGGGAGGCGTCGGGCTCGGGGATACCGTTCCCACCAGGCGCCCGCCGACGCACACGGCTTTCACCTTGGGCCAGGCGGCGGCGCGCTCACCCCATCGCCGCGCCGTCCTAGCCGTCTCGGTAACGAACTTCCGCGCGTGCGCGTGATCAAGCCGTCAGCGGCCAGCGCCGCTCTCCGCGGCTTGCTCTGCCATCTTCTTGATGGCTGTCAAGTGCGTCTCCCACTGTGCGGCGGTTCGTGCCAAGGCGGCGCGGGCCTGATCGAGGCGTTCCTCTCGAACGGCGTAGCGAACCTCACGGCCCCTCCGATGCGCCGTGACGAGACCGTCGCGCTCGAGGACGTTGAGGTGTTTGGAGACTCCCTGTCTCGTGATGGGCAACGCGGCTGCGAGCGCGCTCGCTGTGGCCTCACCGTGCTCGAGCAGGAGGTCGAGCAGGCGTATCCGCATCGGCTCGCCGACTGCGGCCCATAGGCGGTCGGCCTCGTTGGAGGCGTGGTCACCGATCACTGTTCGCGCCGACCGTGCGGGCGACGTAGTCGCGAAGCTCGTCGAGTTCGATGAGCCAACCCTTCGAGTTTTCGTCTGCGTAGCGGGCGCGCTCCATTTCCGGCCGGGGCAGGGTTGCGAAGCCGCTCTCGACGACGCGGAGCCGTGTTCGCGTCTCCTCGGCTTCGAGTGTCATGACGACGAGGGTCGAGTTCGTCTCGCTGAACTCGCCCTCGCGTGTCTGCCAGCGGAACGCAAACAGGCGCGGTGGGTCGACTGTTTCGACGCGCCCCTCATACGTGCCGCGTCCACGCCAGGTCAGAAGCAAGCGGCCGCCTGACCGTAGGTCTATCTCGACTTCGTCGCTGAACCATCCGGCCAGGTGCTGGGCCTCGGTCACGATCGACCAGACGACACCCGGCGCCGCGTCGATGAGGATCTCTCGCTCGATCCGGTCAGGAGCCACGGCGAGAACGCTATCACCATGCGCAACCTCGGGTTGCACAGACTGCCGCGTATGTGCAACTATCGGTTGCACAAGCTGAACTCTCGAGAAGGAGGCACGTTGACGAGCGCAACCTCAAGAGACCTGGTCGCCGTCTTGCAGATGACGCTCGACGGCAGGATCCTCGACGCAGACGGCGGCTCTGCCTGGGTCGACTCGTGGGCGGACGGGCTTGAGCTGTTGCCGCCCGTGAACGGGTTCGTTCTCGGCGCCGGAATGTTCTCGGCATACGAGCAGTTCTGGACGGCGATGCTCGAGGATCCGGCGGCCGCGGCGGAGATGCTCGGTCGTGATCCCTATCCGCGCGAGATCGCCTACGCGGAGCTTGCAGCGCAGACCGAGCACCTGGTGCTCTCCGCCACCCTCGCGGACGTCACCTGGCCGAGCGCACGAATCGTCCGTTCGATCGAGGAGATCCGCACCTTCAAGCACGATGACGTCGGCGCGGTCTATGTCGTCGGTGGCCCGACGTTGATCACGAGCCTCCTCGACGCCGGCCTGCTCGACGAGCTTCGCCTGATCGTCCATCCGATCCTCGTCGGAGACGGCCCGAGCCTCACCAACGTGCACCGCAGCCCACAACACCTGCAGCTCGTTGCGGCCGAACCTGCCGCAGGCGGACGCGTGACGCTCGCATATCGCCCGGCCCGAGCCGGATGAGCGAATGGCGGTCCGACCCGACCGGCTTCAACGAGTCTGTGATCGACGAATTCCGTGCGAATGGCGGCGTCGTGGGCGGCGAGCTCGCGGGCATGCCTCTCCTACTGCTCACGACGATCGATACGAGGAGCGGCCAACCGCGCACGACGCCGCTCGCCTACCACAGACGAGGCGGTCGCTACCTCGTCATCGCATCGAACGGCGGCGCCGTACGGGATCCCGCCTGGTTTCGCAATTTGGAACAAGATCCAGACGTTACGGTCGAGGTCGGCGTCAGAACCTTCGCCGCGACGGCAACGATCCTCGAAGCCTCGGAACGTGACGCAGTTTTCGCCATGATCGTCGCAGAGGCGCCGTCGGCGGGCATGTTCCAGGCGAAGGCAGGCCGAGCGATCCCCGTGATCGAATTGGAACCGCTTCGAGGTAGACCCCGTCCCGGCTGAACCCTCACAAGTCGGTGTGGCTCGATCTACCTGGCGCGTATGCGCACGTGAGCCGAACCGTAGACCGCCGTCCGCGGCCTTCCATGATGCGGCGCGGGCGACCCGGCCCGGCCTCCCCCCGACGGCTCGCGATTCACGGAAGCCCGCGGGAGGCCACCAAGAGGTATCCCGTGGCCGTCCCGACCCTCGTCGCGATGCGGCGTTTGCAAGACGTTTGCATGGAGCGCCCCGAGCCGCCAAGAACCCGCCTCACGGCGTCGCTCAGCGGAGCTCCTTGTTCGCCTCCTGGTCGAACCACATCGCGAACAGCGTGAACTGGGTTCCCGAGACGAGCAGCAGGGCGACCAGGACGACCGTCGCGGTCGTGATCTCGTTCCCCCAGAAGATCCGCGAGCACGCCACGATCACGCCGAGCACGAGCCCGACGACCGTCATCAGCCCGCCGAGCGCGTAGAAGAAGACGAGCGGGTGGAAGTCGCGGATCACGTACTTCTGCAGCATCCTCCACCAGAAGCCCTTGAAGAGGAGCCACGCGATCCGCGGCGCGACGCGGCGGATCCTGATCCCGGAGCGCTCACCCACCCCGTAGATCGGCCGCGAGGGCACGTCCCGCACCCGGGCGTTCTGGACGTTCAGGTGCACGAGCATGTCGTTCGGGAAGCCGTAGCCACGGTAGAGGCGGTCGAGATCGAGGCGCCGCAGCGCCGTGATCGAGACCGCGGTGTAGCCGGCCTGCGAGTCTGCGACGTGCCAGTAGCCCGACGCGATCTTCGTCAGCAGCGAGAGCACCGCGTTGCCGAGGTAGCGCGAGCGGGGGATCAGGGTCCAGGCCTCGCCGCTGACGAGCCGGTTCGCCTTCGCGTACTCGACGTCCCCGCGCGCGACGGGGCCGACGAGCGATGCGAGCTCGTCCGGGTCCATCTGGTTGTCCGCCGCCATCACGCAGGTCACGTCCACACCCAGGTCGCGACAGCGTGCGTAGCCGGTGGCGATGGCAGCACCCACGCCGCGGTTCTCCTCGTGTCGGAGCACCTCGAGCCGCTGGTCGCCCGTCGCGCGTGCCTGCTCGGCCGTGTCGTCGGTGGAGCAGTCGTCCACCACGACGACCAGGTCGACGAAGTCCGGGATCCCGCGAATCGTCTCCGCGACGAGCAGCGCCTCGTCGTAGGCAGGGACGACGACCGCGACGCGCTTGCCCTCGACCACGGCGCAGGCTTCCTAGTCGGAGGCCGCGCTCCTGCGCTGGATCCAGGGGTCGGCGACGACCGCGGCGAGCCCGCCGAGCAGCAGGCCGATCAGACCGCCGACCGCCGCCGCGTTTCGCCCGCTCGTCGCCGACGCCTTCCCCGCGACCGCCGGCTGCACGACCCGGCTCTGCTCGACATCCTCCGCCAGCGCCAGCAACTGCCGCGCGCTGTTCAAGTCGGCGAGCACGGTCGCGCGCCGCTGCTCGGCGTTGTTGATGGTCGCGTTGGAGTTCGTCGAGACGAGCAGCTTTTCCGCGAGCGAGAGCGACGCGTCGTTGAGCGCGAGGCTCTGCTGCTGCGTCGCGGTTGCGATCCTCCGGTCGACCGCCTTCAACTGCGTCTCGTTGATGGTGATCTGGTTGCGGAGCAGCCGCATCTTCTCGTCGACGTACGGCGCGACGTGGCCGATCACGGTGTCGGCGAGCGAGTCCGCGGCCTTCTCCGCCTTCGCCTTCGTCGGGGCATGCACCTGGATCGTGACGAGCGGTGAGGTGGTCTTCAGCTGGCCGGCGGCGACGACGGTGCTCGAGGTGACGTTCCCGCGGAGCTGCGCGCGCCGCATCCCCGCCGCCCTCGCGGCGGCGTCGAGCGCGGCCTCCGAATGGATCGTCTCGTTGACCGTCTTCGGGTTCGTCGCGAGGCTCTGGATCTGACTGCCCCCGCCAGGCGTGAACGGCTGGCCGAGGTAGATCAGCGTCTCGGCCTCGTAGACCTGCGCACTGCCGAGGGAGACGAGGACTCCGAGGATCGCGCCGACGACGAGACCGCCGACGGGCAGCCACCAGCGGGCCGCGATCCGCGACCATGCCGATCGGAGGTCGACCTCGCGCTCGGCATCGAGGTCGACGACGTCTGTCCGCCGCTCGCTCACGGGGTCGCGACCCTACCAGCGACCCATGCCCACTGGGCTTCGAGGCCCTCGGCGAGCGAGGTCGTCGGATGCCAGCCGAGCTCCGCCTCCGCCTTCTCGACGTCGGCGCGCGTCCGGCGCACGTCCCCCGCAGCGGCGGCGTGGCGCTCGAGCGCGAGCGTCCGACCCGAGATCTCCTCCGCGAGCGCGATCGCATCGGCCATCGTTGCCTCCTCGCCGCCGCCGACGTTGTAGAGCTCGCCGGGCCGGCCGCGCTCCATCGCGGCCACGGTCGCGTCGACGGCGTCGCCGACGAACGTGAAGCTCCGCGACGCCGACCCGTCTCCGAACAGACGGAACGGCCCGCCGTCGGCCAAGGCCTCGAGCAGCGGCGTGAAGGCCATGTCCGGCCGCTGCCGCGGGCCGTAGACCGTGAAGTAGCGCACGCCGACGGCCTCGAGCCCGGTGGTGCTCGCATGGGCGTACGCCAGATGCTCCACGCACAGCTTCGTCACCCCGTACGGAGAGATCGGGCGCGGGCGGGCGTCCTCACGTGTCGGGTAGCTCTCCGCGTCGCCGTAGACGGAGGACGAGGACGCGTAAACCACCCGCACGCGCCGCCGAGCCGCCGTCTCGAAGACGCGTCCGCTCGCGCGGACGTTCCGCTCGACGTAGGCCTCGAAGCCCGGCCCGAAGCTCGCGCGGACACCGGGCTGGCCGGCGAGGTGGAACACGCCGTCGACGCCGTCCAGCAGCGCTTCGAGGTCGGCGGACACGAGGTCGGCCTCGAGCACGTCGAGGTCCCGGGCGTTCTCCCGCTTGCGCTCCGGGTCGTAGTAGTCGGTGAACGAGTCGACGCCCAGGACGTCGTGCCCGGCGGCCACGAGCCGCTCCGCGAGATGCGAGCCGACGAAGCCCGCCGCGCCGGTGACGAGGTAGCGCACGGCTAGTCCCCCTTCACACCTCAGCCCGTCGCGCCCGGCTCGGCCGCGACCGGGTGCGGGAGCTCCTCCGCGAACGGCACGAGCTCGCCGTTCCCGTTCTCGACGAGGCAGAGGTCGGAGAAGAAGCGCGTCATCACGACGCCCTCGCGGAACTCGCCGAGGCGCGGCTCGGGACGCTCGCCGCGCGCGAGCGCGAGCGCGAGCTCCGGATACCGGCTGCCCGCGGCCAGCGGCAGCGGGAAGGCGCCGCCGAAGCGCGGGTTCACGTCGGTCACCGGGAGGCTCCCGTCGGACTCGCGAAAGCACTGCACGTTCGCCGGGCCGACGATCCCGACCGTCTCGGCGACGCGGGCGCCGTGCTCGATCAGCTCGCGATCGGCGAGCGAGCGCCCCTTGATCGACTCGCCGCCTTTGGACTGGATCATCGAGCGCGGGATCGCGTTGAGGCAGCGGCCGTCGACGTCGCAGAAGACGTCGATCGAGAACTCCTCGCCGAGGCACCGCTCCTGCACCATCGAGTCGACGGGGGTGAGGCGGAGGTGGAAGGCGAGCTGCTCCGGGTCGTCGGCGCGGTAGATGTGCCGCGAGCCGAACCCCTCGCGCACCTTGACGAGCACCGGGTAGCGGACGTCGTCCGGCACGTCGCCGGGCAGCCACGTCCGCGGGCTCGGGATCCCGTTCGCGTCGAAGAAGAGGTGCGCCAGGTACTTGTCTCCCATCGTCCGGCAGACCTCGGGCGGGGGCGCGAGCACGAGCGCCGGCGCGAGCGCCTCGCGGGCGGCCGAGACGATCTCCTGGTCGAGGTCGGTGAGCGGAACGACGAGCTCGATCGCATGCTCGGAGACGATCGCGGCGAGGGCGTCGACATAGCCAGGCTCGCGCACCGCCGGGACGAGCGCTCGTCGGTCGGCGTGGTAGAGGGCGGGCGCCAGCGGGTCGAGATCGGCCGCGACGGTGGTCGCGCCCGCGCGGCCGAAGGCGCTCACGATGTCGACGCGCTGTCCCGCGCAGGTGAAGAGGACGGCGATCACGACGGAAGAGGGTAGCGGCGCCCGGCCGCTCAGAACTCGTTTCGGAATGACGCTTCGTCGACGGGGCGCGACGGGCGAGCGCGATGCAAGGACGCAGGGAGCGCCGATATGCGGGCATATCGGCGCGACTGAGGACGCCGCAGCGTGCCGCCCGGCGCGTCCCGGCGGCACAAGGCTTCATTTCGAAACGAGTTCCTACTCGTACCAGCAGTCGTACATCGTCTGGCGCTGCGTCGGCGACGGCTCGCGCGGCTGCTCCCAGACATATACGACACGCCCGCGCACCTCGAGGCGGAGCTGGATTCTCCGTCCGGCGGTCCTGCGGTAGGTGTCCGCGAGCTCCGCTGCCTCGCTGTCCGACTTGGCGATGGCGACGTGAACGCCGTTGCCCTCCACGCGGGTCGCGAGCGCTCCGCCACGCGCACTGCTCGCGATCGGGTCGTCGCCGACCGGCTCGACCGGAAGCAGCTTCTCGCGGCGAAGGCACCTCTCGGTCTGCTCGAGGGCGCTCGGGCCGTGCGGCCGGGAGCGGTAGACGAGCCAGCCGACGAGCTCTGCCGCGACGAGTAGCGCGACCACCGCACAGGCGATCCTGAGGTACCGCCACTCCTCGGTGTGCGCGGTGACGGTCACAGTCGGCTCGCTGCGAACAGGAACGGGACTCCGACGAGAGAGAGCAGCACGAGCGCGCCCACGAACGCGGCGGAGAACCGGTGGAACCGCGAGCGGAGCCCGTCGAAGGCGAAACCGAAGCAGGCCGCCCACGCGGGGACCGCGGTGAGCATGAACGACCCCTTGACGGTGTCCCCGTCCGGCGTCGGGTACGAGGTCGCGAAGTAGACGACGCCGGCGAGGGCGGCAAGCGGTAGGAGGGCGACGAGCTGGCGCTCCGCCGAGCGACCGGGATGACGGACGGCGAAGCCGAGCAGCGCGAGCCACCCGGCGAGGGCAACGAGCGTGAACGGCAGGCCGACGATCGACATGGTCACGAGCTCGCGGCGGGTGCCTCCGGACGGCGGATCCCCGCCGGGCAGCCAGCGCCAGACGCCGAAGTAGTCGCCCCAGGCCTCGGTGTAGGCGATCGGCACGAACCGGTCCGCGAACCACGGGCGATACGGCTTGGTCACCACCTGCGGGAGACCGGCGCCGACGAAGAACCCGAGTGGCCGACGCGACCAGACGGGCTCGGCGGGATGCGGGCGGCCGAAGACCGCTGTGTCGTAGTGCTCGAGCTGGTGCGCGTACCAGGGGGCGGGAACGAGGGCCGCGACGAGCGCGACGACCGCGAGCGCGGCCACGAGCGGCCGACGGTCGCGTGGTCGCGTCAGCGCCGCGACCGCGAGGACCAGCAGGACGACACCGACCGTCCAGAGCGTCCAGGCACGGACGAGCTGCGCGAGGCCGAGCGTGAGCCCGAGCGCCAGCGCCACGCGGAGCCGGTAGTCGGATCGGACGAGGAGGTGGGCGGCAAGCACCAGCGCCAGCGTCGAGAGCAGCATCGACAGCGGCTCGGGATGGAACATCGCGGCCGACTTCATCACCACGGGACACACGACGAAGAACACGATCGCGGCGAGATGCAGCACCTGTCGTCCTGGCCAGAGGAGCCGCACGAGCACGAGGAGCAGCAGCAGGGTGCCGACCGCTGCGGCCGCGTTCGCGAGCTGGCCGATCCGCTCGGGATGGTCGAGCCCGAGCCGCTGGCCGAGCTCGATGCCGACGCCGCCGACGGCGAAGAAGCCGGGCGGCGTGTAGTAGCTCCCGGTTGCCTGGGGCAGGCGCCCGTCCTGGACGAGAGACGTCGCGTAGTCGAGCGCCTCCCGCGCGTCGTACCCGGCGACCGCCGGGTAGACCGTGGCGTTCCGGATCGCGACCACGGCCGCGGCCGCGATCACGCACCACGTCGCCACCCGGGCGGCGTTCCACCGTGATGCCGCAACCTGCATCGCGGGGCGAGCGTATTCCCGTCGCGACCGAGAGTCGAGGACCCATGCTCAGAGGATCAGGAACGGCAACTGGGCAGCGACGAAGAGCGCGACGACACCTGCGGTGACGGCCGTGGCCGTCCGCGTGTGCGGTCGCAGCGCGTCGACAACGAACGCCAGGCCGACGCTCGCGGCCGGAAGCGCCATCAGCAGGTAGGTCCCCTTGATCGTGTCGCCGTCGGTCGAGGGGTACAGCACCGCGAACAGGGCGTACGCACCCGCGACGGCGAGCGCGCTCAGCGGGAGCAGCCCGATCGCGGCCGAACGCCGCGCGACCGCCAGGAGCGCGAGGGCGACGATCCCCGCAAGCGCGAGCACCGACGGGACGATGCCGATGACCGCCTGCCGCCCCCGCTCGGAGACGACGTTCGGGGGGAGGAGCTGGCCGGGAGCCGGAGGAGGCGGGCTGTCCCACGTCAGCGCCCAATCTCCCCACCAGTCCGCGTACAGGTGTGGGACGAGCTCGTTCCGGAACAGGGGCGTCACGGGATGCTCGAGCGCGCGGAGGGAGCGTGGGCCGACATAGAAGCTTGCCGGGCGCCGGGACAGCACCGAGCCCGACGGGGCCGGGCGGTTGAACGCGAGCGCGCTGCCGTGCGCGCGCTGCTCGTTCGCAAGCCACGGCCCAATGAGGACGAGCGAGCTCGCGACGAGGAGAGCGACCGGCAGCCACCGACGGCGGCTCCACGCGTCGAGGCACGCCGCGGCGACCACGGCGGCGAGCACGGGCAGCGCCCAGGCTCGCGTGAGCCCGGCCAGCCCGAGCAGCACGCCGGCGCCGAGGCCCGACCAGACGGTCCAGCGTGTGCGCAGGGCGTGGACCGCGACGAGCATCCCACCTGCCGCGAGCGCCACCGCGAGGGTCTCGGGGTGGTACATCGCGGACGCGCGCACGAGGGCCGGCGAGGCCGCGGCGACGATGAGCGCGAGGAGGTGGAGCCCGCGGCGCTCGGGCCAGAGCTCCCGCGCGAGCAGGAAGACAAGTACGCAGACGGCGAAGCCGGCCGCCGCCGCGAGGAGCTGGCCGGGGCGCTGCGCGGGCCCCCAGCCGTGGTCGAGCGCAGCGCGCCGAAGCACGCCCGCGACGGCAAACCAGAGCGGCGGTGTGTGCCAGACGCCGGAGTCGTCGGCGGACGGGAGCCGGTGGTCGTCGGCCACGGTGGAGGCGTACTCGTCGTTCGCGTACGCGTCGTAGCCCCGCAGCCAGTCGTAGCGCCACGCGTTCCAGAGGAGCAGCGCGCCGTTGGCGGCGAGCACCACGCCCACCGCGATCCAGTACCGGCGAGGCGGTCGCTCAGTAGGCACAGTCGTAGGTCGCCTGGCGCTGGCTCCGCGACGGGTCACGGAGCCAGAGGGCCACGTAGCGGCCGCGCACGTCGAGGCGGACGCCCGGATTGCTGCTCGCATATGCGGCGCGAAGGCGCTCGGCCTCCGCCTGGCTCGTCGCGACGCTCAGCGTGACGAGGTTGCCCTCGACGATCGTTCGGAGCGTGCCACCCTGCGCCGAGGCGGCCACGGGGTCGTCGGTGGTCTCCTCGAGCGTGAGCCCCTTCTCTCGCTCGAGGCAGCGCGTCGTGAGCTCGAGCTCGGTGGGGTCGTCGTGGGAGAGCGACCAGGCGGCGCCGACGACCGCCTGCGCGCCGACGACGACCACCGCCACGGCGAGGCCGAGCCGTGCGGCCCGGACGTCGGTCAGCGGTCGGGGCGCCAACCCCCGCTCGGCCCCCGGTACGTGCCCCCGAACAACGCGAGCGGCGTCCGCAGGAGGATCTTCAGGTCGACGAGCGGCGAGCGGTTGTCGACGTACCAGACGTCGAGCTCGATCCGGTCGTCCCAGGCGAGGGTCGCGCGACCGTTCACCTGGGCGAGGCCGGTGAGGCCCGGGCGAACCTCGAGCCGGCGGCGCTGGCGATCCGTGTACCGGTCGACCTGGTAGCGCAGTGTCGGCCGCGGCCCGATCACGGACATGTCGCCCCGGAGCACGTTCCAGAGCTGCGGCAGCTCGTCCACGGAGAGGCGCCGCAGGGCGCGGCCGACGCGCGTGATCCGTGCGTCGCCCTGGTCGACCGCGAAGCCGGCGCCGAGGTGCTCTGCGCCGACGCTCATCGAGCGGAGCTTCACGAGCTCGAAATCCTTGCCGTCCTTCCCGACCCGCGTCTGGCGGAAGAGCACGGGGCCTCCGTCGTCGAGCTTGATCGCAAGCGCCGCGGCGGCGAGGAACGGGCCCGCAAGCGCGAGGCCGAGCCCCGCCACGGCGACGTCGGCCGCACGGTTCACCGCGTCGCTGCCGGATCCCAGGCTGCGGGGACGCCGCGGCGGAGGTAGTTCCTGAGGGCCTCTACCGTCGCCCAGGTGACGTAGACGTAGTACCGGGCGAGCGGGACGCCGGCCGCGAACGCGGCGAGCACGGCGAGCTGGCCGAGCAGTGCGAGCGCGTAGGGCCAGCCTGCCGGGGCGAGCACGACGCTCGTCGCGAGCAGGACGATGTGGAGCAGCCCGCTCGAGTAGCGCAGCACGCGATGGGAGACGACCGACGCGAGGTACCCGCGCGGCAGCCGGCGCAGCATCGAGCCGCGCAGTGTGATCTCCCAGCAGTGCTCGAACATCCGCACCTTCCTGGCATGCTCGGCCTCGTTCGTAGGCGTCGGCGTCTCGAACGCCAGCGCGGCGGGCTCGTAGACCGCACGACGGCCCGCCTGCACCATCCGGTACGGAAGCGAGAGGTCGTGGCCCCAGCGAGGGTCGACCTCGACGTAGTCGCCGCGCCTGAGCGCGTAGATCGCGCCGTTTCCGCCGGTGACCGAGCCGAGGCGCGACTCCTGCTCCCGCAGCCAGAGCTCGTAGCGCCAGTAGAGCCCTTCGCGGTTCGAGCCCGTCGCCTCCTCGAGTCGCAGGCGGCCGCACACGTACGCGACCTCGGGATCGGCGAGGTTGGCGACCAGCCGGCGGAGGGCATCCGGCGCCCAGGTCGAGTTGGCGTCGGAGAACGCCACGACGTCGCTCTCCGTCTCGCGCACTGCGCGGTCCTGCGCGGCGACCTTGCCGCCGCGCGGGCAGTCGAGCAGGCGGACGCGCGGCTCCCGTGCGGCGACGGCCTCGACCAGCTCGTTCGTCCGATCGGTCGACGCGTCGGAGGCGACGACGAGCTCGAGCCGGTCGGCCTGGTAGTCGAGCGCGAGGAGGTTCTCCAGGCGGCGCTCGATCACGTCCTCCTCGTTGTACGCGGCCACGACCAGGGCGACCGTCGGCTCCGCGGACGGGTCCTTCGCGACCCGCCGCTCGCGCACCCGGGCGAGCGCGCCGGCGGCGACCGGGTAGCCGACGTGGGTCCACGCGAGCGCGCCGAGCGCACCCCAGAAGAGCGTCTTCGCCACGGCCACCGGGCGATACTAGAGGCTTGATGCGGGTTGGAGGTGCGCGCCGGGGAGGGCATGCACCAAGCAGCGCGCCCGGCTCGATCGGTGTGCAGGCTGGACCAACATCGGGCCTCTAGCCCTGGCTCCCGCTACGCTCGCCCGCGATGCGCGGCCGTCCCGAGGGGTCTCCCATCCGTGTCCTGCGCGTGATCGCACGGCTCAACATGGGCGGCCCGGCCCTGCACGTGACCTACCTCGCGCGCGGCCTCGCGTCGCGTGGGTACGAGACGACGCTCGTGGCGGGCGACGTTGCCCGCGGCGAGGAGTCGATGGCGTTCGTCGCCGAGCGGGCCGGCGTCGAGATCGTCCCGCTGCCGGGGCTCTCGCGCGAGCTCTCCCCCCTGCGGGACGCAGTGGCGGCCTGGCGGGTCGCGCAGATCATCCGCCGGGTCCGCCCGGACATCGTGCACACGCACACCGCGAAGGCCGGCGCGGTCGGCCGCATGGCGGCGCTGCTCGCGGGGCCCGGACGGCGCCCCGTCGTCGTGCACACCTTCCACGGGCACGTCCTGCGCGGATACTTCGGACGGGTCGGGACGCTGCTCTTCCGTGCGATCGAGACAATGCTCGCGCGTACGACCGACCGGCTCGTCGCCGTCAGCCCCGAGGTCCGCGACGAGCTCGTCGCGCTGCGCGTCGCACCGGAGCGGAAGTTCTCGGTCGTGCGCCTCGGGATCGAGCTGGAGCCGCGGGTCCGCTTCGACGGCGACGCCGCCGAGGTGCGACGCCGGCACGGGATCGGTGCGGACAAGTTCGTCGTCGGCTGGTTCGGCCGGATGACGGCGGTGAAGCGCACCGAGGATCTCCTCACGATGCTCGCCGGGGTCCGCGAGCGAGGCGTCGACGCGCTGCTCCTGCTCGTCGGCGACGGCGACGACCGCGAGCGGCTCGAGCAGCGCGCGCACGACCTCGGACTGGCCCGGTCGTGTCTCTTCGTGGGCTATCAGGAGGACGTGGCGCCCTGGTATGCGATCTGCGACGCCGTCGTCCTCACCTCGGCGAGCGAGGGGACCCCGGTGACGATCATCGAGGCGCTCGCGGCCGGGCGCCCCGTTGTCGCGACGAGGGTCGGCGGCGTGCCCGACGTCGTCGAGGAGGGCGAGACGGGGTTCCTCGTCCGGCCACGCGATACGCACGCGCTCGCCGAACGGCTCGAGATCCTGGCCCGCGACCCAGAGCGCCGCGCCGCGATGGGCGCGGCCGGGCGGGAGCGAACGCTCAGCCGCTACGCGGTCGAGCGCCTCGTCGACGACATGGACGGGCTCTACCGCGAGCTGCTCGCAACGACATCCGCGACGAGCGACCGGTAGCGCCCGAACGCGACCTCGCGGTCGGCCTCGCGCTCGACCCACTCGCGACCGCGCTCGCCCATCCCCTCGAGGCTCAGCCGTCCCTCCACGAGGTCGCGGATCACGCCTGCGACGAGCTCCGGGCGGCCCGGCGGCAGCACGAACCCGCAGCCGACCTCCTCCACGAGCCGTGCCGTCTCGCTGTCGGCATCGGCCGAGACGAGCACCGGTCTCGCCGCGGCGAGGATCCCGTAGAGCCTGCTCGGCACGACGAACCCGGACAGGCCGCGGGCGAGGCCGACGTAGTGGAGGTCGCCCGAGGCGAGCGAGAGCGGCAGCACCTCTCTCGGCTGGTAGTCGAGGAAGGCGACCTTGCCGGTCACCTCCAGCCGCTGCGCCAGGCGTGTCACCTCTCCGTGCCGGGCGCCGAACCCGATCACGACGATGCGGAGGGGCTCGAGATCGCGGAGGAAGGTCGCGGCCCGGACGAGCGTGTCGAGGTCCTGCGCGTGCCCGATGTTCCCCGAGTGCATCACGACGAACGCGTCGTCCAGCCCGTGCGCGGCCGACCAGTCGTTCCGCCTCGGCCTCGGCGTCAGGTCTCGGGTGTCCACCCAGTTCGGAATCACGGCGACGCGCTCGGCCGGGGCGCCCTTGTGCTCGAGGCGCTCCTTCATCGTCTCGCCGATCGCGACCACGCGGTCGGCCCGCTTCAGGTAGAGCGCGACGAGCCGCCGGAGGGCGCCCAGGAGGATCGGCTGCTGGAGCCGCTTGACGCGCTCGGCGATCTCGGGGAAGACGTCCTGGCTGATCACGAGCAGCGGCACGCCGAAGCGCCGCGCGACCACCAGCGCCACGTCGCCGATGATGGGCGGGTCGGTCATGCAGAGCACGAGGTCGGGCCGCTCACCGCGCAGGGCGGTCAGCGCGGTGTCGCCGAGATAGCTCACGTAGTTCGCCGCACGCAGGTGCAGCTGCGCACGGTCGTAGGTCGTCGAGCGGACCCGGACGACCCGGACGCCGTTGCGCATCTCGTCGAGCGGGAGCTCGTGCCCGCGGAGCTGACCCGTCACCACGGTGACGTCGTAGTCGCGCGCCAGGTCCTCGCAGAGCTGCGCGAGCAGCTGCGCCGTCGCCTCGACTCCCGGCCAGTAGTACTGGTTCAGGACGAGGATGCGGGGGCGCCGGCCGGTCAACGAACGCAAGTTACAGCCTGCAACTTGCCGGGCCGCCTCGTCGCGCCCGGGCCGCTGAAATAGGGTCTGCGCGGTGGAGCGGCGGCTGCGCATCCTCTTCGCGAGCCCGGCGTACTGGCCCGCACACGCGTTCGGCGGGCCGATCGTGGTCGCGCGCGAGCTCGTCTCGCGGCTCGTGGCCCGCGGGCACGACGTGGACGTGGTGACGACCACGCTCCGGGACGTCGGCGAGCGCGCGTCCGCCGCCACGTCGGTCAGCACCGTCGACGGGGCGAGGGTCACGTACCTGGGGACGCCTCTCCGTTACCGCTGGATGGGGATCACGCCGACGCTGCCGCTCGCGCTCCGCCGTCTCTCGCGGCCCTCGGTCGCGCACGTGATTGGGTTCCGCGACCCGGTCACGACCGTCGTCGCCTCGTGGTGCCGCGTCCGGGGAGTGCCGTACGTCTTCGAGCCGGTGGGCATGTTCCGTCCCCGGCTGCGCAAGGTGCGGCTCAAGCGCGCGTTCGACGCGACGTTCGCGCGCGGGGTCGCGTCCGGCGCAAGGCTCGTGATCGTCTCCTCGCCGAAGGAGCGCGACGACGTCGTCGCCTGCGGTGTCGACCCGGGCCGCGTCCGGCTGCGCGCCAACGGCTTCCCGGAGCCGCCCGCCGGAGACGGCACGGACCCGCTCGCCGGGGTCGTCCCGGACGGCGCTCCGATCGTCCTCTTCGTCGGCCGCATCGCGGCCGAGAAGGGTGTCGAGCACCTGATCGAGGCGGCGCGGCAGCTGCCGCGGGCGCACGTCGTGCTCGTCGGCCCCGACGACCGCCACGGGACGATGGCCGCCGTCCGCGCCGCCGAGGCCGACCCCGCCACGGCCGGTCGCATCCATCGCCTGCCCCCCACTGCCGGCCCGCCGTTCGACCTCTACCGCCGCGCCGACGTCTTCGTGCTGGCCTCCGGCGGCGAGAACTTCGGCCTCGTCGCCGCGGAAGCGGCGTCGGTCGGGACGCCGGTGATCCTCTCGGACCGCACCGGCATCGCCGCCTCCTTCCAGCCGGGGGAGGCGCTGGTCGTGCCGTACGCCGAGCAGGCAACGGTGGACGCAATCGCACGCGTCCTGGAGGATCCGTCACTGCGATCGACGCTCGCGGAGGGGGCCCTCCGCGCCGCGCGCCGCACGACCTGGGACGCCGTCGTCGACGCCCAGCTCGGGATCTACGAGGAAGCGCTCGGAGCGCGGTACTGACAACGCTTGTGTTGATTCAACACAAGCGTTCTCGGACGCGCGGCTCGGTGTGGCGGCCCGCGACGCGGCGGACAACCCTGACGAAGTTCTCGATGCTGGGCTCGTAGCCCCACCCGCGAACGAGCTCGCGGGAGGCAGCGCCGGCCCGGCTGCGGCGGTCGGGATCCGCCGCGAGGTTGCGAAGGGCCGCGCCTGCGGCCGCGGCGTCGTCCGCCGGGACGAGCACACCGTTCCGGCCGTCCTCGAGCAGGTCGTACGCCGCGCCGACGCGGTCGGAGAGGACGAGCGGCAGGCCGCAGGCGGCGGCCTCGTTCACGACGACGCCCCAGGGCTCGTGGCGTGAGAGAAGCGCGAAGACGTCCGCGACCACGTAGCGCTCGACGATCCGCTCCCACGGCACGTCCGGGAGCAGCACGAGCCGGACGCCGAGCCGGTCGGCGAGCGAAGCGAGGCGCTCCCGCTCCGGGCCCGAGCCGGCCACGAGCAGGACGAGGCGAGGATCGCCGGCCGCGTGAACGGCCCGCACGAGCGTGTCGAGCCCCTTCTCGAGCGCGAGCCGCGCGACCGAGAGCACGGCGACGTCCTCGGGCTCGACGCCGACCTCGCCGCGCAGCGCGTCCCGGCGGGGCGCGAGCTCCTCGGCCTCGCGTGCGAGCCGCTCGACGTCGACCGTGTTGGCGACCACGGACACCCGCTCCGGGTCGACGCCGCGCGCGAGCATCGACTCGCGCGCGAGCGTGCCGACGACGAAGACCTCCGCCGCGCCGCCCACCACGGCCGGGACGACCGCGCCCTTGGCGGCTCGCCGCCATCCCGGCCGGGCGTCGCGCTCGTTGCTCTCGACCAGGAGGACGTACGGGACGCCGTGTCGCCTGCACCACGCGATCGTCGCCTGCGAGGCGAACGTGCTCCAGCCCGAGACGACGACGACCCCCGGGCGCGCGTCCTTCAATGCCCGGAAGACGCCCGTCGAGAGCGGGTAGTCGTGCCGGAGGAGGCGCGAGGCGCCCGGCACTCGCCGGCCGTCCAGCAGCACCGCGCGATGGCCCAGCTCCACCTCCCAGGCGCGCTGCTGCACCGCGTGCGCCGCGTAGACGACCGTGAGGTCGAGCTCGGGCCGCTCCGCGAGACGGTCGAGCATCCCTGTCCGGTACGGCGTCGGCTCCGGGAGGACAACGGCGACACGAACCGCGTCGTCACCGCGCGCCCCGAGGTCGCGGAGCGTCTCGCGCGCGATCGCCTGCGCCTGCCGGGCCGCCCGCACGCGCTGAGCACGCCGCTCGGCGACGTGGAGCACGAGCGCCGGGTCGAGCCCGAGCGCCCGGCGCGCGAGATGCGCCCTCGCCGCGCCACGGGCGAGGCCGGCCCGGCGCGCGACCGTCCGCGCCGCGATGCGCTGGACCGGTTCGAGCTCGTTCCTCGCGTACCTCCCCGAGCTGCCGAACGCGTCGAGGAGCTCGAAGTAGGCGTCCGCGCCGCGCTCCAACTCGTCCTGGGCGAGCTCTTGCAGGAACCCGAACCGCCACGCGAGCTCGCGGTCGGCCCCGGAGAGGCGCGGGGCCGTGGCCGCGATCTGGCGGAGTGCAACGCCCCGGCCGAGCTCGCGCTGGAGCTCGGCCCGGCGCTTCGAGGCCTGGTCGGGGTGCAGCCGATAGGCGACGAGCGGCGCCTCGACGACGTCGGCCTCGGCGCCCGCGAGCACCCGCGTCCAGAGCTCGTAGTCCTCGCTCTCGCCGTACGACTCGTCGTAGCGCAGCCCGTGCCGCTCGAAATGGGCGCGCTCGAACACGACGGTGTTGTGGAAGAACGGAGAGCTCGAGAAGAGCGAGTGCCACCGCGTCACGGCGGGCCCGGCCTCCGGCACGTGCACCGCGCCGAACCTGCCGGCGTCGTGCATCTCGAGGACGCCTGCGCCGACCAGCACGACCCGCGGCGTGGTGTCGAGTCGCGCCACGACCCGGGCGAGCCAGTGCGGGAACGCGACGTCGTCCGCGTCCATGCGCGCGACCCGCCGTCCGCGCGCCTCGTCGAGGCCCAGGTTGAGCGCGCCCGCGAGCCCTCTCTGCCGATCGCTCCGCACCACGCGCAGGCGGCGGTCGCCGACCGACTCGAGCACCGCCGGAGTCTCGTCCGTCGAGCCGTCGTCGACGACCACGAGCTCGAGGTCCGAGACCGTCTGGCGCAGGATGCTGTCGAGCGCCGGGCGGAGGTGTGGAGCCCCGTTGTGGACCGCGACCAGCACCGAGACAGCGGGGTCGCGCGCCATGACGTCCCGTAGCCTAGGGCACGTGCCGAGCGGCTCCCCGACGTTCGACCTGGTCGTGGCAACCCTCGGACGCGTCGACGAGCCGCGCCGTCTGCTCGACTCGCTGGAGGACCAGACCTACCGCTCCTTCCGGGTTCTCGTCGTCGACCAGAACCCGGACGGGCGGCTCGAATCCGTGCTCGCGGGGCGCCCGCTCGAGATCGTGCGGGTGGCCTCCGAGCCCGGGCTCGCGCGGGCGCGCAACGCGGCGCTCCCGCTTCTCTCGGCGGACGTGATCGCGTTCCCGGACGACGACTGCGCCTACGCGCCGACGCTCCTGGAGCGAGTCGGCGGGCGGTTCGAGGAGGACCCGGCGCTCGACGGCCTGTCGGTTCCCGTGGCCGACGCGCGCGGACGGCGCGATCCCGGCTGGGGGCCGGACGCGGCACTACTGACCACGCGGAACGTGTGGAATCTCGTCGCCTCGGCGGGCCTCTTCCTGCGTCGCCCGTTGCTCGATCCGGTCGGGCGCTTCGACGAGCAGCTCGGCGCAGGCGGCCCCGGCCCGTGGCGCTCGAGCGAGGAGACCGACTACGTGATCCGCGCGCTCGCGACGGGCGCGCGGATCGCGTACGACCCGACGCTGACGGTCGAGCACGAGCTGACCGTTCGCTCGGGCTCCGCGCTCGTTGCCCGAGGGCGCAGCGAGGGGGCGAGCGTCGGCTACCTCCTCCGCAAGCACCGCTATCCGCCCAGGGCCCTCGGCCGGATGCTCGTCCGGCCGGTCGGCGGCGTCGTCGTCTCGCTCGCGAAGCTCGACCCCGACCGGGCCCGCTTCCACGCCGCGACGCTCGCCGGGCGGATCCGCGGCTACGCCGGGGCGAGGCGCGCGAAGAGCTCGGCGTGACGGTCGAGCCAGGGGCCGAGCGAGAACCGCTCCACGACCCGCGCGCGGGCGGCGGCCGAGAACAGGTCGAGGTCGGCCAGCACCCGGTCGACGGCGTCGGCGAGCTCCTCCGGGGCCGGGGGCTCGTCGCGCTCCCAGCTCTCCGGATGCGGCACGCCCACGCCCGCCTCGTCGCCGACGAGCTCGACCGTCCCGCCGCTCGCCGGGTAGACGACCGGCAGCCCTGAGGCCATCGCCTCGAGCACGAGCGTCGGACAGGGATCCTTGACCTTCGTGTGGAGCAGCAGATGCCCGCGCCGCAGGACGTCCGGCGCGGCCTGCTGCGTGTACTCGCCGACGAGAGACACCCGACCCGCGAGGCCGAGCGTGCCGACGAGCGGCTCGAGGGGCGAGACGAGCCGCCCGGTGACGAGCAGCCGCGCGTCGGCATGCCGCTCGACCACGGCCGCGAAGGTGCGAAGGGCGAGCTCCAGCCGGTACTCCTGCGTCTGGTCGCCTCCGAGGATCAGCACGGGACCAGCCTGCGGGCGCGTGGGCGCCGGCGTGAAGAGGTCGACGTCGACGGCGTTCGGCAGGATCTCCCACGAGCCCGGCGGGTCGCCGAGGAACAGGTCGCTCGAGAGCTTCGAGAACGCGCTCTGGTAGATGACGTGCTCCGAGGCGAGGAGCACCCGCCGGAGCGGGCGGTTCACCTCCTCCGTCCGGTCACCGGCCCAGCCCGGGTAGCCGACGCCGTCCTGGTTCGCGACGACCGGCACGCGCCGTCGCCGCGCGAAGCCGAGGAGCGGGCCGAGATCGCGCGGCAGCCAGGTCGTCCCGAGGTACAGGATCGAGAAGTCCCTCGGGCTGTTCGGGAAGCGGGCCGCCAGCTTCTGCATCTTCACCGTCCCTCCCGCGGCGCGCTCGCCCGGCGCCGGCACCTGGTCGTGGCCGTAGAAGACGCGGACGCCGGGCCGAGGCCTTCCGCGGGTGAGCAGCCTCGCCCACCGAACGCCCGCCCGCCCGTAGCGGGCTGCCCGTGCGGAGCTCAGGTCCACTCAGGCGGCGTCCGCGTCGGGGATGCGCACGAGCCGCTCGAGCAGGCGCCGCCATCGTGGTCGCAGCGCCTCGTAGGAGTTCTCCTCGACAGTGCGATGCCCCGCCCGGAGGACGTCGTCGAGCCCGCCGCGCGGCGCCTCGGCCACGTGCCTCCCCCAGTGCACGATCCCGTCGACGTCCTCGACCTCCACCATCCATCCATTCTCGCCGTGGCGGACGAGGTCGGCCGCCTGCCCGACCCGCGTCGTGACGAGCGGCACGCCGATCGCCATCGACTCGAGCACCGCCCGCGGCCCGCCCTCGTCGCGCGAGGCGACGACGCAGAGGTCGATCGCCTCGTACGCCCGCGCCACCGCCTCGAGGCTCGGCAGAAGGTGGTGGCGATACGGGATGCCGGCGCGCTCGAGCCCCGCCATCACGTAGCCGCGCGAGGGGCCGGTGAGGAGGAACCACAGGTCGGGCACCGCGTCGCGCAGCCGCTCGGCCGCGGCGACGAGCACGTCGGGGCCCTTGATCAGCTTCGGCTCGAGGCCCTCTCCCCACCCCACGCCGTCCTTCTGGAACGAGCCGACGACGAACGCCGACTCGGGCAGCCCGAGCTCGCGACGGGCGAGCGTCCTCACCTCCTCCGTGCGCGGTGCGAACGCGACCGGGTCGATGCCGATGGGGATACGGTGAACCTTCTCGGGGGCCACCCCGGTCTCGAGCACGACCGCCTCCATCGCCTCGTTCGTGACCTGGACTGCGTCGATCTCCGCATGGCGCTGCTCCAGCCTGCGGTAGCAGGCGTCGAACTCGGGAAAGCCCGTGGTTCCGGGCCGTCCGTGGAAGTAGGCGAAGCCGAGGCGGTTTCCGCGCCGCTCGAAGTCCTCGAGGAGCAGCGTGAACTGGCTCTCGTGGAAGACCGCCTGGTTGGAGACGGCGTTGACCCATCGCTCGGCCCCGACCGGGATGCCGAGCCCCGCCGCGAGCTTCTGGAGCTGACGCGACTCGTACGCCAGCACCCAGTCGGCGCCCTCCTGGGCGACGAAGAGGCGCGAGTGCGGCGGCCACGTCCTCGTGCGAAGGTCGACGTACGCCCGGCGCACGGGGCGCGCGACGGGGCCGGCGACACGGCGGGCCTGCCAGGCGACGCTCATCGGCCGGAAACGTACTTGCGGATGCGTCCACTACCATCGCGCGAGCGTGGCGACGGATCTCGAGACGGCGTCGGTCCGCGACACGGCGTCGCCCGGGCAGGAACAGCCGCGTAGAGGCAAGAGCCGCGGACCGGTCGCGGCGCTCTGCGCCGTCACGATCGCGGCGTTCGCCCTCTATGCGCTCCTCTCCCTGCCCGTCGGCGGGCCGCGCGTCCATCCGGACGAGGTGCGGTACATGATCGCCGCCTCCTCGCTGGTCGAGGGCGAGGGCCTCACGCTCCGCGGCGCGGACTACGGGTTCGGGCCTCTCCTCGCGCTGGTGCTCGCGGGCATCCTGCGTGTCGCGGGGAGCGTCGACGCGGCCTACGACTGGTTCAAGGCCGCGAACGCGCTCCTCTTCGCGCTGACCGCCGTCCCCGTCTACTTCCTCGCGCGCCGCCTCGTCTCCGGGTGGTGGGCCGTGCTCGGGGCGGGGCTGGCGGTCGCGATCCCGTCCTCGATCTCGGTCGCCACGATCATGACCGAGAGCCTCTCGTACGTCGCCACCGCCTGGGCGCTCTACGCGATCATGCTCGCGCTCGAGCGACCGACCGTCCTACGCCAGTTCGCCGTCCTCGCGGCAACCGCGGTCGCGTTTCTCACCCGGCCGCAGTTCGGGATCCTCTACGTGACGTGGGTCGGTGCGCTCGGCGCGCTCTGGCTGATGGCTCCCTGGACGCGTCCACGCGGGCGGGCCGAGCTCGTACGGCTCTGGCCGACGGCCCTACCCGTCGTGCTCGGCGCGCTCGGGTTTGCGGCGAAGCTCGCGTCGGGCTCGTCCGCCTCGGACTCGCTCGGGGCGTACTGGGAGCTGTGGCGGGGCTACGACCCGCTCCAGGTCGGCAAGTGGTTCGTGTACCACCTCGGCGACTTCGCGGTGTACCTGGCGATCGTCCCGGTCGCGGTTGCGCCGATCGTCCTCTGGCAGCTCGGGCGCGCCGGGAGAGCGGGATCGCGCCCCGCGGCTGCGTTCGTCGCGCTGTTCGCCGCCGCCAACGTGTCGGGGCTCCTCGTCGTCGCGGCGTTCACGAGCACGCCCTGGGGGTACGACCGGCTGCACGACCGCTACGGCTTCTACCTCCTGCCGCTGTGGCTGATCGGCCTCGTCGTGTGGCTCGCCTCGGGGATGCCGCGGCCGCTGCTCGCGGGTGCGATCGGCGCCGTTGCCGCGTTCGCGCTCGCGCTGACCCTGCCGTTCGACCAGCTCGCCAACGAGGCGGGGATCGACACCGTCCCGGGCGCGCTGTGGGTTCGCATCGAGGCGGAGCTCGCGGGGCCGGGGCCCGCGTCCGGGCGACTCGCGCTCGGCCTCTTCGTGGTCGGGCTCGTCGCCGCGACGTTCTTCCTGCCCCGGAGGATCGCCGTCGTCGCGCTGCCGGC
>Ga0075428_100001546_pt1 | contig 24627 bp, 24 predicted proteins | sample RhiMetdeltSRZDD2_FD_75291 | JGI IMG/M metagenome (GOLD analysis project Ga0075428, IMG submission 75291) | Populus rhizosphere microbial communities from Tennessee, USA - Rhizosphere MetaG P. deltoides SRZDD2 | ecosystem: Host-associated > Plants > Roots > Rhizosphere > Soil | place: USA... | reverse complement strand
CCCTTGACGTTGACCGCGTAGTTGATGGCGGCGCCGAGGCCGGACTCGTTGATCGGCCTGGTCACCTTGTAGCAGGCGGCCTCGCTGATGTTGATCACTTGCGCCCCGAGGTTGGCGGCGTGCACGACGGCACGGGCCAGGCTGCGCAGTGAGCCCGCAGTCTGGGTGGTGTTCGGGTCGTTCGGATCGGTGCGCGAACCGACCGGTTGGAACGCTTCCGATGTCTGACGCAGCGACAGGATCCGCGCGTCCGGTGCGACGCCGATGAACCCGTCGGTGGGCGCGGGGCGACCGGCGATGATCGATGCGGTCAATGTGCCGTGGCTGTCGCAGTCGCTCATCCCGTTACCGGCTTTGTCGACGAAATCGCCACCCGGCTCGGCGGGCACTCGCGGGGAGCCATTCACCCCGGTGTCGATAACCGCGACAGTTACCCCGGCGCCGGTTGCGAACTTCTGCGCGTCGCTGATCCTCAGGTAGTCGTTCGGCCACGGCTTGTCCGCGAAGTTCGAATTCGGCAACGCGGTGGGCGCCGAGCACACCCGGCGCTGCTCCGTTGGCTGGTCGGGGCCTGTCTCGTCCGGCGGCACCACGGCCGGATCGATGGTCGGAGGTTCGATCGCTGCGGCGGGGGGAGCACTCAATAACGCCAGAATCAGCGCTGCTAGCAGCACACCGATACGGCGCACGCGCGATCACCCCTTTCGACGTCGGACCGGCCAGCAGTGTGCTGGCCCGCCCACAGCAAACAATGTACCGACCGAGCGGCGGCACAAATTCTCACGTCAAGCCGATTGGCCCAATGCACGCAGCCAATCTTAAGGGGATGCCGGAGGGGGTAGATCCGCTAACTGGCCTTAGCCGGGTCGCGGGGTTCGGGCCCGAACTAGGCGTCGAGGTCTTGCTGGACCAGCTCCGCGACGGTGCGCAGCGCTTCGTCGTCGTCGGAGGCGACGGTCACCTCGGCACCGTTGCCTGCGCCCAACGTCATGATCATCAGCGCCGAGCCGGCGTCGACCGGCTCACCGTCGTCCATCGAGAGCGTGACGGGCACGCCGGCGTTGACGACGGCTTCGGCGATGATGGCCGCCGGCCTGGCGTGCAGTCCGATGGCCGAGCCAACGATGACGGTTTTGGTGGGCATTGGTTCTCCTTACTGATGGATGGGTCTAGGCGGCGGCGAGGGCCGGGGCTTCTTCGGCCTCGACGTTGGGCTTGATGAACTCTTTGGCGGCGATGACGGCCAACGCGCCTGCCACCGTCCCGACCACAAGGGAGATGACGAACCACAGCAGATTGCCGATGGCAAAGAACACGAAGATGCCGCCGTGCGGTGCCTTCAGCGTGACGTCGAACGCCATGATCAATGCACCGGTGATGGCGCCGCCGAACATCATCGACGGGATGACCCGCAGCGGGTCGGCCGCCGCGAACGGGATGGCGCCCTCGGAGATGAACGATGCGCCGAGAAGCCACGCGGCCCGGCCATTTTCCCGCTCGGGCTCGGTGAACAGTCCTGGCCGGATCGTGGAGGCCAGCGCCATCGCCAGCGGCGGCACCATGCCGGCGGCCATCACCGCGGCCATGATCCGCAGCGATGCGGGATCGGTGACGTTCAGGCCGGCGGTGGCGAACGCGTAGGCCGCCTTGTTGACCGGGCCGCCGAGGTCGAAGCACATCATCAGGCCGAGGATGACGCCGAGGATGATGACCGACGTGCCCGACAGGCCGCTGAGCCAGTTGGTGAGGCCGGAGGTGATGGCGGCCAACGGACGGCCGAGCAACATGAACATCAGAAGGCCGACAGCCAGGGATGCGACCAGTGGGATGATCACGACCGGCATCAAGCCTCTGAGCCACCGCGGTGCGGCGATTCGGCTGATCCACAGCGCGGTGAACCCGGCGATCAGACCGCCGACGATGCCTCCGATGAAGCCACCGCCGACGAACACGGCCACTGCACCCGCGGTGAACCCCGGCGCAATACCTGGGCGGTCGGCGATCGCGAAGGCGATGTAGCCGGCAAGTGCAGGTACCAGGAACATGAATGCAAGCTGTCCGAGCGTGAACAGCACCGCACCCAGATACTGGGTCAGGCCGCCGGGGGGCAGGTTGGTCAACGTGTTGGTGATGGCGATGTGGTTGCCGAGAGCGTTCATTCCGAAGGCCAGCGGCTTCGGCTCCCCCGCAGGAGTGTTGGCGATGTCGTACCCGCCGAACAGGAATCCGAGCGCGATCAACAGGCCGCCCGCGGCGACGAACGGGATCATGTAGCTCACGCCGGTCAGCAGGATCTGCCGAGTGCGGGTGCCCCAGCCGACACCGCCTGCCGGTGCCGCCGCGGTGGTAGGCGCGCCCGCGTCACCCTGCACGCGCGCGGCGGCGGGATCGGCTGCGGCGGCAAGTGCTTCGGCCACCATCTTGTCGGGTTCGTTGATGGCGCGTTTGACACCGGAGGCGACGACAGGCTTGCCCGCGAACCGGTGTTTGTCCTTGACGCCGACGTCGGTGGCGAAGATGACCGCATCGGCCTCGGCGATGGTCGCCGGCGACAGCGGCGTGCTTCCCGACGACCCTTGCGTCTCCACGTGCAGCGTCGCGCCCGCCTTCTTGGCTGCGGCGACCAGCGAGTCGGCGGCCATGTACGTGTGCGCGATGCCGGTTGGGCATGCGGTGACCGCGACCAGCGTCTTGGCCTTCGCGGGTTCGGCTGCGGGCTTGGGCTTTTCGACCGTCGCGTTGACAACACCGTCGACCAGCTGGACCACTTCGTCGGGGCTGGTGGCCTCGCGCAGCGACTCGACGAAGTCCTTGCGCACCAGGGCGCGGGCCAGGCTGGACAGCAGCTTCATGTGGTCGGCTCCGCCGGCCTCAGGGGCAGCGATCAGGAACGCCAGATCCGCCGGTCCGTCCGGCGCGCCGAAATCGACCGCCGGACTCAGCCGGGCGAACCCGATCGATGCGGTGTCGACATGGGGCGATCGGCAGTGCGGGATCGCGATGCCCCCGGGCAGCCCGGTGGCCGATTGTTCCTCGCGTGCCATCGCCGCGGCGATCAGGCCCTCGGTGTCGTGGGTGCGGCCTGCGTCGGCGAGTCTGCTGACGAGCCGGCCGATGACGGCCTGCTTGTCTCCGCCGGCATCGACGTCGAGCAAGACGAGGTCGGTGTTGATGATCGGCTGGGGAGCGGTGCTTGTCATGGCGATACTTTCGTGTTGGTGGTGGGTGAGATCGGGGCAATCGGTGTCACCAGAACGGCATCGAGGTCGATCTGCGCCGGCGTGGGCAGCGCGGATCCAGGCAGTGCGGCCGCGGCGCTGCCGTAGGCGACCGCCATCTGCAGCCGCTGGGGAGGTACGGCACCGCCCACGTCGGCACGCAGGTAGCCGGCCAGCGAGGCGTCGCCTGCACCGACGGTGCTGCGCGCGACGATGGGCGGGGGACTGGCCATCCAGCTTCCGGTTTCGTCGACCAGCACGGCGCCGGCGGGGCCAAGCGTGGCGAGCACCGCGCGCACGCCGCGGTCAACGAGCCTGAGCGCGGCGGAGACCACCGGTTCTGGATCACCTTGGGCGACTGCGGCTTCCAGCGCCTGCGGCGAGTAGCCGAGCACACCGGCGAGCTCCTCGGCATTCGGTTTGATCAGGTCGGGCGCGGCCCGGTCGAAGGATGCGACGAGGGCCGCGAGTGGACCTTCCGAGGTGTCGATCGCAACCCGGCACGGATACGGCTCGAGCAAGGCGATCACGTCGGCGTACCAGTGGTCCGGCACTCCTGGCGGCAGTGAACCCGACAGCACCACCCATGAAGCGGACTCGGCGCTCGCTGTCACGGATCGCGTCAGGGCGTCGAGGGTGACGGCGTCGAGAGTCGCGCCCGGTTCGTTGAGTTTCGTTGTGGTGCCGTCGTGTTCGGTGATCGCGAGGTTGGTCCGCACGGCTCCGGCAGTCGGCACGCACCTGAACGGCACGGCGCTTGCTTCGAGCGCTGCCACCAGCGGATCGGCGGCTGGGGCCGGGAGCACCGCCATGGCGTCCAGACCGGCGAGCGTCAGCGTGCGCGCGACGTTGACGCCCTTACCGCCGGGCTCGCTCGTCACCGACGAAACCCGGTGTACCGCACCGCGGGTGAGTGGTCCAGCGAGCGTGACCGTGCGGTCGATGCTCGGGTTGGGCGTGACGGTGACGATCATGCGACCACGACCTCGACGCCGCTCTCGGTCAGCTGATCGCGATCGGCGGCGTTGATCTCCGAGTCGGTGATCAGGGTGTCGACGCTGGAGATCGGGGCAAAGCTGACGAAGTCCTCCCGGCCGATCTTCGACGAATCAGCGGCAACCACAACGAAATTCGCGGCATTTACCATGGCCCGTTTGACCGCCGCCTCGTCGCTGTCCGGTGTGGAAAGGCCGTGGCGCACGCTGATCGCATTGGTGCCGATGAACGCGATGTCCACCCGCAATGTGTCCAGCACTCGCAGCGTCTGCTCGCCGACCGCGGCCTGGGTCAGACCGCGAACCCGGCCGCCGAGGAGTTGCAGAGAGATGGACGGCATGGCGGCCAGCCGGGCGGCGATCGGCACCGAGTTGGTGATCACTACGAGCTCACGGTCGGTCGGCAGCTGGGCCGCGATACGCGCGGTAGTGGTCCCGGCGTCCAGCAGGACGGTGGCTCCGCCGAGCGGAAAGAACTCGGTGGCCGCCGCGGCGATGGCGTCCTTGTGCTCGGAGCGAGTGGTCTCACGTTCACCGACACCCGGTTCGACGAGGTGCAGTGCCCGGGCCGGTACGGCACCGCCGTGCACCCGCCGCAGCACGCCTGCTTTGTCCAGGACGGCGAGGTCGCGGCGCACCGTCTCGGTGGTGACGTCGTAGGCCTGCGCCAGCTCGGCCACCGAGGCACGGCCCTGCCCGATCACCAGCGAGGCGATCGCTTGCTGACGCTCTTCGGCATACATGAGGCTCCGTTTGTGTGGTTATAGGCCCATATTGATTTGGTTATGTTTGGTTTTACTACTGTTCGTGTTGACTTGTCAAGAATTTCTTGTAATCTGCTTCACATGACCGCCTCATCCCCGCCCACGTCACTTCCCGCAGCGGGCACGGTTCTGCACGGAGTTCCGGTGGTCCCCGGCGTTGTGTACGCGCCCGTGATCCGACCGGGTCGGCTTCCCGGCGTCGACCTCACGAACGAGGCAGATATAGAGGAAACCGATCGCCCGGCCGAGGCCGCGCGGTTCGCGGCGGCGGCTACTGCCGTCGCAACCAGGTTGCGGGAGCGCGCGACGCATGCCACCGGCGCCGCCTCGGAGGTTCTCGCTGCCACCGCAGCGCTGGCGCAGGACCGCGCATGGTTGGGGGCCGCGGAAAAGCGCATCAAGGACGGCACACCCGCTGTCGCTGCGGTCGTCGCAGCGGCCGAGCAGTTCGTCGACATGTTCACCCAACTCGGCGGCCTGATGGCCGAACGCGTCACCGATCTCCGTGACATCCGCGACCGCGTCATCGCGCAACTGAGCGGCCTGCCGGAACCGGGCGTCCCGCTGCCCGACATTCCGTCGATCCTGTGCGCCGAGGATCTCGCGCCCGCAGACACCGCGGGGCTCGATCCGAACCTCGTTGTCGCCCTTGCCACCACGTTGGGCGGGCCGACCAGCCACACCGCGATCATCGCCAGGCAGCTCGGCATTCCGTGTGTCGTCGCCGTCGACGGGCTCGATGACGTCGCGGCCGCGACGATGGTGCTCGTCGACGGGACGCTCGGCACCGTGACGGTGTCGCCGGATCACGCCGCCGCAGGCGAGGCCGTCGCAGCGGCAGAGCGCGAGGCCGAACAGGCCGCGCATTGGTCAGGTCCCGGCGCCACCGCCGACGGCCATGCCGTGTCGATCCTTGCCAACGTCCAAGACGGTGCCGCCGCCCGCGCGGCCGGCGAAACCCCAGCCGAGGGCGTCGGGCTGTTCCGGACCGAACTGTGCTTTCTCAACCGTGAAACCGAGCCAAGCGTCGAGGAGCAGGCCGACATCTACGCCGACGTGCTCGAGGCATTCTCGGGTCGCAAGGTGGTGATCCGGACGCTGGACGCCGGCTCGGACAAGCCACTGAGATTCGTCGGCCACCCCGATGAGGCCAACCCCGCGCTCGGCGTGCGCGGCATTCGCATCGCCGAGGACAACCCCGGGCTGCTGGACCGGCAGCTGCAGGCCATCGCGACCGCAGCGCAACGCACCGCCAGCCAACCGTGGGTGATGGCGCCGATGATCGCCACCGCCCAAGAGGCCGAAAGCTTTGCCGCGCAGGTGCGTTCGCACGGTTTGACGCCAGGTGTGATGATCGAGGTGCCCGCTGCCGCGCTCTTAGCCGACCGGATTCTCGAACACGTCGACTTCCTGTCGATCGGCACCAACGACCTGGCGCAGTACACGATGGCCGCAGACCGCATGTCGGCCGATCTGGCCACGCTGACCGATCCGTGGCAACCGGCGGTGCTGACGTTGGTGGCGATGGCGGTGCGGGCCGGCGCGGCGGCGGGCAAGCCGGTCGGCGTGTGCGGTGAGGCCGCCGCCGACCCGTTGTTGGCATGCGTGCTGACCGGGCTCGGCGTGACATCGCTGTCAGCGGCGGCCGCCGCAATTCAGGGCGTCGGCGCGAAGCTTGCCCGGGTCACGCTGCAGCAGTGCCGCGACGCCGCCGACGCGGTGCTGGGCACCGCAACCGCAGCCGACGCGCGCGCGGCCGCGCTGTCCGCGCTCGGGAATTAATCGGACTGCGGTCCGGTTGACTGCTGCATGCCTGCCATCACCGCCGACACCCTGACGCTGCCGCGCATTGCCGCCCCCTCGCCGACCGACACCGAACGCCCGGTCCGATCCATCACCACCGGGCCACACGGCTATGAAGGTGAGGGCTTCCCCGTCGTTCGGGCGTTCGCCGGAGTCAGCGCCGCCGACCTCGACCCGTTCGTCCACATGGACCAGATGGGTGAGGTGGAGTATCAGCCGGGTGAGCCGAGGGGCACCGACTGGCATCCGCACCGCGGGTTCGAGACCGTCACCTACATGATCGACGGCCGCTTCGCGCATCAGGATTCGCACGGCGGCGGCGGACTGATCACAGACGGCGCCACGCAGTGGATGACGGCCGGATCGGGCATCCTGCACATCGAGACCCCGCCCGCCGAACTCGTCGAGAGCGGCGGCGTGTTCCACGGCATCCAGCTGTGGGTGAACCTGCCGCGCACGGACAAGTTTGTGGCGCCGAAGTACCAGGCCATCGAAGGCAACCAGGTCAGGCTGCTGTCGTCGGACGACGGCGGCGCGCTGGTCCGCGTCATCGCCGGTGAAGTCGACGGCAATCAGGGACCGGGCGCGACGTACACGCCAATTACCCTGGCGCACGCCACCATTGAGCCCGGTGCGCGGTTGAACATGCCCTGGAACCGCGACTTCAACGCGCTCGTCTATGTGCTGTCCGGACGCGGCTCTGTCGGACCGGTAGGCCATCCGATCCACCAGGGACAACTGGCCGTACTCGGACCTGGCGACCGGATCACCGTGGCCGCCGAACCGACACAAGAGTCACGCAGACCCGCGCTTGAGGTTCTGCTCCTGGGCGGCAAGCCACTGCGCGAGCCGGTGTTCCAGTACGGCCCGTTCGTGATGAACTCAAAGTCCGAACTGATCGAGGCGATGGAGGACTTTCAGGCGGGCAAGTTCGGCACCGTTCCGCCGGACGCCCTCATGCCGCACCGGCCTCGGCGAGGCTAGCTCATCGACAAAGGTGCGTGGCGCGTCGTCTTGGGCTGCACGGATCTGCCTGAACCCTTGCCCATTGAGAGCTTGAGCGGTGTGCTGATCATCCATCCTTCGGTGGTCAGTGCCCGCCGCCTGATCATCGGAGGCGCAGGCACCGCGGGGACATCAACAGAAGGGCGCTGCTGATGGCCCCGCCGCCTTGGTGTCGTGGCGTTCGGTGATGCGAACGGTTGGAAACCGGTTCGCGGCGATTCAGGACCTGTGCCCGGATGTGGACGCCGCAGTGACGCCGACGGTTCGCCGAAGCCAGCGAGAGCAAATTGCCGGCGAATTTTGGCTGATATGGCGAGCGCCGACGATAACGCGGCGGCGCCTCTCGTCGGAGTGTCGGCGTCGTACACCCTGTGCATGATGCGGAGCCGCCACTTCCAATTGTTCACGCGTCGCGCAGGCACCGGCGGGCGGCCTTGCAGCGTGACGGAGAACGTTAGCGGGTAGGCCTCGTGCCACCATGCGAAGGGCAAGAACGTGAGATCGCCCGGTCCAGCCACTCCGCGGCCGAGTATGTGCGCGCAGCGGCACGAGCGGGGATTGGGTCAAAGTCGGCGCTCATCGAGCACGCCGCGATCAGCAGAGGTCTAGGTTCGACTCGTTGGAGCAGCACGGAGGTCGTGATACAGGTGCCGGGAGACACTGGCCCACCGATCTTCTTCCACGAGATGAATGGCCCGCGGAGCATGGGTGGGAGGTTTTACTGCGACGAAAAGACCGTCGCGCGAGACCTACTCAAACGCGCATGTCTGAACGTGGCCATCTCGCAGGCCTTCGAGCCGAGCGAGCTTCGCGAGGGATTGCGGTACGCAGAGAGCATCGGATACCCCGTGGTCGTGAAGCCGACCAACCTCGCGCGTGGCATCGGTGTTACCGCGAACATTCAAAGACCGGAGGAATTTTCAACAGCATGGCTGCGAGCGCGTACCGCGAATCAGGGATGGCTTCACGTGGCGGCGACGCTTGCTCGGTCCGTCCGTGGAGCTCCCGGGCACAGTCGCGCCCGGAATTGCCGGCCTACCGCGAACTGATCCGTGACGCGAGCTCGACGGCGGGGCAGCGCCGATGGCGCCCAGTCCTTGTCGAAAAGCACTTCCAAGGCAACGACTTCAGGGCCTTCGTCGTCGGTGACGGCCATGCGACCGTACGCGAACTGATCGACCGCAAGAACGCGATCCGAGCAGAGAACGCATACCTGTGCGATCACCCCATCCCATCCCGACGACACTTGAGTTGCTGGACCGCTTGGTCAGCGCCGGCCTGACCATGTCGCATGTCCCAGCTGCAGGCGAGACCGTCGTGCTTCGAAGTGCGTCCAACCTGTCGGCCGGCGGGGACAGCATCGATTTGACTGAGGAGTCGCACCCCGGCTTCATCGATATTGCGATCAGAGCGGTTCGTGCGATCCCGGGAATCGGGTACGCGGGCGTCGACCTGATCACACCGGACATCACGGCCCGACCCACGGCCACCAATTACATCGTCGGCGAGGTCGAGTTCTCACCCGCCATGCTCGCGCACTTTCCGCTGGCCGGAACCTCACGAGATATTGCCGGGGCCGTGCCGCAGTACTACTTAGACCACGGGGCCGGGGGCACGGGTAAAGCGCAGTCTGCGACGTCGCCATCCTGATCAGCGCCGAGGGTGCATGAGACCAGCCGGGCGAATCTCGCAGCGAACACTTCCGGAATGACATGAAATAGAAACCGCCGTAGAGAGATTGGACGAGTGACAGGGGAAGTATGAGCGGCTCGAAGCGCGAGGTCATTGGAGTCGTCGGCGGCATGGGGCCGTTGGCCCGGGTCCGCCTGGTCGAGCTCATTACTCGGCTGACACCCGCTTCACGTGACCAGGATCATCGCGACGTGGTGCTCGTTTCCATGCCTGGCCGCATCAGCGACCGCACGGAATTCCTGCTTGGACACAGCGACGAGAACCCGGCGGCCGCTGTCGCAGAGAGCGTGCAGCTGCTCGCGAGCGCCGGCGCCACGTGCGTCGGCGTGGCCTGCAGCTCGGTGCATGCCCCTCCGATTTGGTGCCATCACCGACATTCTTGCTCGCCGAGAATGCGACGTTGAGTTGCTGCACCTCATCGAGGAGACCGGTCGCGAAGTCGGCGCCCGTTTGCCACCCGGCTCGAAGGTGGGCGTGCTCGGCACGACCGGCACCATCCGTAGCGACGTGTACGGGCGGGTGATGCGCGCTGCCGGCTTTGAGGTGCTCTACCTGGACGACTCTCGACAAAGTGAAGTACATGCGGCCATATACAACGAGGTGGACGGCCTCAAGTCAGGCACGATCGTGAGCGCGCGCGTGCGCGATCTAGTGACACAGGCAGCGCGGGAGCTCATCGACAGAGGTGCGCGGTGCGTCGTCTTGGGCTGCACGGAGCTGCCCGAAGCATTGCCCGTGGAGAGCTTGGGCGGTGTGCCGGTGATCGATCCATCGGTGGTGATGGCCAGCCGTCTGATACTCAGGACTGCAGACGCCCCGGGCACAGCCAGCTAGCCTGCGGCGCTCGGTCGGGACTGCAGCGTCGGCGCGGCGGCGGCCAGTATCGCCTCTCGATTTCCGTTGAGCGGCGGATAGATTCGCTGCGCATTGATCGTGCGCTTGGTGGCCTTGGCTTCATCACCGGTGGCAACGACCTGGCGATCCCAGCCTTCGGTGTACACAGCACCCGCAGGACCCAGGTCCAAAACCGTCACATACCAAGGGATTCGGAGTGAAAGCATCGGCTCGCCCAGCAGGTCGCTGATGACGTTGTAACCGGCGAAGCGGCCCATAGGGCGGCCGTGCTGACACGACATCACCGATACGTGCGTGTCGTCCATCATCGCGGCCGCGACATCGCCGGCGGCGAATACGTCCGGTACACCGTTGACACGCAGATACTCATCGACGGGCAGTCGGCCTAGCCGATCAAGTGCCACACCCAAATCCGCGGTCAGCGCATTGGCGCGCATGCCCGCACACCACACCACCGTCGACGCCGCAAGCGTTTCGCCGGTCGACAATGTCACCCGGTCGGCCTCAATGACGGTGACGCCCACTCCAAGTCGGGTCTGCACCCCGGTGCTATTCAGCCCGGCCTCGATCACTGGCCGCGCCGACGCGCCCATGTCCGAGCCCACGTGCGGGTTGTGGTCAACGAGCACGACCCGGCCGCCGGCATCGGGGAACAGTGCGGTCAACCGCGCAGGCAGCTCGCAGGCGGTCTCGATGCCGGTCAGCCCGGCGCCCACCACAACGACGGTGCTCGCGGCGGGCGTGTGCGGACGACCGGCGAGTGCCTCCAGGTGCCGTTGCAGCGCCATCGCGCCGTCATAAGTGTCGACGTCGAAACCGAACTCGCGCAGCCCCGGAATGTCGGGTTTCACCACCCGGCTGCCCAGCGCGACCACGAGACGGTCGTAAACGTGTGTGCCGACAGAACTTTTCACGGTGCGCGAGATCGCGTCGATCGCCGTTACGTCGGCGGTTATGTGCGCAACCCCGGCCGGGTCGAGCACGTCGCCCAATGGGATGCGGCACGGGGTCAGGTCGGCTTCGTAATTGCGGACCCGAATGTCGTGGTAGGGCTGCGAGCTGAGCACGGTGATGTGCACGTCGCCGTTGGCGGAACCGAGTTCGTCAAGCCGCCGGGCCGCACCGAGCGCTGCCCACAGCCCCGCGAAACCCGAACCGAGCACGAGGACTTCGCTCATCCGGCTGACGCTACCGCTCGCGGATAGAGCAGCTCCAGTTCGCCGAGATTGGCCGCCACGGTGGTCAGCGGCAGCGCGGCGGAGATCGCCAGATCGTCGTTGGTTGCGTCGGCGCGCAGCGAGAGCACGAAGTCGTCGCTGATCGTGTGGAGCTCCCGGCCGGGATCGCCGGTCAGCCGAGCCTCGATCGCATCGGCGTGCGATTCGAGTACCTCGCGGGTCCGCTCGTACACCCCCAGCGGCGGAGGCACGACGTCGGCGATCAACTCGGCGGCCGCGCGCAACCGGATGGCGCGGTTGGCGGCCCGTACCACCGGTGCGCGCAACTCTGTCATGCCGCCGTTCTCCGAAAGGTATTGCCGGACAGCATCATCCACTGTCCGCGAGGCTTCCAGCCCCGCGCGGCTGAGTGCGATCACGCGGTCGGTGGCATCCTCGGAGGCGCCACGCGTCACCCGCAGCACCGCCTGCGTCAAGAACTCGGCGCCGACGGCGCGGGCATCGTCGATCGCCTTGGACACCGCAGCCGTCGCGCCGCGCGGCCACAGCAGGACCGACACCACGATGCCGACCAGCGCGCCGACCACGACGTCCTCCACTCGGATCAATCCCACCTGCCAGCCCGTCGGCACGATCAGGTTGAAATTGATCAACACCATCATCGTGAATGCGGCCTGGCCGGCGACGAACGACGCCACCTCGGGCACGTACGCCGACCCGAACGCCACGATCGGCAACAGGATCCACAGCACAACGGGATCCACGCCGAGCAGCTCGATCACGATCGCGCCCAATACGAAACCGACCGCGGTGCCTGCGACCGCTCGCAGCACGCGCGTGCCCGTTGTCAGCGCGCTGCTGCGCAACACCGACATTGCGCCGAGCACCACCCAGAATCCGTGCTCGACTGGGAACACATGAGTGACCGCGACCGCGACGGCCAACCCGAGCCCCGTCCGAATGCTGTTGCGCAGCACGACCGCCCGGGTGGCAAGGAATCCCTTGGTGATGGCGGCGACGGCGACGGTTTCTGGCATGACCCAATCGGCGGCGCCGGTATCGGGCAGCCGACGGCCCAGCACCCGTGCCCACACCGGCCGGGCGTCGGCCGCGGCCGCGTTGCGGATGATGCGGCCGGTCACCGCGATGGTGGCCGCGATGGTGCGACGGTTCAACAGCGTGCGACCGATCTCCACCGCCGCCCCATCGCTGGATTCACCGAGTAATTCGGCGATGTCCTCGCGGTAGCGGCCCTGCGACACCGACCGCAGCTCCGTCAATGCATCGCGGAGGTCGGCGCTGCGCTCCGCCCGCCCGGCAACGCTTGGTAACCGCAGCACCGCCGCCGAGTCGCGCAACACCCGCACCGCCGGGTCCTTCATCGGCCCCAGCATCCGACCGGTCTCGTCGGTGATCCGATCGGACAGCCAGCCGAGGTCGTCAACCACCCGAACCAGTGCACGGCTGCCCGCGGTCAACGCGACCGGCCGGTAGTCAGCGCCAAGGAAGGTCACGTAGAGCGCATTCATCGCCTTGGTGACATCGCGTGCCGACACGGTGCCCTCCAGTCGGCCGGCCAGGCGGTTACACACGCGTGCCGCGTTTGCGCGCAGCTCGTCGTGATGGCGCGGCGGAAAGAGGAACAGCGCCGCAGGGACGCACAACGCCAGCGCGATCAGCCAACCCAGCAGCCGCTCCGGAAGGGGCCCGACCGGAATGCAGGCGGGGAGCACGAACATCAGTAGCGTGGCGCGCTGACCGGCGGCAACGATCTCACTGAGCACCCCTGCGAAGATCACCGCCACACCGAGAACGAACATCACCGCGACGCTCACCCAGGGATGCGGCGCGACCAGCGTGCCCAGCGTGATGAGGATGGCGCCGTTGATCCCGAGGCCGCTATACGCCAGGGCGCGCGCAGGCCGGTTACCCGGGAAGTCGACCAGTATCAGCAGCGCCACCGATCCGAAGATGGTGAAGAGCGGCGTCTGCGAGCCGCCGCCGACCGTGAAGCTGACCGCCGCCGCGATGGGCAACACGATCGCCGCACGCGACGCGCGCCGCAGCGCGTCGAATTCGGGATCGCGTGCACGCCACCGGTATCCCACGTGTCGCAACACCGCGGCCGTCCCGGCCGCGCTACTCACCGTCTGGCACCGACGCGAACCGGCCGGAGTCAAGGGCGTCGAGCAGTTGGCCGGCGATCCATTCCAGCGCATCGCTGTCGCGTGGCAGGGTGGCCTGTTCGTAGCCGACCAACAGATACACCCCCCACGCCGCGAACAGCTGGGCTTGCCTCTTGTTCTGCAGAATCTCGAAGGCCGACTCGTACATGATGTCGAAGCGCTGTTGATCCACCGCCGCCTGGACGGGGTACACCTGCGGGTCGACCGAACTCCACACCCGGATCGCGGCCTCGGCGCCGTGCGGGAGCGCCAGCCCGACGTTGATCAACGTGTCGATGCGTCGCCGCGGATCCGGCTCGCCGCGGACCGCCTCGATCACCTGCACGGTGCGGCCTTGCATCCAGTGCGCGACCAGTTCCTTGGTGTAGGCGGGCCAGCCGGAGAAGTAGTGATAGAAGGAGCCGGTGGTGACGCCGAGACGGTTGCAGACCTCGGCCAGCTTCAATCCGCCGTATCCCAGGTCTGACAAAACGTCGAGGCCGGTTTCGAAATAGGCCTCCCTCGATGCGACGCTCGCCATGGCAGCACCCTAGTTCGATGACGCCCACTCTTCCGAGGGCGATCGGCAAGCCCGACGGACGGTGGGGGCCCCCGCCGGGCCCTGAGAATTTGCTGGATCGCCCCGCCGATGGGGCGAGGTTTGGACACCGGGCCAGACTGGGCAGTGACGTGTGGCACAATTTGACCGTGCCGCAACATACGGCGAGTCGAGGACCCGGTCGCCCACCCGCAGCGAAGGCAGCAGAAACGCGTGAGCGCATCGTACAAGCGGCTCGAGAAGTCTTCAGCGAACTCGGCTACGACGCCGCCACCTTCCAGGCGATCGCGATCCGCGCCGACCTCACCCGTCCCGCCATTAACCATTACTTCGCGAGCAAACGGGTGCTCTGGCGCGAAGTCGTCGAGCAAACCAACGCCCTGATAGTTAGCGCAGGGATGGAACGGGCCCAAAACGAAACCAATTTGTTGGCTCGGCTGTCGGCGTTCTTCTCCGTCGCGATGCAGGCGGACTCCGAAGATCGTTCTGCGGCAGCATTTCTCGTTACCTCGGTACTCGAGTCGCAACGGCATCCCGAATTGGCCAGCGACGACCACGACTCACTGACCGCGTCCCGCGAATTCATGTCGTGGGCGGTCAACGACGCAATCAAACTCGGCGAACTCACCACCGACACCGACGTCAACCATCTGGTCGAAATGCTGGTCGCGGTGATGTGGGGCATGGGCTTCTATGCCGGCTTCGTCGGAAGCCACGACGAGCTGAATTCGGTGGTGCACAAGTTCGAGCTGTTGATGGCCAACAAGCTGTGGAACCTGCACGAATAAACCCGCAACCTGCGGTGATGTAGCCCACAGTCTGTATAGCTCTGCTAAGTTTTTAGATAGCATTGCTGAATGACCGATGTGAGTGAGGTGCGGCTGGTCCGCACGGATGGCGACAGCTGGGACATCACCGAAAGCGTGGGCGCGACGGCCTTGGGTGTCGCCGCTGCGCGGGCCGCGGAAACCGCTCGCCCGGACGCGCTGATCCGCGACGAATTCGCCTATCTGTTGACCGCCTCCGCAGGCCCCGCGTGGGCGCAGATGGCCAGTGCAGACGACGAGTGGCTCGGTGACAACGAGGATGCCCGGCGGATGCAGGCCATGGCGCGTGACTACCAGGCCGTGCGGACGCACTACTTCGACGGCTACTTCACCGCGGCGGTTCGCACCGGTATCCGCCAGGTCGTCATCCTGGCCGCGGGACTGGACTCCCGCGCGTATCGACTCGACTGGCCCGCGGGCACCACGGTGTTCGAGATCGACCAGCCGAAGGTGCTCGAGTACAAGACGTCGACGCTGGACGCCCACGGTGCAGTGCCCACCTCGCGACGCGTCCCGGTGGCGGTGGACCTGCGCGACGACTGGCCCGCAGCACTTGTGTCCGCCGGGTTCGATCCGGCGCAACCGACCGCCTGGCTCGCCGAAGGCCTGCTGCCGTATCTCCCCGGCGACGCCCAGGACCGGCTCTTCGAGATGATCACCGCGAACAGCGCGGCGGGCAGCCAGATCGCGGTCGAGGCGTTCAACATTCAACCGTCGCAGTACTCCCCGGAAAAGCGAGCGGCCCGGCGGGAACGATCCGCCCAGCTGCGCGAGCGCCTGGGACTGGATGTCGACGTCGACACATTGATGTACACCGACGACGCGCGGGCCGACGCCGCCGAATGGCTGGCCGCGCACGGCTGGCGCGTCGCCGCCGTGCCCAGCGCCGAGGAGATGACGCGCCTGGGGCGGCCGACCACCGAAAACCTCGTGGAGGAAGCGCTGGACAGCGTGTTCGTGCACGCCCGGCTAGAGGGGTAGCTCGCGCTGAGGTTGGGCCTTCTGGGCGACCCAACCGGTTGGTTAGGATCGGGTATTCCTCCTCGGGTCAGGAAGGACACCCACCATGACCACCGAATCCGTCGCGCCTGAAGCCGTCAAAGCTCCGGCCACCGACATCCCCGCCATCGTCGGCAAACTTCGGGACACATTCAAGTCCGGTCGCACCCGCAGCGTTGAGTGGCGCAAACAGCAGCTGCGGGCTCTCGAGGCGATGATGACGGAGAACGAGGCGGCCATCGCCGCGGCGCTCGAACAGGACCTGGGCCGCAGCCCGTTCGAGGCATGGCTGGCCGACATCGCCAGCACCGCAGGCGAGGCCAAGGACGCCGCAAAGAACGTGCGCAAGTGGATGCGCCGCAAGTACCGCCTGCTGGAGATGTCGCAGCTGCCCGGGCGCGGATGGATCGAGTACGAGCCCTACGGCACCGTGCTGGTCATCGGCGCCTGGAATTTCCCATTCGTCTTGACGCTGGGACCTGCTGTCGGCGCGATCGCCGCGGGCAACACCATGGTTCTCAAGCCCTCGGAGGTGTGCCCGGCATCGTCGGCGCTGATGGCCGAGCTGGTGCCGAAGTACCTCGACAACGACGCGATCGTCGTGATCGAAGGCGACGGAGCGGTCAGCCAGGAGCTCATCGCGCAGGGCTTCGACCACATCTGCTTCACGGGTGGCACCGAGATCGGCCGCAAGGTATATGAAGGCGCCGCACCTCATTTGACGCCGGTCACCCTGGAGCTCGGCGGCAAGAGCCCGGTGATCGTGTCCGCGGACGCCGACATCGACGTGGCGGCCAAGCGGATCGCCTGGACCAAGTTCATCAACTCCGGCCAGATCTGCATCGCGCCGGACTACGTGCTGGCCGACGCGAAGATCCGCGACCAACTCGTCGACAAAATCAAAGCTGCCGTGACGACCTTCGAGGCGGAAAACCCCGGCGGCAGGCGCATCGTGAACCAGCGGCACTTCGACCGGCTCACGGCGTCGCTGGCCGCGACCAAGGGCGATGTCGTCATCGGCGGCGGTTCGGATTCGTCGAAGATCAGCATCCAGCCGACGGTCGTCGTGGACCCCGACCCGGCCGAACCGCTGATGACCGACGAGATCTTCGGACCGATTCTTCCCGTGGTCACCGTCCAATCCCTGGACGACGCAATCGGTTTCGTGAACTCGCGACCGAAGCCCCTTTCGGCCTATCTGTTCACCAAGACCAAGAGCATTCGCGATCGGGTGATCAAAGAGGTGTCGGCCGGCGGCATGGTGATCAACCACCTGCTGTTCCAGTTCTCCACGAACAAGCTGCCGTTCGGCGGCGTCGGGCCGTCGGGCATGGGCGCCTATCACGGCAAGTTCGGCTTCGAGCAGTTCAGCCACAAGAAGACCGTGATGACCAAGCCAACCCGACCCGATGTCGGCGCCTTCATCTATCCCCCGTATACAGAGAAGGCTTTCAAGCTCGCCAGACGGCTGTTCTAGGAAGGAACCTTCATGCCAGGAGTGCAGGATCGTGTCATCGTCGTCACCGGGGCCGGAGGCGGACTCGGACGCGAATATGCGTTGACGCTCGCCAAGGAGGGCGCCAGCGTAGTCGTCAATGACCTCGGCGGTGCGCGTGACGGCACCGGTGAGGGACATTCGATGGCCGATCAGGTCGTCAAGGAGATCAAGGACGCAGGCGGCCGCGCGGTGGCCAACTATGACTCCGTGGCTGAGCCGGAGGGCGCCGCGAACATCATCAAGACTGCCGTCGACGAGTTCGGCAAGGTCGACGGTGTGGTTTCCAACGCGGGCATCCTGCGCGACGGCACCTTCCACAAGATGGAGTTCGCTAACTGGGACGCGGTGCTCAAGGTGCACCTGTACGGCGGCTACAACGTGATCCGCGCGGCGTGGCCGCACTTCCGGGAGCAGAGCTACGGCCGCGTCGTCGTCGCCACCTCGACCAGCGGCCTGTTCGGCAACTTCGGCCAGGCCAACTACAGCGCCGCCAAGCTCGGGCTCGTCGGCCTGATCAACACGCTGGCGCAGGAGGGCGCGAAGTACAACATCAAGACCAATGCCGTCGCGCCGATCGCTGCCACCCGCATGACCGAGGACATTCTTCCGAAGGAAGTGCTGGAGAAGCTGACGCCGGAATACGTGGCGCCGGTCGTCGCGTACCTGTGCACCGAAGAGGTGCCCGAGACCGCGTCGATCTTCATCGTGGGTGGCGGCAAGGTGCAGCGCGCCGCGCTGTTCCAGACCGACGGCGTCACGTTCCCGGATGTCCCGAGCGTCGACGACGTCGCGGGCAAGTGGGGCGAGATCACCGACCTGTCGGCGGCGCAGCCTGCCACGTTCAGCCTCCGCTGAGATCTAGATGAAAGCGCTTGTAGCGCAGGAGCTTTCCGGACCTTCGGGACTGGTCTACACCGACGTCGAGGATGTCGGCGGCGAGGACGCAATTGTCGTCGACGTCGGCGCGGCGGGGGTGAGCTTTCCTGACCTGTTGCTCCTGCGCGGCGAGTATCAGCTGCGTCTGGAGCCGCCGTTCATCCCCGGCATGGAGGTCGCCGGGGTGGTGCGGTCGGCGCCCTACGAGTCCGCGTTCAAGCCGGGCCAACGGGTGACCGCGCTCGCGATGCTGGGTGGGTGGGCCGAACAAGTGGTGGTGCCGGCGGAGAATATTCGGCCCACTCCGGATGACCTCGACGACGCCGAGGCCGTCGCGCTGCTGGGCAATTACCAGACGATGTACTTCGCGCTGGCCAAACGCGGCGCGCTACGGCACGGCGAGACAGTGTTGGTGCTGGGATCGGCGGGCGGTGTCGGCACGGCTGCCGTGCAGATCGCGAAGGCGTTGGGCGCCAAGGTAATCGCGATGGTGCACCGGCCGCACGCAACAGAGTTTGTCGAGTCGTTGGGCGCCGACGTCGTGCTGCCGTTGACCGAGGGCTGGCTGCAGGCGGTGAAGGACGCGACAAGTGGCCGCGGGGTGGACCTGGTGGTGGACCCCATCGGCGGCGAGGCGTTCGACGACGCCGTTCGGGCGCTGGATACCGAGGGTCGGCTGTTGGTGATCGGCTTTGCGGCGGGCGGGATCCCGACGGTCAAAGTCAATCGACTGTTGCTGCGCAACATCAGTGTCATTGGCGTCGGATACGGCGAGTACGTCAACCGCAAGCCGGGGTCCCAGTCGGTGTTCGAGTTCGGCGTCGCCGAATTGGTCAAGGCAGGGCTGCGTCCGCCGCCGCCGCTGCGGTTCCCGTTGGCCAAGGGTGCAGAAGCGCTACAGACTCTGGCCGACGGCGGCGTGCTCGGCAAGGTCGTGCTCGAGCCGTGACTCCGAAGGCGTTGGCGTTCGACGTGTTCGGCACCGTCGTCGATTGGCGCTCCAGTGTCATTCGTGAGCTCCAGCAGTTCGGCCAACGCCATGGCCTGCAACAGGATTGGCCGAGCTTCGCCGATGACTGGCGCGCCGGATATGCCCCCGCGATGGATCGTGTGCGCAAGGGCGATCTTCCGTGGACGAGAATCGACGACTTGCACCGCTTGATTCTCGAGGAACTGCTGGGCGCGGCCGGCGTCACGTCGATCTGCAGTGAGGACGTCGACGAGCTCAACATGGCCTGGCACCGACTCGACCCGTGGCCGGATTCTGTGGCGGGGCTGACCCGGCTGAAGCAAAAGTTCGTCATCACAACGCTTTCCAACGGCAACATGTCGCTGCTGACCAACATGGCCAAGCGCGCCGGGCTGCCCTGGGACTGCGTGATCTCCGCCGAACTGTTCCACCACTACAAGCCGGACCGGGAGGCCTACCTCGGCTGCGCCGACCTGCTCGGGGTGGCGCCAGATGAGCTCATGCTCGTCGCCGCACACCCCAGCGACCTCAAGGCCGCCAGCGCCGCGGGGTTAAGGACAGCGTACGTCGACCGGCCACTGGAGCATGGCCCCGGCAGCGAGCCCCACACCGTAGGCGCCAACAAGTTTGATCTCACTGCAACGGATTTCATCGATCTCGCGGGAAAGCTGGGCGCATGAGTACCGGCGGCATCGTTCTCGTCGCGCTGGCCATTGCGGTCGGGATCGTGGGAATCGTGGTACCGCTGCTGCCAGGCACGTTGTTGGTGTTCGGTGCGATCGCAGTGTGGGCGGTCGTCGAGCACAACGTCACCGCCTGGGTGACACTCGGCGTGGTGACCGTGGTGGTGGCCGTCTCGACGCTGATCAAATATCTGTGGCCGATGCGGCGGATGCGGGAGGCCGACGTCCGCACGATGAGCCTGGCGGCCGGTGCGGTGCTCGGGATTATCGGCTTTTTCGTCATTCCGGTGCTGGGTCTGGTGATCGGCTTTGTCCTCGGCGTGTACCTGGCGGAACTTTCGCATCGTCGGGACCAGCGGGTGGCGTGGACGTCGACCAAGCACGCGCTCAAGGGTGTCGCGCTGTCGGTGGGCGTGGAACTGTGTGGCGCGCTGCTCGCTACGGCGGCCTGGGTGGCTGGTGTCTATCTGACCCAGTAGCGGCGATGATCGCGCGCACGGTCCGTCGGCAGCGGCCGCATTCCGATCCGGCGCCGCACGCGTCGGCGACCTGTTTGGACGTCGTCGCGCCTGCGGCGACGGCCCGACTGATGGTGTCGCTGGTGACGCCAAGACACAGGCATACATACATCAGGACTCGTCACTGATGCGCATCATGTGCGCGATCCTGCCGATGAACACCGGCGGATAGGCGCCGACGCCGGCGTCGGAGAACCACTCGGCGGCGACGTCCGGCCGGCGCAGCCAGCGTCGCGCGCTTACCTCGTCGGACAGCTCGTGCAGGAACATGATTTCGTCGGGATCATCGAAGGCTTCGAAGATTCGCACCCGTCGAATTCCCGCTTTCTGGAACAGGTCTCGCGTCTCGCGAACGTGAAGACGGAAGGCGGCGGGGTCGTCGACGACCATGATGCCGGCAATGACGATGCCGGGCGGAGCGGTGTCGGCACCGTCGAAATCGAACCGCTCGATCAGCTCGCCCGCAAAGACGGCGGGCAGATCGTCGACACCGACTTCGTCGAACCACTCGAAGAACGCTCGGGACCGCAACAGTTCGGCGACCGGTTCGCGGGTGCGCAGTGCGATCGTCACCAGCACGCGCTCGGGGTCGGTGGTCGAGGTGAAGACGAACACGTGGTGCGCACCGAGCGCGGCAAGTTCATCGCGGCGTCGCTGCAGCAGCGGCCACACGCGCGTCGGATCGGGCACGCGGTAGTCGGTAGTCAGTACAAGCGAGTGCGCTGGATCGGGATTCATCGTCGGTAAGGACGCTACCCATCTCCGCGGAAGGGCACTTTCGTTTTTGCCCGCGTACCGAGCGACAACCGAGCTGTCGCTTGCTACGCGGGCAATTCGGGAACTATCCCAGGAGGGTCGCGCGCGCCTTGGCAATATCGGTCGCTGCCACACCTGCCGCGTGGAGGTAGTCCTTCAGCGAGCCGTAGTTCTGCTCGATCGAGCGACGAGAGGCATCTAGATAATCCTCCTGCACGCCCAGCACCTCGTCGGTCAGCCTCGCCTCGGCGAAGGTGATTACCTCGTGAGTCTCGGAACGGTCGCGCACCGACTCCAGGATCTGTTCGCGCAGTCGTGGCACCGCCGCGTTGCTTCGCAGGAAATCGGCCATGATGGCGTCGCGGTCCACACCGATGGCATCGAGCACCGTCGCCACGGTGAAGCCAGTTCTGTCCTTGCCCGCGAAGCAGTGGGCGATCACCGGCCGCCCATCGGCAAGCAGCGAAATGACTTGCCGCACAGCACGTTGCGCACCGCCGAGGGTCGGGAATCGGAGGTACTCCTCGGTCATGAACCGGTGGGCGGCCACCGCGACGTCTTCGTCGTCGGGCTTCTCGCTCATCATCTTCTGGAACGCCGTTTCGTGCGGCGCCTCCCCGCTGACAGCGGCAACCTCGTGGAAGTGCAAAAGGTGTACTTCCACGCCCTCGGGCACCAGACCCGGCCCGTGACGCTCTACTTCGCGGGCCGATCGCAGGTCGGCGACATCGGTGATCCCCAGCTGGCGAAAGACCTCGCGGCCCGAGTCGTCGAGCCGGCTCAGCTCGCTGGACCGGAAGAAACGCCCCGGCCGCACACCTGTCTCCTCGGCGACATCACGAAAGTTCCACGCCCCCGACAGTTCCCCGACGTCCACCGCCACTAGCTTGTCACCGCCGCGGCGAAGGCGCTCTTCTCGCGACCGATCTCCGCCCGCGCGATGGTGCGCATGTGCACCTCGTCGGGGCCGTCGAACAGCCGCATCGCCCGGTGCCAGCTGTACAGCCGGGCCAGCGGGAAGTCGTCGGACACCCCCGCCGCGCCGTGCACCTGGATCGCGCGATCGATGACATCACAGGCCACCTGCGGGGCGACCGCCTTGATCTGAGAGACCAGCACGTGGGCCTCCTTGTTGCCGTGCTGGTCGATGGTCCACGCCGCCTTCTCGCACAGCAGCCGGGCCTGGTCGATCTCGTTGCGCGAACGCGCAATCTGCTCGCGCACCACGCCCTGCTCGGCAAGTGGCTTGCCGAACGCCACCCGCTTCTGCACCCGGTCGACCATCAGCGCCAGCGCTCGCTCGGCGGCGCCCAACGCGCGCATGCAGTGATGAATGCGGCCCGGCCCGAGCCGGGCTTGGGCGATCGCGAACCCCGCACCTTCCTCCCCGAGCAGGTTCTCCACCGGCACCCGCACGTTGTCGTAGACGATCTCGCAGTGCCCGTGCTGGTCCTGCCAGCCGAACACCGGCGTCGACCGCAGAATGTTCACCCCGGGGGTATCGACGGGCACCAGCACCATCGACTGCTGCTGATGACTGGCCGCGTCGGGGTTCGTGCGACCCATCACGATCAGGATCTTGCAGCGCGGGTCCGACGCCCCGGTCGTCCACCACTTGCGGCCGTTGATCACGTAGTCGCCGCCGTCGCGGGTGATCAGTGTTTCGATGTTGCGGGCGTCGCTGGAGGCCACCGCGGGCTCGGTCATCGAGAACCCGCTGCGGATCTCGCCGGCCAGCAGCGGTTCCAACCATTGCTTGCGCTGTGCTTCGGTGGCGAACAGATGCAGGGTCTCCATGTTGCCGGTGTCCGGGGCCGCGCAGTTGGTGACCTCGGGGGCGATCTCCAGGCTCCAGCCGGTCAGCTCGGCCAGCGGCGCGTACTCCAGATTCGTCAGTCCCGACTCGGCGGGCAGAAACAGGTTCCACAGCCCGCGTTCCTTGGCCAGCTTCTTGAGTTCTTCGACGACCGGCGGCACCGTGTGGTCCTCGGGGCCAGCTTCCCGGCGATACCGGTCGTACGCCTCCTCGGCGGGGAAGACGAACTCGGTCATGAAAGCGGTCAGCCGCTTGTGGTAGTCCTGCGCCTTGGCCGACATCGCGAAGTCCATGCCTGCACGATATGACACCCTTCGATTAGGGGAATCGCCGCAGTCCGTCGAGCGTAAGAACATGACATGACCGAAAGCCGACCGCCGTTCCCACCGTTCACCCTCGAGACCGCGAGGCAGAAGGTCCAGGCCGCCGAGGACGCCTGGAACACCCGCGACCCCGAACGGGTCAGCCTGGCGTACACCGTCGACTCCCAGTGGCGGAACCGCGACGAGCACGTCGTCGGGCGAGAACAGATCGTCGCCTTTCTCACTCGCAAGTGGCAGCGCGAACTCGACTACGTCCTGCGCAAGAGCCTGTGGGGCTTTCGGGAGAACCGGATGGCGGTGCGTTTTCAATACGAATCCCATGACGCCGACGGGCAGTGGTACCGCAGCTACGGCAACGAGCTGTGGGAATTCACGCCAGAAGGCCTGATGGCACGCCGTGAAGCCAGCATCAATGACGTGAAGATCGACGAATCGGAGCGGCGCTACTTCGGCCCTCGCCCGGAGTCGGAGTATGGACTCGACATTCCTTTGTGGTGACGTGAAGAGGCCCTCCCCGGGGAGGTTGTCGGGAAGGGCCTCAGGAGAGTGGTCTGGCTATTCGCCGGCCGGGAGGTTGATGATCAGACCGCCGTCGTGGTGCCGGTGGCGGGGGATCACGATGACCGGCGGCCGGGCGATCGTGTTCGGGGTGGCGACGATGCCTGGGCGCGGGGTCGGCTGGTAGGAGTAGGTGCCTGCATTGGCCATGCCTGCCAGGCCGAGGGCGGCGCCACCGAGGATGCCTGCCGAGATGGCGGGCAGGGCGATGTAGCGGGCGAAGCTGCGGGTGATGGTCATCTGAGTTCTCCTGTGGGGATGGGCTTTTCGGTTCTCCTGCCGGTCTCTCCGGCGTTGAGATAACTCTCTCGCGTTTGGTCGGCTAGGTCTGTCGGGTGATCGGCGGTTGAATGGGTGGAATCCCGTGTCCACCGATCGGGGGATATGCGGCCGGCCGCGCATAGAGAAGCCCTCCCCAGGGCTACTTAGGGGAGGGCTTCGGTCTATGGGGTTATCAGCGGGTGTAGCTCGGCTGCAGCTCGGCGAGGTGGTGCACGCCGTGGTGCCAGTACCAGCCGGGCTGGGCCTGCGGCGCCGGGTGCGCCTTGACCGACGGCACCGCGACGATG
>Ga0075428_100001545_pt1 | contig 24630 bp, 20 predicted proteins | sample RhiMetdeltSRZDD2_FD_75291 | JGI IMG/M metagenome (GOLD analysis project Ga0075428, IMG submission 75291) | Populus rhizosphere microbial communities from Tennessee, USA - Rhizosphere MetaG P. deltoides SRZDD2 | ecosystem: Host-associated > Plants > Roots > Rhizosphere > Soil | place: USA... | reverse complement strand
ACATCGCGTCCTGTTTTGGGGCATTCTTGGCGCCATTATCATGAGAGCCATCTTCATTGGAATGGGCGTCGCGCTGATTCAACGCTTTCATTGGATCATCTATATCTTCGGAGCATTTCTCGTCTTGACTGGAATCAAGATGGCCACCCAGGGAGAGAAGGAGTTGCGTCCAGAGAGGAACCCGGTGCTCAAGCTCTTTCGAAAATTGATGCCGGTTACCGAAGACTATGTGCAAGGCCGCTTTTTTGTACGGAGGAACGGTCAGTCTCTGGCGACTCCATTGTTTGTTGTCTTGCTACTGGTTGAATCGACAGACTTGGTGTTCGCTGTGGACTCCATTCCGGCGGTCCTTGCCATAAGCCAGGACCCTCTGATTGTTTATACCTCAAACATTTTCGCGATTATGGGCTTGCGGTCGATCTTCTTCGCCCTGGCCGGAATCATTCAGTTGTTTCACTACCTGCAATACGGCCTCTCGATCATTCTGATATTTGTCGGGACGAAGATGGTTCTGTCGAACGTTTACAAAATACCCGTGGGAATCGCATTGGGTGTGGTGGCAGGAATTTTGGCTGTCTCGGTCCTCGTCTCGGTTCTGTGGCCTCCCAAGAAGCTGGAGGCGTCACCGGTCGAGGTCGATCCCGGGGGCAAGGATAAGTCCGATCAGGGTTCGTGACGAATGACGCGCACGCGGTGAGCCTCGCTGTCGCCAACGTAAATAGAGCCATCGCTTCCCACGAACACACCGTGAGGTCGAGACATCTTGCATGATTTTGGGTCACCTTCTGGGCCATCCCCGCGGTCACCTGTTCCGGCAATGAGCTCCAATGTCTGCTTGCGGATGTCAATCATTCGCAGGCTGTGACTTTCCGTGTCTGTGAGGTAGATGTTTCCATTCGGGCCAACACTCAGGCCCTTGGGTCCGGAGAGCGTTGCGAGCTTGGCGGGTCCGCCGTTGCCGCTGAATCCTTGGGTGCCGGTTCCAGCAACATGATGAAGTCGTCCTCGCTTCAAATCCAGTTTGTAAACGGCGTTGCCCTCGCGTAGAGCCAGCCACAAGTTTCCTTGTTTATCAAAGTCGAGAGCGCGTGGACCGTTGAGAGGCGTGCCGGCAATCTTTGCACCGTCAGGAGTCGGGGCTCGCTCGCCTGTGCCCGCAAAGGTCGTAATGATCCCGCTTTTCAGGTTGACGCGACGGATTCGGTGATTCCGAATGTCACAGATATAAAGATTCCCTTTCTGATCGAGCTGAATACTGTGCGGTTCGTGAAGCGAGGCTGAAACAGCCGGGCCTCCATCGCCCGAGAATCCAGCCTTGCCGTTCCCGGCCACGGTTCGAATCAACCCCGTTCGAGCGTCAACAAAGCGCACCACATGGTTCATCCGTTCGACAACATAGAGGTTGCCATGCCGGTCGAAGCGCAATTCATAAGGTTCGTTCATGGAGGCTTCCGTGGCCTTCTGACCGTCGCCCGAGTAGCCGCGCTTCCCATTTCCCGCAACGGTGGTAATGGTCCCGTCACGAGACACTTTGCGGACCACGTGGTTGTCTGTGTCGCAGATGTACAGAGCACCATCGGCTCCAATTGCGATGCCATAGGGATTGTTAATCCGCGCACGCGAAGCAGGGCCTCCATCGCCTGAATATCCACGCTGACCAGTCCCCGCAACAGTGCTGATTTTGGTTTGTGCTGCCGCAGGAGGCAAATGGCTCCAAGCGGAGGTACCCGCTAGCAGGATCAGCAAACCGAGTATCATGCGCAACATGCCTAAAGCAGCTCCAAGCATTTCGATGGCCTCCTACTACTGCTGTTCGACGGAGTATCCCTTACGTTTGAGCAATTCGACGACGCCATCGCGCCCGACCAAATGCGCTGCCCCCACGACGACGAGGGTCTTGTTCCCACCCTGCAGATGGCCCTCGATGACTGGGAGCCATCTTCGATTTCTTTCACTGATGAGCTTCGCATAAACGTCCGGATACTCTTTGAAGCTTTGCAGCAGCAGATTGTCTAATTGTTTCTCCTGACCAGAAGCCCAGGCACGTACCAACTCTTCAAACTCTGTCTCAAACTGATCGAGCTCTTTCAGTGTCTGCAGCAAGGATTCCTCCTGGGTCTTAGCCGACAAGGAATCCATTAGGTTGATCTGAAATTCTGCCGTTTCCAGTCCCAGTACTTCTTTGTTCGATTTCGTTGCCCGGTCAAAGAAGTGCCGGTCAACGCCATTATCAGCGTCGTAGCCCAGCTGCTGCATCTTCATGGCGACCAGCGACAGCGACAGGAACCAGGGTTTCATTCGCTTGAGAGCTTCCATATTCAACCCCATCGCTTCTACCTTCTGTTGCACGGCCTGGTAGGTTGCGGGTGACAGTGTCTCGTTCAACGTCTTACCTCCGGGCAGCAACGCCTTGGCCAGCACCATCTGTTGAGCGTCCGATGAATTCAGAGAGTCCAGATTCACTTCGAACACGAGCTTGGTCGAGTTGACGAAAGCTTGCTCGATTGCCGGGCTCAACGGATAGGTGTCGGATTTCAAAAGGTGGACCGAGCCGAGAAGATAAACTGTGCTGTCCTTCGAAGCAACTCTCCAGAGGCAACTCTTAACAGCAGCTTGGCCCGCAGTCTGACCCGCGACCTGAACGGAGCGAACGAGAAGAAGCAGGAGCAGCCAGCATGCTCGATGGTACCTGCTCAAATGGCGCATGAAACGAATCCTTTCGTTGACAAATCAGATGGCACTGATCATGGCGACCGTCGGCGACTCAATCGTTGCAACCGAGTCAGTGAAGCGACATCGAACCGAAATCCGAATCGCAGGAGGGCGGCGGATCGAAACGTGGAAGCAAGAATATCACTGAATGGTCGAAGCAGTCCAAACCTGAGAACGGCAAAACGAATTCGGAAACGGCCGATTGCAAATGCTGACATGCTGTAGGAGCTGAATCTGCTTGCGGGGCCTTTGTCCTTGACAGCCTAAAATTGGGCATTGTATATTCTGCCGGTTTTAGCTCCTTCTGGGCGGTTAGCTCAGTTGGGAGAGCACATCCCTTACAAGGATGGGGTCACTGGTTCAAACCCAGTACCGCCCACCACTGTTCCTAATGATGCGGGGTCGTAGTTCAGTTGGTTAGAACGCTGGCCTGTCACGTCAGAGGTCGCGGGTTCGAATCCCGTCGGCCCCGCCACTCCCTCACCCAGCAATGAGTCTTCAGAAAGAGTACGTGCACCATCTTTCCCGCCGCGTTGTGGACGAACTCATCCGGCGCGAGATGATTGAAACTTCAGGAGTGGTGTTGCTCAGAGAAAAAATTCTGGCAGTGATGGAAGAGGAACTGGGTCTTGAAGACCGCATTAACGAGGAAGTGCGAGAGATATTGAAAGGCTATGCAGACGAGATGCGCAATACGGGCGTTTCGTATCAGGATATGTTCAAAGTTGTGAAGAACAAGCTGGTCAAAGATAAGAAAGTGGTGTTGTGACGCATGCGCTTGAGTCGTGAAAAGATCAACAAGCTCTCGCATCTGGTTACCGAAGAGCTGGTCAGGCTGGATAACCTCGAGTTCATCGAGGATCGCAACACCATTCGGTTGGAGATTGTGAAAATTCTAAACGAAGAGCTGAAGAAAGAAGAGGCCCTGGATCAGGAAGCGCGAAAAAAAATTGCTTCTCAAAAGAAGACGGTCCCGGAAGGCAGTTTGGAGTGGGACATACTGTATCGAAAGTACTATGCTGAAGAGGTGAAGAAACTCTAGGTGGGATTCTGGGAGTTCACGCAAAAGGCCGGCCCATTGGGCCGGCCTTTTTGTTGTCCGAATCCGACAAACATTCAGTTCGTTCGCCGCTTCAACGTCGGGCGGTCTTCATCCTTTTGTGTTGGCTCATCAGAGGCATCTTCTGTCTCACCGCTTGTGCGGCGTTTCAGTGATGGCCGATTTGACTTTTCACCTTCGGCAGGACGCTTGCGGTTTTCAAATGCAAGCAATTTACCCTTGATATGATCAAATTCTGAGGTGTTAATGACGTATTGATCACCTTCTGGCAAGATGGTAGAGATACTTGCCTGAGTTTTTTCAATGCGATCTGCTGTCGGTGGATGGGTCGAGAACGCTTTAGATAGCTTGCCGGGTTTCTTTTTTTCCTGAGCCTGAATTTTTTCAAAGAATGATACGAACGCGGTGGGATCGTATCCCGTCTTGTAAACGTACTGGAGTCCTAGAAAGTCTGCTTCCGTCTCGGCTGACCGGCTAAACTGCAGGAACTTGAGCGGAATCAGAAAGCCTGCGGCTTGATAAAGACCGTAACCCAGCCCGCCACCCAAAAAAATCAGTGGTATCGTGGCGTAGTTGGCAATCGTGCCTTTGGTGTATTGCTCGGTCCCATGGCGTGCAGCAACATGAGCAATCTCATGGGCCATGACGCCGGCCAGTTCTGCTTCTTCGTCAGCAGAAGTAATCAAACCAGAATTCACATAGAAAAAACCGCCCGGCAATGCAAACGCATTGATCTCGTCGGAGTCTACGACTTTGATCGTAAACGGCACTTTCGCGTCCGAGTTGCGAACCAAGTTCTGGCCTACGCGACTCACGAACTCATTGATCTCTGGATCGTCGATTAGCTTCACCTGCCTCTCGATTTCCTGAGCCAAGCCCTTGCCCAAGGCAATCTCTTTCTCAATGGACATCATATTCCAATTGCCTTTGTTGATGTCCCGATTCCCTATCTCCTCTACATCGGAGTTTTTCTTCTTGTCGCCGGCAAGCGTGAGGGTGCCTGGAGAGAGGGAAAGGGCAGAGATCAAAGCTAGGCTTACTAGTTGTTTCAATTTCTTCATGGTGTGAGAACTCCTTTCCTTCCTCAGGCACTTCTCTGATCCATCCATGCTAGCACTCCAGTGACTCTATTTCTCCTAGAAAAAAAACCGTTCCTAGATTGTGCCACTGCATGGAGGGAACACTGGGTGGGTCGGATGAGCTATTTCAACCCAACCTAATCGAACTGGCGCATTAGACTCGCTCTTGCGAAGGAAGGTTGTCTGAAAAGGGTTGAATCCGTCGTGACCGATCCGACAGCCTCTGAAGGCGACAAAAAGCTCTAATCCAGTGTTCTGAAGAAACCGATGGATAATCGTCTGAGCGATTCGCCACTGTGGACCCCTCGAATACCGGGATAAATCGAAGATGACTACCAAGAAAGTTTCAGCAGGACAAATGTGGAAAAGCGAGCAGACAGGAGAAGTCTTTGTCGTAACTTCGCTTTACAGGGACGTTTTGGCTTCCTTCGCCATGCTGCGGGCGATTCACTCCGCTACCAACGAAAACAACAAACGAGCCAAAGTTATCAGAATCGAAGGTGGCGGGGAGTGCATCGTGGGGTTCAGCATTGCAGAGCAGGTTTGAACTAAATCCTGCCGCTTTCCCAAGAGCTTATTTCTTGCGCTTCGTCGCGTGCTTCTTAATCGGCTTGACTAACTTCGCTTTGGAAGGTTGAGCCACTGGAGTCTTTGGTGGAAGGTCCTTCCTCACGAGCTTTGGAGTAGGCTCCGGCTTCGAGGCGACCTTTTCGCGTCGAGCGGAGTTCTTGGACTTCAGAACTCCTTTCTTTTGAGCAATTAGAATGATATCTGAGCCATTTGGATCGTAGTCCTCGAAGTTGTAGTTCCGATATGAATCCAACTTGGCAAAACCAACAGATTTAAGGGCCGATTCTAATTCCTTCTTCAGATAGGGATGGATCTCGGTGGTATAGACCGAGGATTCCCATCGGTTTTCATGCCATCGAAACTTGGCAATGCTGAGGTTCAGAGTCTTTGGATTGAAGTCCAACAGGCGAAAGAAGAGCGTCTCTTCGGTCCCATTTCTAGAACCTGTTGGGGGAGTGAACCTGGCATGCTGCTTCATGATGAAATCATAGTTTCTGGCCTGAATCACGAACAAACCACCTGGATTCAAACTCTTATAAACTTCTTGAAATAACTTCCTGAGGTCTTGGCCAGACTTAACGTGGGCTACGGTGTCGCCGAGGCAGGTAATCAGGTCGAACCCCTCAGAGAACCTCTTGGACATGTTCAGGTAGTCGCCCAAGATGTACTCGACGGTGACGCCGCAGGTTATTGAGTTGGTCTTGGCCTTCTGTATCATTTTTGGACTGACGTCGATTCCAGAGGCATCCAATCCCAATCGGCGAAGCATGATGACGTGGAATCCTGTACTGCAGGCAACATCTAGAGAACTCTTTAATTTATTATCAGTTACGAGTTTCTTGAAAAACATTCCTTCGGTTCCAATGCGAGTCGGCCAAGAAATCAGCTGGTCAAAGGACTCACTCAGGAGCTCGAAAAACTCAAGCTGCGAAAGAATGTTTTTTTCCATGAAATTCTGCAACTCGCAGGAAAAGAATCACTTCCAACTTGATCGGTTTCTGGAATTTATATCAAACAGGTGAGCGTCTGCAAGGGAAAAACAGGACGCAATGCGGTGAGGATGCTTTAGCGGGAGGAGGCAAGCGGCTTCAACTTTGAAGTTTCCTTCCAAGTGTATGCAATTCTGTGTACCACAGTCAGATTGGAAAAAAAGGCCATCACCCACAGAATAGGAGCCATCCGATCGGTAAGTGTTCCGAGGATCATCAGAACCATTCTCTCGGGACGCTCCATGAATCCGACTTTGCACAGCGGGATTAGAGACTCGGCACGGGCTCTTGTGTAACTCGTCATTACCGCACCCACAAGTGCAATACCTGAAAGGACTACGTAGGCCAGCCGTTGCCCCTTCGCGTAATAGACAATCAGTCCCAAGAACATCGCGATGTCTGAATATCGATCAAGAACCGAGTCGAAAAAAGCTCCAAATTGGGTGACATTATTCGTGGTTCGGGCGACCCTGCCGTCGAGCATGTCGAAAATTCCCGCGACGATGATGATCAGGCCGGCTTGAAAGAACCTTCCGCGCGCCAAGTAGACTGCTGAAACCATCGTGACCAGAAATCCTGCAAACGTCAGAATGTTGGGGCTGATTCTCAGCGCCGCGACTCCGGCTACAATTAGATCCAGAATTGATTTGCAGATCTTGCCTATGATTTGACTAAACATGGCCTCACTCTGCGGTTTCAGGCTGATCGTGAATCGTAATCAACTTCAATACTTCGAATTCTTTGACGCCGCCTGGCGTTGTTATCTTGACGGTATCGCCCACTTGGTGGTTGAGGAGCCCCTTGCCGATCGGGGATGTCGTGGAGATCAACCCTTTTTGATGATCTGATTCCTCGACAGATACCAGCTTGTAGGTAATCTCGATGCCTTTCTGCATATCGTAAAGAACAACAGTCGATCCGTAGGAAGCCTTGTCCGTAGGAAGTTTGTCAAAGTTGATCAGTGCAACCTCAGCCAAGCGCTTTCGTAGGTGCGCCAGCTTGGCGTTTACAATTTCCTGCCGCTGCTTTGCCGTTTGATACTCTGCGTTCTCACTCAGATCTCCCAGCGCCGCGGCTTTCTTGAGTTCTTTGGGCAAATCATTCTTGAGCTCGTACTCAAGAATTCTGATTTCGTCTTCAAGCTTCTTTTTGATCTGGATTGTCATGCACAATTATCCTTCCAAGATAGGGGCGAGAATATAGCGAATTGGAGGCACAAATACAATTTGAATGACGTAAGTGATGGTAGGGCGCTCCCTTTTTTCAGAAATTCACGCTGGTCAGGTTTGTGCTAGACTCAAGTGCTTGTCAACATTAGGTCAAATGGGCTCGCGGTGGACTCAAGGAGATCTCAACTATGCGCGTGCTGGTGACAGGTGGAGCAGGATTCATCGGATCTCATCTCTGCGAGCTTCTCGTTAAGGCAAATCATGAAGTCATCTGTCTGGACAACTATTTCACTGGGTCAAAAAAGAACGTATACCCACTTCTCGATAGGCCGGGGTTTGAAGTCATCCGTCACGACATTATCAACCCGATCGATCTTGAGGTGGATCAGATTTACAATCTCGCTTGTCCAGCGTCTCCTGTCTTCTATCAATTCAACCCGGTCCGAACCATTCAAGCCAACGTGCTCGGTGTTACCAACATGCTGGAGTTGGCGAAACGAACCAAGGCGCGGATCCTGCAAGCATCAACCTCGGAAGTCTACGGCGACCCGATTATCCATCCGCAGCGAGAGGACTATTGGGGGAATGTGAATCCAATCGGCGTGCGGAGCTGCTACGACGAGGGCAAGCGCGTCGCTGAAGCCCTGATGATGGACTACCATCGGCAGTTCGGCGTGGACATTCGAATCGTCAGAATCTTCAATACCTACGGCCCTCGCATGGCGCTGAATGATGGCAGAGTCGTGAGTAACTTTATTGTTCAAGCGTTGCAGGGTGAAGACATCACGATTTACGGGAAGGGAGAACAAACCCGCTCATTTTGCTATGTCTCAGATTTGGTCGCAGGACTGATTGCGATGATGAATACGGCTGACTTCCGGGGTCCCGTCAATCTCGGGAATCCAGGGGAGTTCACGATCCTGAGTTTGGCTGAGAAGGTCATCAAGATGACCACTTCGCCATCCAAGCTGGTCTTTAATGATTTGCCTTCCGACGATCCTGTCAGACGCAAACCGGATATTGGCCTCGCAAAGGAAAAACTCGGCTGGTCCCCGACAATCGACATCGACGCAGGGCTGGTGAGAACAATTGAATACTTCAGGCAAACTCTTGATCGCGGCTAGAGTTAGTTTCAGGTTGGCCACCCCCTGCTATCTTTACGAAACTATGCGGGCGGGGTCAGTGTTGCTAGGCTTCCGCACGACCAGGGTTCTCGAGATCTTGTCGTGCCAAGTAAGTTGTTCAGGGTCGAAGAGTGCCCACAGAAAACCGAGGCCGAAGCATCCGAGCGATACAAGATAGCCAAAGGAACGCAGGCGAGCTTCTTGTAGCGTAATCGGGTTTCCTTGATAGCTGACCACTTCCAAATGTTCATGATCCATTCCTAGAGTCCTGGCACCGAGAGTCGTGAAGGTTCCGATGTAGGAAAGGAAAATGAGCAGTAACACCGAGCCCATTCCCAGCATTGAAGACCGGGTGAAGAGCGCAAACTCGGGAACGAAAAAAACAATCAACACAAATATCAGGAAACAACCGAGGATGAAAAGAGCATCAATGAGTCCCGCTCGGGCCCTTGGGGCAAGAGCCGCTGCCGAAAGACCCTTCTGAACTTGATCTTCCCGTGACAAGGAACTCGGGCTCTCAGCTGACTCGAAGGGCAGCGTGGGTTGGTTGAGGTCTATTTCGATCCGCTCAGCCTTTTCGCCCCTCCGCGGAGTACGCCGCCTCCGACTGGATATTTCAGGTTCCGACGGAGCTATTGAATTCAGTTCCGCAGGAATCTCCAGAGTACTTTCGACTGAAGTTCCTTTCGCACGGTCAATTTTCTCCAGAGCCCTCTCCGCCAACGGATGATACGCGGGGCGCATCGAAGCATCTGTCACACTTTCCGACTCCGGTAGCCCAGGCCTGACAAACTCCCGCTGACGGAAATCCTCATCGAGCACGTCAGACCTAGGTACAGAAGCGTCGGCAGACTTGTCTTTCATGCGCTCCAATTTCAAACTGAGCTGCTCACGCCAGTCAGATTGTGGAACGGGTGCCCGCTGAGCTTGAGCACCTCCGGAAGAAGCTGTCGGCGCCTTGACTCGATTTAGCTCGATGACATTCCCACCTACAGGTGATGATGTGCGCGACGTCAAGTCTATGGGACTCTTGCAGTGTATGCAAAACTTGGCCGCTGGTAAGTTGAGCAGGCCGCATGTGGGACAATTCATGGAAACCCGGAGGCTGGTTTGTAGCAGGAAGGTTTTGGTTTGCGGCTGTCGTCCGCAAACCCGCACTCAGAGCGATGTTAGCAGAAGCATATCAGCGGGGCAATCTTGAATTGAGCCTGCCCGCGTGTTAGATTAGCTGAGTTCCGGAACGATCTAATGACCATGAAAAATGGTGGTCAAGGTTGAGGTCCGATTCTAAGCGTGCTCTTCTGAGTTACCCGCCCTGCTGAGTTGTTGCTTCCGCTGATCTCTTTGCCGAACTCACCTTGCCATCGCTTATGCCTGTCCACGACTGACCCCGATCAGCTGACAGAACGATCCATGGCAAAGGCCATGGATCCCGGTTCGTGTCTCTCGCCAATCAACCTCAACCCCAAGAGTAAACTCTCGCGGTCTTTAGTTCGTGCGCCCGGAGGAAGCACACATTCCGAAGGGTTGTTACTCTTATTAATGGGCCTAGCCTTCAGCCTGCTTTGGCCGGTGGGATCCTTGGGGCAGGAAAAACAGCCTGCCGCAGGTTCCACCAAACAGCAGGAACCGCAGGGTGAATCGCAACGGCCCGATGCCATGAGTGACATCAGTGCAATCGAACAGAAGCGCATTGGCAAAGATGAGTTCCGTGCCACTGGCGAAGTGGAAGTGCGTTATCAGGACATGCTGCTGAAGGCGGATGAAGTTTGGGGAAACAGGCTGACGCAGGATGTTGAAGGCCAGGGTCACGTTTACTTCGAGCAGGGTCAACAGAAAATTTGGGGCGAGCGATTCAAGTTCAACTTGCGAACGAAAACGGGAAGCTTTTACCAAGTCAAGGGCCGGGCCGATCCAGGTTTCATTTTCGAAGCAGCGGAAGTGGAGAAGATCGGTGAAGACAAATACCGGGTGAAGGTTGGCTTTGTGACAGCCTGCGAGGACAAGATTCCGAAGTGGAGCTTCAGTGTCAAGGATGCGGTGTTTCGAATTGACCGGCAGGTGCATCTCAAGCACCCAATTTTCCGCATCAAGAAACTTCCGATCTTTTACAGCCCGTACCTTTATGCTCCGACCAACGAAAGAGAACGCCAGACGGGCTTCCTGATCCCGTCGACAGGAAACTCGAGCAGCCGCGGCCGGTCGATCAGCGACGCCTTTTTTTTGACCCTTGGCCGCAGCGCGGATGTTCTTGCCAACGCGGAATACTATTCTTTGCGTGGTGTTGCAGGAGGCCTGGAATTCAATGCGCGTCCCAGTGAGCGGAGCATGATATACGCACACGGTTTCTTTGCTGCGGACCGCCTTGGACAGGGCGGGCAAAGCGCCCAGATTAAAGCCGACACTCGGTTCGAGAACGGATTTCGCGCCGTGGCTGATGTCTATACTGTCAGCTCTCCTGTATTCCGACAGGTTTATGGCGACTCGTTCTACAACATCGTTCGGCCCGATGAGGTGTCATCTGGCTTTCTTACCCGTAACTTTTCCACTTACAGTGTCAATGTATTTGGCGAGAGACGCCTCACAGAGTTTCCGGAAGGCGCTGTGACCAGCCGGACATTTCCCAGCTTCAATCTTTCAGGCCACAGCCGGCAGGTGAAGGACTGGCCGGTCTATTTGTCCTTCGAAACTTCGGTTGAAGGGCTAAGCCGTTCTGACATCTATCGCTCCACGCCACCTGTGGTTCAACGGTTTGATGTCAGCCCGCGCGTCACAGTGCCGACCAGAAAATTTCGAGGCTTCAGCTTTACGCCTTCCTTTGGCCTCCATCAAACGTTTTACTCCGACCAAGCGTCACCAGAGTTTCCAACGGGCGTTTCTCCCGAAAATCTCGTGCGGACCGCCTTCGATTTCAAGGGCTACTTCAGCGGGCCCAGCTTTGAGAAGGTCTTTGAAGCGGGGGGGAAGCGCTATAAGCATGTTGTCGAACCAGAGGTAACCTATCGCTACATCAACGGTGTGGCCGAGTTCGATCGGATTATTCAGTTCGACGAGCACGACATCATGAGCGATAGCAACGAGGTCGAGTACTCGATTGTGAATCGGTTTTTCTCGCGTCGAGCTACCTCCGACGGTGGATCCACCACAAGTGAGTTTCTTTCTGTCCGAATCGGGCAAAAGTATTTTTTCGATCCCACCTTCGGCGGAGCACTCGTTCCCGGCCAGAGGAATGTCTTCTTCCCGCTGAATATGTTGACTGCGTTTGCCTTTGAGGACGCCTATCGGCGTTTTTCACCGATCATTACCCGGGTACGCTTCACCCCGGCGAGTCGCTATGAGGCCGACTTCCGCATGGACTATGACCAGCAAGCACACAAGATCCGTGCAGCCAGCGTTTCAGGTGGTGTCTACACCGGATTCGGGTTTGCCGGACTGACCTACTACAACACCCGCAACCTCCCTCCCACCCAGTTTGCTTCGAACCAGATCCGTGCGACGCTGGCGTACGGAAACTCTCTGCGCCGGGGGGTGAATGTGGCTTTCAGCTCCAACTACGACTTCATTGCCCACCAGCTCCAATACAGCACCTCACAACTGGCGTACAATTGGGATTGTTGTGGAATCGCCCTCGAGTTCCGCCAGGTCGATTTCGGCGCGCGCAACGAGAATCAGTTCCGATTCAGCTTTTCGCTGAAAAACATCGGGTCCTTTGGCAATCTGAGGAAACAGGAGCGGTTGTTCTAAATGTAGAAATGGGCTTACCCTCTCCCCGGGGTTCTCCAAACTCCTCTATTTGACTTCACCCCGGGCCGAAGCGAAAATCGTGGCTCTCGCAGCACAGGCCAAAACGTCTGATCGGAGTCGAAAGAGTGTCACCATCGAAGCTTAAATTGTTCCGACTGCTCGGCATCACGTTCCAAATCGACCTAACTTGGATGCTGGTATTCGCCCTCATGGCCTTCTCGCTGGCCGCGCAGTTTTCCAAGGAACATCCGGACTGGAGTGTGACCCACTATTGGATCGTTGGAATCGTGACGTGCCTGTTGTTTTTCGTGTCGATCATCTTCCATGAGTTGGCTCACTGTCTGGTGGCGAGAGCTGCTGGGTTGCCTATTCAGTCGATTACGCTCTTCATTTTGGGAGGCGTTTCGCACATTGGTAAAGAGGCGCAGCGTCCGGGTATCGAGTTTTTGGTTTCTGCTGCTGGCCCGCTGGCAAGCACCGTTATTTCGGCATTTTTTGCTGTCGTTCACATGGCGACCCGCTCAAACCTTGGAACGGTGACGGCTGTGGCCGGGTGGCTCGCCGAGATCAACCTGGTGCTGGTGCTCTTCAATCTCATTCCCGCGTTTCCGTTGGATGGAGGAAGGATTCTGCGCTCAGCGCTTTGGGGAGTGACGGGGGACTTTTCTAAAGCCACTCGCGTTGCTTCGGCCGTTGGCCGAACTACCTCCGTTCTATTCTTTCTTGGAGGAGTCCTATTCGTCATTGCGGGCCAGTTTACCTATGGTCTATGGACAGGATTGATCGGATGGTTCTTGTGGGCTGCGTCGCGACAAAACCAGCGTCAGGCAGACCTTCGCGATTCACTCGCAGGCCTCACGGCATCCGACCTGATGGTTTCGAATTGTCCCCGAATTCAGACTGGGACGAGCTTGGCTAAACTTGAAGATGGCGTGGATGCGAGTTCGCATCCACGATGGTTTCTGGTGCTGAATGGGTCAAGTCTTGAAGGTATCCTCGCTTGGGAGGAGGTCGCAGCGGTCGCAAGAGACCTTTGGGATCAAACCCGAATAGAAGCGCTCATGACTCCACTCGCTGCCCTTCGCTGGGTGCGTCCCCATCAGGGTGTCGTCCACATTCTTGAGGCCATGGATCGGGAGGGGATTCCGCAAGTACCTGTCGTGGACAATGGACGAGTGTTGGGTGTGCTGGGCCGCGCCGAGGTCTATCATTTCTTGCACCATCGATTTAGCGCAACTGGGTAAGAGAGACTTGAGACCGCAGGAGGGTAGCCCTGTGAAGTTGCAGAAACGGCTACACCTCTGCGCCTCTTTTTGACCCCCCCTGTTCTGGGCTCGCGCGCGAGTACACCACTCGCTGCGGATAGGGCATCTCGATGCCTTCGCGATCGAAGGCTGCCTTGATTCTCTTCCGTAGTTCGCGCGCCGTTTCCCACTGCTTCAGCGGCCGCGTCTTGGTGGCTATGCGGAGGGTTACTTGAGAGTCGCCGAAGTTCTCAACGCCCAAGACTTGCGGCGACTCCAAAATTCCCGGGCCGAAGATTGGATCCTTGCTGAGTTCCTGCCCTACTGTGTTCAGCACTGAAACAACCCGGTCGAGGTCTTCCTTGTAGGCGACACCCACATTGACGACTGCTCGAGACCATTCCTTGGCCAGATTGCTGACGACCTTGATCTCTCCGTTGGGGATGAAATGTGCCACCCCCTCCAGGTCACGCAGAACCGTGATCCGCAAGTTCATATCCTCGACTTGCCCTGAAACGCCGGCTGCGCGAATCACATCGCCAACTCGGTATTGGTTCTCGAGCAGGATAAAGAAGCCGCTGATAAAGTCGCGAATCAGATTCTGAGCGCCAAAGCTGATTGCCAGGCCAGCGACTCCAGCGCCTGCGATCAGGGGAGCTGTGTTGATTCCAAGAATACCAAGAATCGTCAGTCCGGCCACGAGAACGATCACGATCTTGGAGACACCTTTGAAGATGCCAGCAAGGGTTACGGCACGCTGTTCGCGCTGATTCGCCAGCGGATCGTCGTCCCGGACGAACTTCACCAACCGATCTGCGAGGATGCGAACAGCTCGAATGAGCAGCCCGCTGCCGACGAGAATCAGGACAATCTGCAATGCCTCATCCGTCTTGTCCTTGATGAAGAAAAGAAAATCTGGATAGCTTACAAGGTCTACCACTTTTTGCTCCTAAATAAACGGCTCTCCAACAGGGCGTGCATTATAGGCATTCCCCAAGTCCCCCGACAACGTCCGCGAGTCCAACCGATATAGCACCTCGACCTGAGAGGATTCAATTCGCTCAACGAGGTTGCGATTGATTTTCCTGTTTGCCGCCGAACACGCTGCGGAGCAGCGACCTGGGTCGGGCTCTGGCCACTTTGTGCTAGACTGACCTGGAAAACCTGATATCATCCGGGTCTGGCTCTGTTAGAGGGTTTTCAGCGACTGATGCTTCTCGGTACGTGTGAGAACAGCTCACTGAAACGGCGCAACTGGCACTGCTGAGAGGAGCAAGCATGGCCCACAGGACGATTCAGGGACAACTCAATTCGAGCGGCATGCGCTTCGCCATCGTCGCCAGTCGGTTCAATGATTTTGTTACGAGCCGGCTCTTGAGTGGCGCTCTGGATGCTCTGGAGAGGACGGGCACGGCAGAGGCCGACGTTACCGTTGTCCGCGTCCCGGGATCATTCGAAATCCCCCTGGCGGCCAAGAAGCTTGTCCAGACAAAAAAGTACGACGCTATAATCTGTTTGGGTACCTTGATTCGGGGAGAAACTCCTCACTTCGACTACATCAGCAGCGAAGTAACAAAGGGGATCGGTTCCGTCTCTCTTGAGTCGGGTACACCTGTTGCATTTGGAGTCTTGACGGTAGATTCTGTGGAACAAGCCGTCGATCGCGCCGGCATGAAATCAGGTAACAAGGGATTTGAGGCTGCCTTGTCGGCTGTGGAGATGGTCAGCTTACTGAAGCAGCTCTAAGGAATCACGGATGGGTGGGAGACGAAAGGGCAGAGAGCTTGCCTTGCAGATGCTGTTCCAATGGGATCTGTCGAAGGAATCATTTCACAGTGTGCGCAAAACCTTTTGGACGTTGCATCACGAGTCCGAACAGGATGTGCGTGAATTCGCGGATCGGTTGGTCGAAGGCACCGTGGAGAAGGTGGAACCCATTGATGTACTGCTTGCCCGGCATGCCGAACACTGGCGCGTGCCTCGCATGGCCGCAGTCGACCGAAACATTCTGCGCGTGGCTACCTACGAGTTGCTTCATGAAACTCAAACGCCACCTCCTGTCGTGATCAATGAAGCGCTAGAGATTGCCCGCAAGTTTAGTACTTCCGAATCGATTCACTTTATCAACGGTATCCTGGATAGCATTCGCAAAGAAAGCGAAGAGCCCAAGCCGTGATCTAGGAAGCACCCATTGCTCGTGAACCCAAGCCAGTGAATCAGCTGGCACTAGGCCAAGAGTGAGGGGTTCCTCGGCTTGCCCCTGCAGCTGCCGGTCGTTTTGATGTTGAAGTACCGTTGAGTTACCTGGGAGAGAATCCTTGCAGGAGAATCAGAAACCCGACTTGATCGGACAACGCTACGCGAAGCTCGAACAGATCAAGCAACTCGGCCACGCCGCTTATCCCCATAGTTATAACTTCAGTCATACTCTTCCGCAGATTCTGGATGCCTATCAAGGCTGGTCGAAAGAGCAGCTGGACGCAGAACGCATCGATGTTCGGATCTGCGGTCGGTTGGTGGCTATGCGCGGACAGGGCAAGGCCGGATTTTCGAATATTTCCAGTGGCAGCCATCGCCTCCAAATCTACACGCGTCTCGACGAAGTTGGCGAAGCTAATTTTTCTCTTTACCAACTTCTGGACATCGGCGATTTGATCGGTGTCACCGGTTATTTGTTTCGCACCAAGACGAACGAGCTATCGGTTCATGCACAGAAGATTGATTTTCTGGCGAAGTCGTTCCTGCCGCTGCCGGAAAAATGGCACGGCTTGTCAGACGTGGAGATCCGATACCGGCAGCGCTATCTGGATTTGATTTCAAACCATGAATCGCGCCAGGTATTCGTCACCCGCAGCAAGATCATCAAAGGGATTCGTGATTTCCTGGATGCGCGCGGCTATATCGAAGTCGAGACCCCGATGATGCAGCCGCTCGCGGGAGGCGCGACGGCCCGACCCTTCAAGACGCACCACAATGCACTAGGAATGGATCTTTTTCTGCGCATTGCTCCCGAGTTATATCTCAAGCGCCTGATCGTTGGCCAACTGGAACGCGTCTATGAAATCAATCGCAACTTTCGCAACGAAGGCATCTCGACGCATCACAATCCCGAGTTCACGATGCTCGAGTTCTACCAGTCTTACAGCGACTATCGCGATTTGATGGATTTGACAGAGGAGCTGATCAAACAGCTTGCGCAGAGCGTTCTGGGCAAGACTGAATTCGAATTCGAGGGACAACCGATTTCTTTGGCGAACTGGCGTCGGTATTCACTCAAAGAAGCCGTTGTGAGTTTCTGGCCGGCAGATTGTCTTCCGACTCCGAAGCTATCTGATCTGGAAGATTTGGAAAGCCTGCGCTCGCTCGCGAGGCGCTGGAATGATTATGCCTCACTCAAGTCTCTGGAAACGGTTCCGTTGTCTCAGGACATCGCTCAGGGAGTGCTGTTGGGAATGCTGTTTGAAGGTGTGGCGGAACGGCATCTGATTCAGCCGACCACGATCTATGACTATCCCATTGAGCTCTCACCGCTCAGCAAAACCAAAGCCAGCGATCCCTCGCTCGTCGAGCGTTTCGAGCTCTACATGGGAGGCATGGAGATTGCCAACGCCTACAGCGAGCTCAACGATCCCGAAGAGCAGAAGCGGCGCTTTGAACTGCAGATGGCGGAGCGCGAGAAAGGCGATGACGAGGCGCACGCGATGGATGACGACTATGTCCGCGCTCTGCGCTACGGCATGCCTCCTACGGCTGGTGAAGGCATTGGCATCGACCGGCTCACGATGCTGTTCACGAATTCTCGCTCCATTCGTGACGTAATTCTCTTCCCGCACATGCGCCCCGAAAAAAGAGACGCCTCATGAAGTTCGAGCTGTTTGTCGCTCTCCGCTATCTCAAGGCCAAGCGCAAACAAGCCGCTATATCGATCATCACCATCATCTCCATTCTGGGCGTAACAGCTGGCGTCACAGCACTGATCGTGGCGTTAGCCATCAGTCGTGGGTTTCGCGAAGACTTGCAAAGCAAGCTTCTGCGCGGGACGTCTCACATCAACGTTCTCCCCGTGGATGTAAAGGAAGGGATCGCGAATTACGGGGCGCTGGTCGCGAAGATCAAAACGGTTAAGGGCATTCGCAGCGCTACGCCGGCAATTTACAGCGCCGTGCTCATCAGTGCGGCTCGACCAGATGGCATTATGCTGAAAGGCATGGCTGTGGATGATCCGGACTTCCTGGCTCAAGGCTTCTTTGACGTTCTGCAAGGCAGTGCCCTGGATTTGGCGGCGCCTCCTGACGACGCTGTTCGCGATCGCATCGCGCTGGGCACGGAAGTTGCGAAGCGGCTCGGGACTTTCGTCGGTGATTTTGTCTCCATCCTTTCGGACGAAGGCACACTCTCCCCTGTTGGCAACGTGCCGGTACCCAGGAAATTCAAGGTCGTTGCGATTTTTTCCTCAGGCCTCGCTGATTTCGACTCCGGCTGGGGATTTACATCGCTCCACTCGGCACAACGGTTGTTCGGAACAGGTGAGTTAGTTTCGCTGATCGAATGCCATGTGTCGAATATCTATCAGGTGAAGCAGATTTCAACAGAGATCCTCAAGGTGCTCGGACCGGGTTACGGAACCAAGGACTGGCAAGAGCTATATCGGCCCATTTTCCAAGCGCTACAACTGGAAAGGCTCGTGATGATCGTTACCATCGGTCTCATCGTCCTGGTTGCGGCGCTCAACATCATCATTGTTCTGATCATGATGGTGATGGAAAAGAATCGTGACATCGCGGTTTTGATGTCGATGGGTGCGACCCAAGAGACTGTTCGACGGATTTTCATGCTGCAAGGAGTCATCATTGGCGTGTTTGGCTCGTTCGTCGGCTCAATCGCAGGATCGCTGATCTGCTGGGTTTGCGACAAGTATCAGCTCATTCGTCTGGAGACGGACGTCTATTCAATTTCGCATGTGCCGTTCCGCAGCAGTCTCTGGGATGTTCTGTTAGTCTCGGCAGCCGCCATTGCCATCAGCTTTCTTGCGACGCTCTATCCATCGAAGAACGCAGCCCAGCTCGATCCCGTTGTGGCGTTGAGGTACGAATAGCCATGTCTGAACGGTATAGCGAAGAGGCGCACCGCGGCGCGCCAGCAGGTGGAGAAGAGGCGGTGAAAGTTGAGGGTCTGACCAAGACTTACCCTGGTGTGACGGAACCCTTGCAGATTCTTCAAGGGATCGACCTCACCATTCACAAGGGAGAGATCATTGCCATTGTTGGGCAGTCGGGGTCAGGGAAGAGCACTTTATTGCACATTCTTGGAACGATCGATCGGCCGACAAGCGGCAGCGTTCGTTTTGGCGACCAGAATCCTTTTGAGCTGAATGCGGAGGAGTTAGCGAAGTTTCGGCGGCGATCTATTGGATTTGTATTTCAATTCCACAATCTCCTGCCGGAGTTTACCGCTCTTGAAAATGTGATGATGCCCAAGCTGATTGCCGGTCATCGGTCCGACGAAAGGATGGGTATCGAGTTGCTAGAGATTGTGGGTCTGGGAAATCGGCTGAAACACCGTCCCGGCGAACTGTCCGGTGGAGAGCAACAACGGGTCGCCATCGCCCGAGCGCTGGTCAATAACCCGTTGCTGATCCTTGCGGACGAGCCGACTGGCGCGCTCGACAATCAAACTGGAGAGCTGGTTTTTCAGCTGTTTCAGAAGATCCAGCGGGAAAAAAATCTTACTTCCATCCTAGCGACGCACAATGCTAGTATAGCGAACAGATGTAACAGGTTATTCCGATTAGAGAACAGCCGATTACACGAGAGTAGTCAACACTATGTTTGAGCGATACACGGAAAAGGCTAGAAGGGTCATTTTTTTTGCCCGTTATGAAGCCAGCCAGTATGGCAGCCCTTCGATCGAGACTGAGCACCTGCTTCTGGGGCTGATGCGCGAAGACAAGGGCTTGACCAACCGGTTTCTGCGCTCCCATTCCTCCATCGACTCCATCAAGAAGGAGATTGAAGGGCGAACGATTATTCGTGAGAAGGTTTCCACCTCAATTGATTTGCCTTTGAGTGCTGAATGCAAACGTATCCTCGCCTATTCGGCTGATGAAGCTGAACGCCTGCGACATCGACACATTGGAACAGAACATCTGCTCCTCGGGATTTTGCGTGAAGACAAGTGCCTGGCTGCCGAAATCTTGCACGAGCGCGGCCTGAAGTTGAACGTCATTCGCGAAGAGTTGGGCAAGACCCAAGCCGACAAACCCTCCTCTGCAAGATCCAAAGAAACTCCCTTGCTCGCGGAGTTTAGCCGCGACTTGACTCAGCTTGCAGCCGAAAACACGCTCGACCCGCTGGTTGGCCGCGAGAATGAACTGGAGCGCTGCATCCAGATTCTGTGTCGACGTACGAAAAACAACCCCGTGTTGATCGGCGAACCTGGAGTCGGCAAGACAGCGATTGTAGAAGGGCTGGCTCAGCGCATTATCGAGGGCGAAGTGCCCAGCTATCTGGCAGACAAGCGTATTCTGGCGCTCGATCTGTCACTGATTGTCGCGGGAACGAAGTATCGCGGTCAGTTTGAGGAGCGCCTCAAGACAATCATGAAGGAGTTGATTGAGAACCAGAATGCCATCGTTTTCATCGACGAATTGCACACACTGGTGGGGGCTGGATCGGCCGAAGGATCGCTGGATGCAGCCAACATCCTGAAGCCTGCACTCAGCCGAGGCGAGATTCAGTGCATCGGCGCGACGACGCCCGGAGAGTATCGGAAATCGATCGAACGTGACCGCTCGCTCGAGCGCCGCTTTCAAGCTGTGAAGGTGCCACCCCCTTCTGAAAAGGAGTCCATTCAAATCCTGAACGGGGTTCGCGATCGTTACGAGAAGTTTCACATGGTCCGCTACGAGCCTGCCGCCATCGAATCGGCGGTCTATCAGGCAAACCGCTATATTCCAGATAGGTTCCTTCCAGACAAAGCCATTGATTTGATCGACGAGGCTGGTGCCCGCGTCAAGCTATTGCAGGACAGTCTTCCGAAGGAAATGACCGAGATCCAGAAGAAGATCAAGATCATTGTCTCCCACATGGAATCGGCCATCACGAACCACGAGTTCGACAAGGCTGAGATTTACCGCAACGAAGAGCGCGTGCAGATGGAGAATCTCCGCTCGGTGAAGGAGAAGTTCAACCTGAGCGATACCACAATGGGTGTGGTGACGAAGGAAGATGTGGAGAGCGTGGTGGCCAAGTGGACCGGGATTCCGGTTACCTCGATCAAAGAAGAGGAAATGGCCAAGCTGCTCCGCATTGAAGAGCATTTGCACAAACGCATCATTAGCCAGGATAAGGCAATCAGCGCGCTGTCGCGAGCCATCCGACGGTCTCGTGCCGGCTTGAAGAATCCCAACCGGCCTGTAGGGTCTTTCCTTTTCCTGGGCCCCACAGGTGTCGGAAAGACCGAAGTGGCCCGTTCACTTGCGCATTTTCTGTTCGGTTCGGAGAAGTCGCTGATTCGCTTCGACATGTCGGAGTACATGGAGAAGCACTCTGTTTCAAAGTTTATCGGCTCGCCTCCGGGATACGTGGGGTATGAAGAAGGCGGACAATTGACAGAACGAGTGAAGCGGGCGCCGTATTCGGTAATTCTTCTCGACGAAATCGAAAAGTCGCATCACGATGTCTTCAACATCCTGCTGCAGGTTTTTGAAGACGGGCAACTGACTGATGGCTTGGGCAACACCGTTGATTTCAAGAACACCATCATCATCATGACTTCGAACATTGGCGCCCGCTACTTGGAAAAGCGCCATCAGTTGGGTTTCCATGGTGCTGGTGAAGAAGCATCGGCTCAGAAGATGGAAGAGATGGTGATGACGGAAGTTAGAAAGGTGTTTAACCCGGAATTCATCAATCGGCTGGATGAGACCATTGTATTTAATTCACTGAATGACGATGATTTGGGACAGATTATCGATCTGCTGGTGAGTCAGATCAATGAGACCATGGTGGCAAAGAAGGTAAAGATTTCCCTCGCTCCCGATGCCAAACGCTGGATCCTGGAAAAAACCTGCCAAGACCGCTCATATGGCGCCCGTCCGTTGCGCCGGGCGCTGCAGCGATACGTTGAGGATCCTTTATCCGAGGCACTGATTCAGGGCGATATCGAACCTGAGTCAGAAATAGAAATCTACGAAGTGGATAAGGGACTTTACTATCGCAATTTGAAGAAATCGATCATCGAAACCTCTCTCTTATACAAATAGTTTCCCATTCCTTGCATCTACCTGCTTTCAGCATTTCACGGAAGCGTGCGCTTTTGCGCTTAGGGGGAAACGATTTTGTGGAGGAATGAATGTTGAAAAAGGGTCGCGCCCTTGTTTTGAGCTCTGCCTTGTCTTTGGCTGCACTTGTAACATCTCCTCTTCTCTCCCTCCAGGCTCAGACCGAAGAAATCATTGAAAACATTGAGATCCGCGGCACTCGACGGGTGCCTCAGGATACCGTGAAGTTTCATATCCTCTCGCAGAAGAACACCCGTTTTGACCCCAATGTCCTGCGCAGAGACTTCAAGAGCATATGGCAACAGGGTTTCTTTGATGACGTGCGTGTCACCCTCGAGGATGGAAAGACCGGGAAGATCATCATCTTTACCGTTAAGGAAAAGCCCCTCATCCGGAATATCGAATACAAGGGGTTGAAATCGGCTACCAACACAGAAGTGCTCGACAAGTTTAAGGAGAAGAAAGTAGGTCTGGGTATTGAGGTTCCATTCGATCCGACCAAAATCCAGCGCGCGATCACGGTGCTAACCGATCTTCTGGCTGAAAAGGGACGGCAGTATGCCGAAGTCAAATATGAAATGACCGACGTGCCACCCAACTCACGACTCCTCACCTTCATCATCAACGAAGGCCCAAAAGTCAAAGTCAAGAAGATCGATTTCCATGGCAACACGCTGTTTTCGGATAAAGAGCTACGGAAGTCGATGAAATACATCAAGCAGACCGGCCTCATCTCCACTTTTACGGGAAAGGCGACTTTTGATCGAAACAAGCTTGAAGGCTCGTTGGAACTGGGAGTTCGTGCCAAGTACCATGAGAAGGGCCACATTAAGTTGTTGATCAAGGAACCCAACATCGATGTCCGCGACGTCTCGGGTATTTCTTTTTTTCCGATTCCCTTCAAGCCTACCAAGGGCAAGAGGGTGTTCATTGACGTTGATTTGGAGGAAGGGAACCAGTACCGCGTCGGCGATGTGAATTTCACAGGCAACACGTTGTTCAAAAAGGAAGTCTTGCTGCGGGTTTTCGGTATGCAGCAGGGCGAGGTCTTCAACGGCGAATTAATCCGCAAAGGATTTGAAAACCTCAAGAAAATTTACGGTTCGCAGGGCTACATCAACTTCACACCCATCCCGCGCCAGGACATCGACGATGAAGCCAAGTTGGTAAACGTCGTGTTCGACTTCGATGAAGGGCATCGCTACCGGCTGCGCCGCCTCGATTTCGTGGGCAATACTACGACCCGCGACAAAGTAATCCGGCGTGAAGTGATGGTGAACGAGGGAGAGTTCTTCAGCACCCAGTTGATGGACATCAGTTTGTTGCGGCTCAATCAGCTAGGATTCTTTGACGTACTGAAAGACGAAGATGCCGAGCAGAAACCGGATCCGAAACCCAGCCCTGGACCTGATGGCCCTGAGACTTATTGGGTGGATGTCAACCTGAAGGTGAAGGAGAAGGGCAAGAACTCCATTGGGTTTACCGGAGGCGTCAGCGGCTACGGCGGCAGCTTCCTTGGATTGAACTACTCGACGAACAACTTCATGGGCTATGGCGAAACACTCGATTTCACGTTGCAAGGGGGAACTCGCCAATCGGCCTATGTATTTAGTTTTACCGAGCCCTACTTCCGCGACAGGCCGCTGACTACGGGCTTCAGTGTTTTCTATCGCCGCTTCAGTTACCGCGAGGGTGACCAATATGGCGGATACTTTGGAGCGGTTCCACTAGGAGGGGAACTATTCGCCCAAGGAAGCAAGGGATTTACGATGTTTAGCAGTTATCCTCTTCGCTCCTTCACTCGATTCGGTCTCAGCTATACGTTGAGCAATAGTTCAACTGAGTTTTCGTCAGTTCAGAACCAACTTTTCTACAGCTCTTTCCAGTTCACAGATACTTTCACCGGACTTGGCAGTTACAGCAGCGTTCTGAGCAGCACCATTACTCCAACACTCACTTATAACACCATTAACAACCCATTCGCTCCCAGTTCCGGGAAGAGTTTTACTGCGTTGATGCAGTTTACGGGTGGGCCACTGGGCGGCAATGTGAAGTACTACAAGCCTTACGTGGAAGCGAAGTGGTTCAAGCCCATGAATAAGAGGCGGAACACGTTGGGTATGCGCGGACAATTTTCGTTTGTATCGGGCTATGGAGGATTGCAAGCTCCCATTTATGACCGCTTTTACATGGGGGGCGAAGATTCCTTGCGGGGATTTGATATCCGCGTAATCAGCCCAAGAGCCCTGGTTACTCAAAGAACCTTTAACCAAGTGACTCTGCTGGATCCAACGGGTGCGCCAGTCATTGACCCGACCACTGGCGGAACGATCACCAATAATGTTCCTGTCTACGTTTCCTTCCCTTACTCGGTTGGCGGGGACACGCAGGCCATTTACAATATCGAATATCGAATTCCCATCGTGGGTCCGGTGACCCTGGCCCCGTTCTTCGATCTAGGCAAAACCTGGGTCTGGAAGAAATCCAGCCTTACCGTTGCCGATGCGGCTCTAACCAATTTTTATAAGTTTGAGAATGGTTCCTTCCGCCCTCTCCATTCGGGTGAAGCGCTTGACATTATTCCGGAAACGACGAAAGCCCGCGCCAGCACGGGTCTTGAAATTCAGGTTGTGCTGCCAGTGATCAACGCGCCTTTTC
>Ga0075428_100001544_pt1 | contig 24649 bp, 25 predicted proteins | sample RhiMetdeltSRZDD2_FD_75291 | JGI IMG/M metagenome (GOLD analysis project Ga0075428, IMG submission 75291) | Populus rhizosphere microbial communities from Tennessee, USA - Rhizosphere MetaG P. deltoides SRZDD2 | ecosystem: Host-associated > Plants > Roots > Rhizosphere > Soil | place: USA... | reverse complement strand
GAGGACAGGGAGCTGCTGGCGCGGTTCAACATCGACCTCGACGCCGAGGTGGACGAGGAGCACCTGGTCTCCAGGCCGCCGGTGGTGACCGTGATGGGTCACGTCGACCACGGCAAGACCAAGCTGCTCGACGCCATCCGCAAGACCGACCTGGTCGCGCGGGAGGCGGGCGGCATCACCCAGCACATCGGCGCGTATCAGGTGCATGTCGAGCACGACAGCCACGACAGGGCAATCACGTTCATCGATACCCCGGGTCACGAGGCGTTCACCGCCATGCGTGCCCGTGGTGCGCAGGCCACCGACATCGTTGTGCTGGTGGTCGCGGCCGATGACGGCGTCATGCCGCAGACGGTCGAGGCGCTCAACCACGCCAAGGCGGCCGACGTGCCGATCGTGGTGGCGGTCAACAAGATCGATAAGCCGGAGGCGAACCCCGACAAGGTACGCCAGCAGCTGACCGAATATGGCCTGGTCGCCGAGGAATATGGCGGCGACACCATGTTCGTCAACGTGGCGGCCAAGCCCGGCATCGGCATCGACGATCTGCTCGAGGCGATCCTGCTCACCGCCGACGCCGCGCTCGACCTGCGGGCGCCGGTCGACGGCCACGCGCAGGGCATCGCGATCGAGGCCCACCTGGACAAGGGCCGTGGCCCCGTCGCCACGGTGCTGGTGCAGAAGGGCATGCTGCGGGTCGGCGACTCGATCGTGGCGGGCAACGCCTACGGTCGTGTCCGGGCCATGCTCGACGAGAACCTGATCAACGTGGCCGAGGCGGGTCCGGCCCGCCCGGTGGCGGTGCTCGGCCTGACCGCCGTGCCCGGCGCCGGTGACACGTTCCTCGCCGCCGACGACGACCGCACGGTCCGCCAGATCGCCGAGCAGCGCCAGGCTCGCCGACGCGCCGCCGAGCAGGCCACCATGCGTGGCCGGGCGACGCTGGAGACCCTGCTCGAGAAGATCAAGGAGGGCGAGCGCACCTCGCTCGACCTGATCATCAAGGGCGACGTCTCCGGTTCGGTGGAGGCCCTGGAGGATGCGCTGGTCAAACTGCCGATCCCGGAGGAGCTGCAGCTGCGGATCATCCACCGGGGGGTCGGCGCGATCACCGAGAACGACGTCAACCTGGCGTCCGCCTCGGCCGACGCGACCGCGATCATCATCGGTTTCAACGTGCGCCCGATGCAGCAGGCCAGGGAGCTCGCCGACCGAAGTGGCGTGGAGATCCGGTACTACACCGTCATCTACCAGGCCATCGAGGAGATCGAGGCGGCGCTCAAGGGCATGCTCAAGCCGGAGTACGAGGAGGTCGCGCTCGGCTCGGCGGAGGTCCGCGAGGTCTTCCGCTCGTCCAAGATCGGTCTCATCGCCGGTTGTATCGTGCGCAGCGGTCTTATCCGCCGCAACGCCAAGGCTCGCGTGGTCCGCGACGGCACGGTGGTGGCGGAGAACGCCAACATCAGCTCGCTCAAGCGGTTCAAGGACGACGCGACCGAGGTGCGCGAGGGCTTCGAGTGCGGTCTCACCCTGGGTGGTTACAACAACGTCCAGGTGGGCGACATCATCGAGACCTTCGAGATGCGTGAGAAGCCAAGGGCCTGATGCGATACGCCTTACTGCTGGCGCCGTCGGCCAACCGGGTTTACCACCGGTCGGCCGCGGCGCTGGTCACCGAGGAGCTGCAAGCGTTCGGAGGGCTGGAGATCCGGCCCTCCGTTTCGCTTGGGGGACATGACTATCTGGTGTTCGACACCGAGCCCGATCGGCTGCGGCTGCTGGCCAACTTGTCGTCGGCGTATGCGTTCTTCGAGCTGCACGACGGTCTGCTGAGGCCGGTGGACGCCGAGCCGCTGGCCCGGTATGACGATGACCTGATCACGATCCCCAAGTACGCCGGCAAGACCAACGAGCACTTCACCAAGCTGCTGCTCAACGTGACGGTGGCCGCGACGACGTGGGGCTTCCTGGACAGGAGGTTCACCGTCCTCGATCCAGTCGCGGGCCGGGGGACGACGCTCAACCAGGCGATGATGTATGGCTGGGACGCGATCGGCATCGAGCACGACCGCAAGGACGTGGAGGCGTACGCCGCGTTCATCAAAACTTACTTGCGGCGCAAGCACATCAAGCACACGGCGGACATCACGCCGGTGCGGCGGGAGGGCAAGCGTTTGGGCCGCCGCTTCGACGCCACCATCGCCAAGGAGCAGACCGTCACGCTCTTCGAGGCGGACACCGTGCTGTCGCGCAGCCTGATGCGGGCGCGCTCGGTGGACGTGATCGCCGGGGATCTGCCGTACGGCGTCGTGCACAACACCGGATCGCCGGTGGCGCTGCTGGAGGCGGCGCTGCCGGGCTGGGCCCAGCTGCTGCGGGAGGGTGGCGCGATCGGGCTCTCCTGGAACACCCATTTCGCCCCGCGGGAGCGGGCGATCGCGATTCTTGAAGAGCATCATCTGGTACCCGTGGAAGCTGAATTCGAACACTGGGTAGACCAGGGAATCACCCGAGACATCGTGGTGGCCCGGAAGCTAGCCTGACTCCCTGTGTATACGGGTACCGCCGTTTTCGACCTCCTGCTTCCAGGGGATTCCAGATCGTTGAAGGCCAAGCGGAGTTACGTGCGCCCGATTGTCGCCGCGTTGCGTAAGTTCGAGGTCGCGGTCGCCGAGGTGGGAGCGCTTGAGTTGCATGGGCGGTGTGAAATTGGGGTCGCGGCGGTGGCCGCGGACGCCGCGCACGTGGCGCAGGTGCTGGATTCGTGCGAGCGGCTCATAGCGGGGCGGCCGGAGGTGGAGCTGCTCTCGGTGCGCCGGCGGTGGCTGGGGGACGAAGACTGAGCGGCTGAACCCTCAGCCGTAACGGGTACTGTCGTTGGGGATACGGAAGGCGGAGGTGACGTGATGACTGATCCGGCAAAGGTGCGCCGGCACTCTGAGCGGGTTAAGGAGTTGGTGGCTTCGTTGGTTCGCACGATCAAAGACCCGCGGCTCGGCATGATCACCATCACCGACGCCCGCCTGACCGCCGATCTCCGCGAGGCGACGATCTTCTACACCGTGCTCGGCGATGCCGCCGCGCAAGCCTCGACCGCGGCCGCGCTCGAGAGCGCCAAGGGCCTGCTGCGCAGCACCGTGGGTAAGGCTCTGGGGCTGCGGCACTCGCCGTCACTGGCGTTCGTGCTCGACGACGTCCAGGAGCACGTCAAGCAGATCGACGACCTGCTGGCCGAGGCCCGGATGCGCGACGCCGAGGTGCAAAAGTTGGCCGAGGGCAAGGCCTATGCGGGCGATGCCCAGCCTTACAAGCTCGAGTCGGACGAGGACGAAGACTCCAGCGCCCCGAGCGTTCGGCGGTGAGCCTGGATCTGGAGGCGGCCGCGGCCGCGGTAAGGGCGTTGCGGCCCGGCTCCAAGGTGCTGCTGGTCTGCCATATGAACCCGGACGGTGACGCGCTGGGCAGCATGCTCGGCTTCGGGCAGGGCCTCAAGCAGTTGTTCGCCGGGCCGGTCCAGGCTACCTTCCCTGGGCCGCTTTCGGTGCCCGAGCCGCTGCGCATGCCCGGGATGGAGCTGCTTGTCCCGCAGGAGCAGGCCTTTGCCGAGCCCGACCTGCTGGTGACGTTCGACGCCGCCAGCACGGGCAGGCTGGGCGAGCTGGCGGGGCGGCTCGACACGGCGCCGGTGAGCATCGTGCTCGACCATCACGCCTCCAACTCCGGCTTTGGCAAACTGCGCCTGGTGGACCCGGGCGCGGCCGCCACGGCCGTGGTCGCCGCGCACCTGCTGGAGGAGCTGGGCGTGATCTTCGACAAGGGGATCGCCGAGTGTCTCTACATCGCGCTGGTGACCGACACCGGGTCGTTCAAATTCGACCTGACCACACCGGAGGTGCACCAGCTGGCCGCGCGCCTGGTTGAGACGGGGATCAGCGTCGGCGAGATCTCGCGTCGGATCTTCGACACCCGGCCGTTCGGCGCGGTCAAGCTCTTCGGCGAGGTGCTGGGGCGGGCCTCGCTCGACCCTTCGGCGGTGCGGGGTCTGGGCCTGGTGACGGCGGTGGCGACACTTGACGACCTGGAGCGGCATGCCCAGCCGCCCTATGTGCTCGAGGCGCTGATCGACTCGGTGCGCTGCACGGCCGAGGCCGACGTGGCCTGCCTGCTCAAGCAGGTGACCTCGGATGAGTGGGCGGTTTCCTTGCGCAGCAAGGGAGGCGCCGATGTGAGCGAGGTGGCGGTGGCGCTCGGCGGCGGCGGGCACAAGCTCGCCGCCGGCTTCACCGGCAAGGGCACCGCCGAGGATGTCATCTCCGCGGTGCGGATGATCCTGGGCTGATGACTCCGGTCTGAGATCACCCGCTGGAGGCGAGATTCTCTCCCTTTCTGCTGGCCAGGCAGTCAGAATTGGGACATGGAGCGACCTGAAGAGGCGTTGGTGGAGCGCGCCAGCCTTTGGACGCGCCCCTACGTGATGGGCGCGGTCTTCATTCCCCTGTCTCTGCTCGGCGGCTTGTTCCCCTCGTTCTCGCTCGCGGCGAACCTCTACGTTCTGGTGCTTGGCGGCGCCTTGCTGGTGGTCGGGTTGTCCAGTCGCATGCCGAAGATCGCCACGCCGGAGGAGCTGCCCCCGGGGGTGGTGTGGTGGCTGATTCCGGTGGGGTTGTTCGTGGTGGTCGAGGTGGTCACATACGCGGGCGGGTCCACTCACAACTTTCCGACCCTGTCGCTGCTGCTCGATCCGCTGCTGGATAGCTACCCCATGCGCAGCGCGGCCTACTTCGGATGGCTGATCGTCTTGTGGGGGATGGTGCGGAGATGAGCTTGACTCGGCTCCTGGTGGTCGCCGGGTTCGCCGCCGTGGCGGTGGCGGCGATCGGGCTGGAGTGGGCGGCGCGGCGGGAGGGTTCGCGCATCCCCCGGCTGGGCGACGTGGCCGGGGTGATCATGCGGTACGAAATGGGCGGCCTGCCGGTGGGACGGCTCGCTCTGCTCGGCTTCTGGATGTGGTGCGGGTGGCACTTTCTCGCCAGGTGAGATTCGGTTAACAATATTTGAACCTGAACGATAGTTTGGTGAGGCAACGCCTAGGTGGGTTTACCAACCCCGGCGCTCGCCGCTTATCTGCGGGATTCGATCCGGTGACCCCGGCATCGGCGCGGAGTCATTTGCAGCGTTTGGTTTGGAAGGTTCATTTGTCATGCCCACCAAGGAAGTTCAGGCTCCCAAGCAGCAGCCCAAGCAGGTCACCGTGGAGGACCGCGAGCAGGCCCGCAAGGCTCTGCACAAGGCCCTGCAGATGTCAATAGACATGCGCCAATAGGAGCAGGATCAGGAAGTAGATAGCGACCGCGACCGCGAGGCTGAGGAAGAAGGCGATGGTCGCCGTCGTCCTCGGGAAGCGCTGCGTGATCCGGTAGCGGGTGCGCCACCACTCGCCGAAAGCCGACATCGCGCGCCAGATCCTGGTGCGCCGCCAAGCCTGGCCGATCTCCCAACTGACGGTGGTGCGCTCCGGCTCCTCGGGGTTGCGCATCCACTCGGGCAGCTGCGAACTCATGGGGGTCAGTATCGGGTACGGGTGACCGGCCTGTCAGGCTAGGTAGCCGTGACCGCTGTGGATGGCCTGATCATCGTCGACAAGCCGGTCGGCCTGACCTCTCATGATGTGGTCGCCCGGGCTCGGCGCGCGCTGAACACGCGACGGATCGGCCATGGCGGCACGCTCGACCCCATGGCCACGGGGGTGCTCGTGCTCGGGGTGGGCCGGTCGACCCGGCTGCTGACCTATGTCGTGGGCACGGGCAAGGTCTACCGCGCGACGATCCGGCTGGGGCAGGCGACGATCACCGACGACGCCGAAGGTGAGGTGGTGTCGTCGAGTCGCACGCCGGTGGCGGATGAGGCGATCGCGGCCGATCTGCGCCGCATGGTCGGGGAGATCGACCAGGTGCCGAGCGCGGTGAGCGCTATCAAGATCAAAGGCGTGCGCTCCTATCACCGGGTGCGCCAGGGCGAGGCGGTGGAGCTGCCCGCCCGCCGGGTGACGATCAACAGCATCGAGATCGGCGAGATCCGGCGGCTCGGTGAAGTCACAGATGTCGATGTCGTCGTGGACTGCTCCTCGGGTACCTACATCCGCGCCATCGCCAGGGATCTGGGAACCGCTCTGGGTGTGGGCGGTCACCTCACCGCCTTGCGAAGGACGCGAGTCGGCCAGTTCGGCATCGAGGAGGCGTACACCCTCGAGGATCTCCGGACCGTGCCGACCTCGGAGGCGCTCAAGCGCCTGATGCCCATCCGCGAGGTCGACGAGGAGCAGGCCCGTGTCGTGTCCCACGGTGGCCCGCTTCCGCCGTGTGGGATGCCAGGACCGTACGGTGTTCTGGGGCCCGACGGAGATGCCCTCGCCGTGATGAGCGAGCACGCCGGCAGGGCCCGGGCCGAGATCGTCCTGGTGGGAGGGTGAAGATGCAGCGGTGGCGGGGATACGAGGCAGCGCCCGGGGGCTGGGGCCGGTCGGTGGTGACGATCGGCGTCTTCGACGGTGTCCACACCGGACACCAGGCGACGATCACCCATGCCGTGGAGCGCGCACGGGCGCTGCGACTGCAGTCGCTGGTGCTCACCTTCGACCCGCACCCGTCGGAGGTGGTGCGGCCGGGCTCGCACCCGGCGGTGCTGACCAGCCCGCTGCGCAAGGCCGAGCTCGTCGAGGACCTGGGCGTCGACGTGCTGTGCGTCCAGCCGTTCACCCTCGACTTCTCCCGGGTCAGCGCGGAGCAGTTCGTCCACGACGTCCTCGTCGAGCACCTGCACGCCGCGGTCGTCGTGGTGGGGGTCAACTTCCGCTTCGGCCACAAGGCGGCCGGGGATGTGGCGCTGCTCACGGAGTTGGGCCATCGTTTCGGTTTCGCCGTCGAGTCGGCGCCGCTGGTCAGCGACAACGGCACGGTCTACTCGTCGACCTATGTGCGGGCGTGCGTGGACGCCGGCGATGTGACGACCGCGGCCGAGGTGCTCGGGCGGCCTCACCGGGTCGAGGGCATCGTGGTCCGCGGCGATCAGCGGGGACGGAAGATCGGATTCCCGACAGCCAATCTCATGACTTCGCGCTTCACCGCGGTACCGGCTGATGGGGTTTATGCGGCCTGGCTGATCAGGGGCGGGCAACGGCTGGCCGCCGCCGCCTCGATCGGGACGAACCCCACCTTCTCCGGTCAGGAGCGCAGGGTTGAGGCGTATGTCATCGACTTCGACGGCGATCTCTACGGCGAGCGGCTGGCCCTCGATTTTGTGGGCCGGTTGCGGGGGCAGGAAAGATTCGACACGGTCGAGGGCCTTGTGGAGGCGATCGGACATGACGTGGCACGTACAAAAGAGGTACTCGGCGTAGCCGCTCCGCCCAACTGATAGCCTTGAGGGCGTTATAGCCCCGACCGCCTGCCCGACGCCGTGGGCCCGGGGCGCGGCAAACTCCGGAAGCAAAGGGAGAATATGGCGCTCGAAGCCGACGTCAAGACCAGGATCATGAAGGATTTCGCGACCACCGAGGGCGACACCGGTTCGCCCGAGGTCCAGGTCGCGATGCTGACCCAGAGGATCAAGGATCTGACCGAACACCTGAAGGTGCACAAGCACGACCACCACAGCCGCCGTGGGCTGCTGCTGTTGGTCGGCCGCCGCAAGCGGCTGCTCGCCTACCTTCAGAAAACAGACATCCAGCGCTACCGTTCGCTCCTTGAGCGGCTCGGCTTGCGCCGGTGACATAGTGGGGAGCGATCGCACTGATCGCTCCCTTTTTGTAGGAACAAGGCGCATCGAGGCAGGCGTCGGTCCTCGGTAGTGGTGTCCGGGAGCACTCCCGGCCACTTCGATCGAAGACCGGCTCTTCCCCTAGCCTTCTGCGTCGCGCCTTACGACAGAAGGAGCAGGAAAGCTCAATGACCGAGACGACACTCGGCGAACAGACCAGCACGGCCGTGATCGACAATGGTTCGTTCGGTACCCGTGAGATCACCTTTTCCACCGGACGGCTGGCGAAGCAGGCAGCGGGTTCCATCGTCGCCAAGCTCGGCGACACCGTGGTGCTGTCCACCACCACCGCCAGCAAGCAGCCCAAGGACCAGTTCGACTTCTTCCCGCTGACGGTCGACGTCGAGGAGCGCATGTATGCGGCGGGCCGCATCCCCGGTTCGTTCTTCCGCCGCGAGGGGCGTCCGAGCGAGGACGCCACGCTGATCTGCCGCCTCATCGACCGGCCGCTGCGCCCGTCGTTCGTGAAGGGCCTGCGCAACGAGGTCCAGGTGATCGAGACGATCCTCGCGCTCGACCCGGCCCACCCGTATGACGTGGTGGCGATCAACGCGGCCAGCCTGTCCACCAAACTCTCGGGCCTGCCGTTCAGCGGCCCGATCGGCGCGACCCGGATCGCGCACATCGACGGTGTGTGGGTCGCCTTCCCCACCCACGAGGAGCTGGAGCGCGCCACCTTCGACATGGTCGTGGCCGGCCGGGTGCTGCCCGACGGCGACGTCGCCGTGATGATGGTCGAGGCCGAGGCGACCGAGCGCACCTTCAAGCTGGTTGCCGACGGCGCGATCGCCCCGACCGAGGAGGTCGTCGCGGGCGGGCTCGAGGCGGCCAAGACCGCCATCCGCGAGCTGTGCCGGGCGCAGAGCGAGCTGGCCGAGATCGCCGCCAAGCCGGTGCAGGAGTTCCCGGTGTTCCTCGACTACGCCGAGGACGTTTACGCCGTGGTCAAGACGGCGTCGGGCAGCGAGGTCGTCGAGGCACTCAAGATCGCCGGCAAGGCCGAGCGCGAAGAGGCGCTGGAGCTGGTGAAGGAGAAGGTGATCGCCGAGGTCTCGCCGCAGTTCGAGGGGCGCGAGAAGGAGATCGCCCCGGCGTTCCGCTCGCTGACCAAGACCGAGGTTCGCTCCCGCGTGCTGCGCGAGGGCGTGCGCATCGATGGCCGAGGCCTGCGCGACATCCGCGACTTGACCGCCGAGGTGGCTGTGCTCCCGCGGGTGCACGGCTCGGCGCTGTTCGAGCGCGGCGAAACCCAGATCATGGGCGTCACCACGCTGAACATGCTGCGCATGGAGCAGGCGCTGGATACCTTGTCCCCGGCCAAGACCAAGCGCTACATGCACAACTACAACTTCCCGCCGTACTCCACGGGTGAGACCGGGCGGGTGGGCTCGCCCAAACGCCGCGAGATCGGACACGGTGCCCTGGCGGAGAGGGCGCTCATTCCGGTGCTGCCGGCCCGTGAGGAGTTCCCGTATGCGATCCGTCAGGTGTCGGAGGCGCTGGGCTCCAACGGTTCCACGTCGATGGGCTCGGTCTGCGCCTCCACCCTGTCGTTGCTGAGCGCCGGTGTGCCGCTCAAGGCGCCGGTCGCGGGTATCGCGATGGGCCTGATCTCCGACGAGGTCGACGGCAAGACGGAGTATGTGACGCTCACCGATATCCTCGGCGCCGAGGATGCCTTCGGCGACATGGACTTCAAGGTGGCCGGCACGGCGGAGTTCGTGACCGCGCTGCAGCTGGACACCAAGCTCGACGGCATCCCGTCCGACGTGCTGGCGGGTGCCCTGCAGCAGGCGCACGAGGCGCGCCAGATCATCCTGGGCGTGATGGCGCAGGCGATCGCGGCGCCGGGTGAGATGAGCGACTACGCGCCGCGCGTCACGATGGTCAAGATCCCGGTTGACAAGATCGGCATGGTGATCGGTCCCAAGGGCCAGACCATCAACGCCATCCAGGACGAGACCGGCGCCGAGATCTCCATCGAGGACGACGGCACGATCTACGTCGGCGCGACCGACGGCCCGTCGGCCCAGGCCGCGGTGGAGCGGATCAATGCCATCGCCAACCCGACCCTGCCCAAGGTGGGCGACCGCTTCCTCGGCACGGTCGTCAAGACCGCCGCGTTCGGGGCGTTCATCTCGCTGGTTCCGGGGCGCGACGGCCTGCTGCACATTTCCAAGGTGGGCGAGGGCAAGCGGGTCGATAAGGTCGAGGACTTCCTGAACGTCGGCGACAAGGTGGAAGTCATGATCGCCGATATCGATGCGCGCGGGAAGATCTACCTGGACAAGATCGGCCCCGACGGCAACCCGATCGTGACCGAGCGCGCCCCGCGCTCGGAGGGGGACAAGGGCGAGCGCGGTGAGCGCGGCGACCGGCCCCCGCGGGAGCGCAGCGAGCGCCGGGAGGGCGACGGGCCGCGCCGCGAGCGCCGCCAGCGCCGCGAATGAAGCCGGCTCGGGCCATTACCAAGACGGTGGCGGGCGACCTCGGAGGGGTCGTCCGTCGCACCGTTTTGCCGAATGGCATGCGCATCCTGACCGAGGCGATCCCAGCCATGCGCAGTGTTTCCTTCGGCGTTTGGGTGGGTGTGGGATCTCGGGATGAGGCGCCACAACTCGGGGGAGCCTCACATTTCCTGGAGCACTTGCTTTTCAAAGGTACGCATAAAAGGTCCGCATTGGACATAAGCGCGGAGATCGAGGCGGTCGGGGGCGAGACAAACGCCTATACCGCAAAGGAATACACGTGCTACTACGCCCGTGTGCTCGACACCGATCTCCCGCTCGCCATCGATGTCGTCTGCGACGCGGTCGCCGACTCCCTGCTGCTGGAGGCGGATGTCGAGACCGAGCGGGGCGTGATCCTCGAAGAGATCGCGATGCACGCCGACGAGCCGGCCGACGAGGTACACGACCTGCACGCCGCCGCCATGTTCGGTGAGCATCCGTTGGGGCGCATCATCTCCGGCACACCGTTGACGATCGAACCGATGACCCGCAAGCAGATCAACGGGTTCTACCGCCGGCGCTACACCCCGCCCAACATCGTGGTGGCCGCGGCCGGCAACCTCGAGCACGGTACGGTGATAAAGCTTGTGCGCCAAGCGTTTTCGGCCTCGCCGTTCGCGGACTTCGGCGCGGCCGACCCGGCCCCGTTGCGTCACGTGGGCGCGAGCGTGAGGCTACCCACGCCCAAAACCGTGGTGCGCGGCGACCAGACCGAGCAGGCGCACCTGGTGCTCGGGGGCGCGGCGGTCGGCCGCCACGACCAGCGGCGCTTCGCGCTGGGCGTGCTGAACAACGTCTTCGGCGGCGGCATGTCCAGCCGGCTGTTCCAGGAGATCCGGGAGCAGCGCGGCCTTGCCTACTCGGTCTACTCGTTCGTCTCCCACTACGCCGAGATCGGCAACTTCGGGATCTACGCCGGGTGCGCGCCGGGGCGGGCCGAGGAGGTGCTGTCACTGGCGCGGGAGTCCATGGAAACGGTGGCCCGCACCGGTATCACCGAGGACGAGCTGCGCCGCGGCAAGGGCATGCTCAAGGGATCGCTGGTGCTGGCGCTGGAGGACACCGGCTCGCGGATGAGCCGCCTGGGCAAGGGAGAGTTGCTCCACGGCGAGCTGCTGACCATCGACGAACTGCTGCGCAAGGTCGAGGACGTCACGCTCGACGAGGTGAACAGCATGGCGCACGAGGTTATGCGGGCGCCCATGTCGCTTGCCGTTGTTGGTCCTTTCGAGGAGGCGACTTTCGTATAGTGGTCCGCGTGACAGAGGAGAAGGAGCCGATCAGGGTCGGCGTTCTGGGCGCTCGGGGTCGCATGGGCACCGAGGTCTGCCGTGCCGTCGACAACGCCGACGACCTCGATCTCGTGGCGATGATCGATCAGGGCGACTGGCTGTTCAACGCCTCCGACGCCGCCGCCCAGGTGGTCGTCGACTTCACCACGCCGGATGTGGTCATGGACAACCTGCACTGGTGCATCGACCAGGGGATCAACGTGGTCGTGGGGACCAGCGGGTTTACCCAGGCCCGCATCGAGCGGGTGCGCACCTGGCTCAAGGGCCACCCGCAGGTGGGTGTGGTGATCGCGCCCAACTTCGCCGTCGGTGCCGTGCTGATGATGGAGTTCGCGCAGCGCGCCGCGAGATTCTTCGACTCCGTCGAGATCATCGAGCAGCACCACCCACGCAAGGTCGACGCGCCCAGCGGCACCGCGATCCGCACGGCCGAGATCATCGCCGAGGCGCGGATGGCGGCCGGCCTGGGTGCGGTCCCGGACGCGACCAAGGACGAGGTCGCGGGCGCGCGGGGCGCCGAGATCGCCGGGTTGCGGGTCCACAGCGTCCGGGCCAGCGGGCTCGTCGCGCACCAGGAGGTGCTTTTCGGTACCACGGGAGAAACCCTGACGATAAGGCACGACTCCTACGACCGCGCTTCGTTCATGCCGGGCGTGCTGCTGGCGATCCGTTCGGTCGTCGACCGCCCCGGCCTGACCGTCGGCCTCGGAGAATTGCTCTGATTCCCAGGTAGCCGCCCGGGTTTAAACCGTCACGTGCCAGTGGATCTGGGGCACCATCAGGTCGTCGACGTCGAGCTCGCGGCGCAGGCCGTCCTGCGCCCAGCCGGCGGAGGCCAGGAACTTGTTCATGGGGATGTCGCGCTCGAACGTCCAGGCGCCGGCCTGGGTGAAGCCGTCCTCGCGCCACAGGTCGACGGCGGCGGCGAGCAGCCGGCTCCCGTGGCCGCGCCGACCCCACCGGGGTTCGACGAGCAACTCCGTGATGGCCGCTACCGTCGCCGCTGTCTCGCTGTCCTCATCGGGGCCCGAGGCCAGAAAACCCACCACGTAGTCTTGTTGGGTCTGTTCGACCGCGATCAGCACTCGGTGGGACGGGCTCGGGGGTGAGGTGACCGCCTCCGACCAGCGTTCACGCAGCCAGTCCTCGCTGATTTCGGCCAGCACGTGCCTGGGCATCAAGCGCTGGTAGGCGATGCGCCAGGTGGCGAGCTGGATGCGCGCGATCTCCGCGGCGTCGGACGGGCGGGCGGGGCGCACAAAACCAAGGGCCACGAAGGGATCTTATGAGCACGCGCGGCAAGGTTTGGCTCGTGGTCGGCCTGGCGCTGGCCGCGCTCGCCTTCGACGCCGCCTTCGCCGCGCGGCACGGCTTCTTCGACCTGAACGTGTACTACGGGGCGATCAACTACTGGATCAACGAGGGAGGGGAGGTCTACGACTTCGTCCGCCGCAACAGCACCTATGGGTTCACCTATCCGGCCTTCGGCGCCCTGACGATGCTGCCGATGGCGTTTCTGAGCTGGCCCGCCGCGGTGGTGATCGGTTCCCTGATGACCATCTTGGTGACGGTCTGGTTCATGCGCATCCTGCTCGACCCGATGATCCGCGAGCATGGCTGGACGCCCTGGTTCGTGGTGGCGATATCGCTGTGCCTGCTGGCCGTATACGAGCCGATGCGCGAGACGTTCTTGTTCGGGCAGGTCAACATGCTGCTCGTGGGGCTTGTCGCCGCGGACCTGCTGCTGCTCGTGCGTCGCGGCTCGCGGTGGGGCGGCATCGGCATCGGGCTGGCCACCGCGATCAAGCTGACACCCGGCATCTTCATCGTCTACCTGCTGATCACCAAGCGGGTCAGGGAGACCATCATCGCCAGTGTCACCGCCCTGGCCGCCACGTTGTTCGCCGCGGTGGTCGCGCCCGACGCCTCGCGCGAGTTCTGGACCTCGGCGCTGTGGGACACGGATCGCGTCGGCGCGCTCTCCTACATCTCCAACCAGTCCCTGCAGGGCCTGATCGCCCGGCTCGATCCGTCAAACCCCAGCAAATTGCTGTGGGTGACTTCGGTTCTGGTGGTGCTTTTGTTTTGGGGGGTACGCGGTAGGGCCGCCATCAAGCACGGAGATGAGGTGCTCGGCCTGGCCCTGACCGGCATCGTCGGCGTGCTGATCAGTCCCGTGACGTGGGTGCACCACCTGGTGTGGGCGATACCCGCCTTCGTCCTGCTGGTCGAGCGCGGGGGCAAGGGCCGCCTGGTCTTCGCCGCGGTCGCCTTCATCGTGCTTTCAAGCCGCGTGGTGTGGCTTTACGAGGAGGACTTCGGCGGGCTGTCCGGCTTCCTGTTCTCCAACGCCTATGTGTGGATCATGCTGGCCCTGCTGGTCGTCACGCCCGGGAGGCATGAGGTCATCGACGCACGATCGCGAAGCGCACCTCGGGGTAGTAGATTTCGGTTCCTCTGGGCTGGTACAGAGCGGTGACGCCGTCCGGGCTCAGCCCGTGCTTGCGGTAGAACCCTTGTGCCTGTTTGTTTTCCGCCAGCACCCACAGCCTCACCTCGGGCTGCTTCAGCTCCCGTAGCGCGGCGCGCATCAAAGCCCCGCCCACCCCGCCGCGCCACCGGTCGGGATCCACATAGATCGCCAGGATCTCGCCGACCTCGGGATCGAGGTTGGTGATGTCCTGGTCGACACGGTAGGGCCCGAAGATCACGAACCCGGCGATGGAGCCCTCGTGCTCGGCGACAAGGCTGGTGAACGGGCGGTCGGTGCGTTCCAGCTGCTCTCGGCGGCGCTGTGCCCAGACACTGGGGTCGAGACCGGCCAGCAGGTCGTCGGGGAGTATCCCGGCATACCTCGCCTGCCACGCCCGGGCGTGCAGCGCGGCAACCGCATCGCAGTCGTCGGTTGTCTCAGGGCGAACTGTCGTCACACGCGGATGGTGGCCCGCCTGCCCGCTTGGGCGCCATCGAATTCCCGGCGAGTCCCCCGGCGCGCCATCGCTCAGCCGATGCCGAGGCAGATCAGCGCGCCGGCCGTGGCCATGCCGATCGCGGTGTCCGCGTCGACGGACTCCCGGGCGCGCTGCAGCGCGGTCGCCGGCGGGTCCCCGCGGGCGAGGCGCTGGTGCAGGGTGTACATCGCCGGCCTGGCGGTCAGGTCAGGTAGCGGGGCCAGACTGCCGATCACTGTCTGCGCGCCCAGCTGCAGCAGGGCGGTCGCCATGCCGAGCAGTTCGTCGCCGTACACGGCGCCGGCGAGACTGTCGCACGCCGACAGCACGACCAGATCGGGGACGGCACCGAGCTGTCCGAGGTCGTAGGTCATCAACGGCCCGTCCGCGAGGCGCAGCGACGAGAACAATGGATTGTCCATATTGGACTCTCCGTGGGCCGCGAGGTGGGCGGTGGAGGCGCCGTCGAGCGCCTGGCATGCGGCAGCGACAGCGGCGTCGTCACCGGTCAGCACGATCGGCTCGGGGTAGACGGTGGCGAGGTCGGCGATCTCCGCGGTGGCGTGGACCAGATCCGGCCCCGCGACCAGCACGACGTGCCCATCCGCCCGCGGCTGCCCGATGGCGGCGTGCCACGCCGTCGCTGAGGGCGTGACGGTGATGGGCCGGGCCGACGCGGTGGGCAGCAGCGACCACGGGACATTGTTTAAAACGGACGGTGATGTGATCACCAACTCGGTGGCGTTCGCGAGATCGTGGATTGGCCGCAGCAGCAACGCATCCAGCCGGCCCACTGCGTCACGCAGCGAGGCGCCGTCGGCGTCGGCGAGCCGGCCGGGCCGGCCGGCGCGCACGGACCGGCGTTGCGCGGCTAGGACGAACTCCAGCTCCCGGTGCACCTGCGCCGCGGACGCGAGCGACCAGCGCCGCAACCGACCACCCATCAAGGTGACGGCGTAAAGACAATCGTCGATGAGCACGAAGCTGACGAGCGTCCGGGTCCCCAAGGCGTCGGCCAACTGTCGTGCGCCCTGAGGCGCCGCAAGGGCGGCGCCAGCGCCGGCGAGCTGGCGGGTGCGGCGCTTGATCCGCTCTTGAAGCCGGGCACGAGCCGCGTCGCTGTCGCTGCCCGCGCCGAGGCGGCGCAACTGCGCCAGGTCGGCGGCGAGCTCAGGGTCTGCGGGCGGCCGTACGGGCGGCAGCCGCAGGGCGACGGCGCGTCCGTACTCGGTCCACCGCAACAGTTGTTCCGCGCGGCCCGAGTCCAGCGCCAGACGGCGGCCGAGGGCCGCCACCTCCTCGATCTGCGCCGCCATGCGCGCCCGCAGTTCCAGAGCGCCGATGCTGGCGCGGTGCGCCTCCATCACCCGCAGCGCTTCCCGCAGGGCACGCCCCGCGCCCCGCCTGTTTTCACCGTCCAGGCGAAGCAGCGCCTCGGCCAGCCATGACTGCGAGCGCAGCCGGGCCGAACCCCGCCGCCGATCTCGTGCGACGAGTTCGAGCTCGATGCGTCCGGCCTCGTGGTCTCCGCTTCCGAATGCGGCCCGGCCGGCCAGCATGCGGGCATCGCGGGCGGTGGCGTGCAGGCCGTTGCGTTCCAGCACCGGAGCCAGGCGCCGCGCCGCCAGGTAGAGAGTCCGGCCACCCTGCCCGGCCAGCCAGGCCGCGTAGAGCTGGGTGTACTTGGCGACGGCGGTGCGCCCGGCCCGTTTCTGGCGCCGCAAAGCCTGCACCGCGTCGGCGGCCGTGGCCTGTGCGGCGGCGGGGTCGCCGAGCTGGAGGAGGATCTCGCTGAGCACGAGCAGCGCCTCGGCCCGGCCTCCGGAGGCCCGCTTGAGCGACAGCTGCTCGAGCGCCTTACTGGCGACCGCGCACGCCTCGTGGGCCAAACCCGCCGCAAGCAGCAACCGGGCCCGGTCGAGCTGGAGCTCCGCCACGGGAAGGCCCAGTGCCAGAAACCTTTGCTCTGCAACGCCGTAATGCTCCAGGGCGGCCGGGATGTCACCCAGGAGAGTGGCGCACCAGCCCCGGTTGTGCCGGTTACCCGCGGCGTCCGCGTGCTGAGCGAGATCGAGGAAGAGCTGTTCCGCCGCCTCCAATGCGGACTCGGCGGGACGCAGGTCACCCAACTCCACCTGAGCAAGACCCGTGCTACTCAACGCCCGCGCCTGCCATAGCCGGTCACCGGCACGGCGCACCTCGTCCAGAGCGGCCGGCAGCACCATCATCGCCGTGCGGGGGCGGCCGATCCAGCACAGCAGGGTGGCTCGCTGTACCTGCGCCCTGGCCCGTTCGACGCCGTCGAGTACGGCTTCGGCGCGATCGAGAACTCGCAGGGCGTGCCGGTTGCGCCCGGCGAACCCAAGACTCAAGGCGAGGCTCACCTGAGCCTTGGCCGCCTGGACCGTGTGGCCACCGCGATCCGCGGCGCGTACCGCGCTTTCCAGGGCGCGGACCGACTCCTGCGGTTGCTCCAGGCAACGTAGCGCGAGTCCCTCGGCCTGTCGGGAAAGCGACAACGCCAACCAGTCGCGAGCACGCCGGGATTGATTCGCGGCTATTTCGGCCAGTGACAGCGCCCGCCGAGGTTCCGCGAAAGCCAGATCCAACGCCTTCTGCGCGGTCAACCGCAGATCGTCGGTATCGTACCGGCCGGTTGCCACCTCTCGAATGCTAGATAGCGCTCTCCCCTAGTGGAAGGAGGAGAACCGAAAATGAGGCAGCAGCGCACCATTTTGAAGTGGCGGTTCTGGAGACTTACCCTGAGACTCTCCTGGACGGTGCCGCGACTCAAGCTGCGAGACGTTTCCTGGTATCCAGCGACCATCCCGCCCGGCGCAAACGGAGGCTACTTCTACCGCCCCGGGCAGCTGATGATCAGGCAACGCAACATGAAGGAGGTCTTGGAAACGCTTGGCGGGCTTGGTGTGTGCGTATTGTTACAGCCGCCGGAGCATCCTTTGCCTGGGGCCGTCCGGGTCCGCATCGACAGCAAGTTGTCGGTTCCGCAAGTGTTGGAGACCTTGCACAGGTGCGGCGGCCACGGCCCGGAGGCTGTGGGGCCCAACCATGTCTTCTGGCCCATGGATCCACCGGTAATCATGTCCGGTTGGCCCTGGTACAGCGGCGGCGGCAGCCAAGGTCCAGTGGAGGCGCATGACCCGCCCGCACAGAACGGTGGATCTCGCGGTGAAAACATCACTATCGCGGTCTTCGACAGCGGGCTGGTGGAGGACTATTACGACGAGAATGATCCCGCTCGGTCATGGCTGACCGAGGTGGACCCGTCCAGGCCGGCCGGGCAGGACGGATCGCCCGACATCGAAGGCCAGGGCGGCGACCCGGACTCCGACGGGCTCGATTACTTCGACAGCCACGCGACTTTCATCGCCGGGATAATCAAACGCGCGGCACCCGAAGCAAACGTCATCGTGCGCAACGTGCTCTCGGAGGCGGGTGATGTCGACGACGCCACACTATCCTCAGCCGTTGACGCCGTGCTTAACGGAGATCAGAATGTGCGGCTGGTCAACCTATCACTGGGAGGCACCACCTACGAGAATGAGCAGCCGATCGGGCTTGCCGAGATGGTCAACCGGCATCAGGAGCCGGATCACCGCGTCCTGTTCGTGGCTGCTGCGGGCAACAACGGCCAACAGGGCGATCCTATGTGGCCCGCCGCCTTGGACGGCGTTGTCGGCGTGGGTGCCCTCGACGGTGACGCGAAGGCATCGTTCAGCAATGTGTTCTCTGCGGATGTGTGGGCGCCCGGGGTGGATGTTGTGAGCGCCTTCGGGCGCGGGATTCTCACCACGCCCGGCTATCAACAGGAGTTCACAACCGGACTGGCCACCTGGAGCGGGACCTCCTTCGCCGCGCCACTGGTCACCGCCGTGCTTTGCGATTACATCAGTACCGACGGTGTGCAGATGTCGGCGGAGGAGGCGATCGAATGGCTAGACACCCACCCCTCACAGGATGGGGTGATGGTCTTTCATACGTGACGCGTTGTGTTGACCGTGCTCAAATCAACACCCAGCCGGTCATCCACGGCTCGGCACCGGGCAGGTGACACCGCAGCCGTACCGGACCGGTCAGGGCGGGTTCGACCACGAACCTGCCCTGACCGTCGGTTTCGAATCTTTGAATCTCACCATCGGGCGTATGCAACTCAACCTGTGCGACATTGGCCGGTAGTACGAGCCCGAGCATCCTGCGGGGGCCGACCTCAAGCTCGAGCCGCACCTCGCCGAACTCGAAGGTGAGCTGGCGGGGTGCGGTCGCCGTGCCGCGCAGACCGGCAAGGGAGGGGTGATCGGCGGAGTCATAGGCGAGCGCAGCCAGTTCTTCATCCATCGTGCGCCACGTCCACGCGGCGAGTCCCGACTCCACGATCTCGGCTTGTGTCGTGGACTCTTGCCTCGCCAGTGCTTGGCGCAGCACCCTCAGCAGTTCGCCGTCGTCCATGACTCCTCCCAGCGCTCACGCATGTCAATGTGAAGGTTCGCTCGAGCCGACTTTCTGTCAAGATAAGCGATGTGCTCGAACCGCGCGACATCAGCGATCTCGTGCAAGCCGCGGCAAAAGGAGACCAGCGGGCGTGGGACGAGATCGTGCGGCGGCACGCCGGGCTGGTGTGGTCTGTTGGCCGGTCCTTCGGCCTCGGCCAGGCCGACATCGCCGACGTGGCACAGACCGCCTGGCTCCGGCTCGTCGAGAGCCTCGGCAAGCTGCGTGAGCCGCAGTACCTTGCCAGGTGGCTGGTGACGACCACGCGGCGCGAGTGCATGCGGATGCTCAACCGGCAGGGTCGGGAGGTTCCGAGAGACGTGGTGGCCGAGCTCGAGGAGACACCCGACACCAACCAGCCGCCGGTCGACCACCCACTGCTCAGCCGGGAAAGCGACGCGTTGGTGCGGGCCGCTTTCGAGGCGCTTCCCGTTCGGTGTCAACAACTCTTGCGCTTGCTGATCGCCGAGCCGCCGGTGCCGTACCAGGAAATCGCTGAAAAGCTGAAGGTCTCCTTGGGCTACATCGGCCCGACGCGCGGGCGTTGCTTGGACATGTTGCGGCGGTTGCTCCGTATGGAGAGTTAGGCACACCGTCTTCTTGATGGGCATGGCAGCTCCTCACTGACAAGCCCCCGTTACCTTCACGAGCGTCCCCACCCGTCCGTAGATACCGATGCGACGTTTCTCTTGCGCACAGGTATCTAGGCGGCCACAGCCGTGCTCTCGAAAGTCGTCAGCATTTCGGCCCAGCATCTGGAGGGGACACATGTTGTACAAATTCGTTGGCCGGTTGATCGGTCGCCTTTGCGACGACTGCTCGGAGCCGCTTGCGGGCGCGACGGTCCGGCTTTACCGGGCGGTGCCGGATGATGCCGTGATCCGCCGCGCCGTCGCCAGTACCAAGGAGACGGCAACTGTGCTCACCGCCGAAGACATCGAGACCCGGCGGGGTCGGCTTCTGATCGAGGCGGTTGCGGAGGCGGATGGGACATTCCGGTTGGAGCTCGACTCGGAGAAGGACGGATACCAAGGTGAGGCGTTCGACCTTGACGTCTACTGCGGAACCTTGACCGGGCACCACGGACCGCCGCCACCACTTCAGTTCGCGGTCACCACGGTCCAGCCGAGCTGGCGGCGCACGGAGGACGGCTTCGCTGCGGTGTGGGAGGAGGAGCTGAGTGTCAGGCTGTGGTGCGCGATCCGCGGTCTGCTGGGATGGTGGATGATCTGCGGCAGGGTCAGGGTTTGCGGCAAGGGGGTGCCGGTTCCCGGGGTGACGGTCTCGGCGTTCGACGTCGACTGGTTACAAGACGACCCGCTCGGAACGGCGACAACCGATATCGCCGGGCACTTCCGGATCGACTATCACAGGGCGGATTTCCTGCGGACGCCGTTCTCGCCGTTCCTCAACGTCGAGCTGACCTCCGGCCCGGACGTGTACTTCCGGATCACCGGCCCGCAAGGGGAGGTGATGCTCGATGAGCCGAAATCCCGTGGGCGGCAACCGGATCGCGAGAACGTCGGGCCGTGCCTGTGCGTGAAGCTTTGCGTGATGGAGAGGGGCGGCGGAATCGGGCCCTACCCGATGTTCGAGCGCATCGGCGACTACCGGCTCGACACGGAGATCGATAGCACCGCCGGCGGTACCGGGCTGACGGTGGTCGGGGAGAAGGCCTTCTTCTCCACCATCCTGCTCAAAGGCGTTGGCGCATCGGTTCTGGGTGGTCAGCCGTACGAGTACCGGTTCGAGACCCGATCGCTAGCGTTTGGCGCGTGGAAACCCGTTCTGCCCGGGCAGATCGAGCCCACGCGGATCGGGGTGGTGCAGGTCGGCTTCAACAGCAAGGATGTGGTCGTCAACGGCACCGACCCTGTGAACACCTACGTGATCGCGATGGACCAGGAGGGATGGATCAAAGTGCCGCCGGACAACGTCCCGGCCAACGGCGTGTTCGTGGCAACCGGCGACCTGCTCAGACTCGATACCAGGTCGCTGACACTCCAGCATCGGGACGCCTCGAGCGTGAAGGCCGGGATGGACGCGGCCCCGATTGGGCTGGCCACGGACCAGTTCTTCGGGATCCGGATGTCGATCCGCTACGTTAATGCGGCGCAAAGCACCGTTGCGGGGGAGTGCCAGAGGCTCGCGATCGCCAACACCGAATACGACAAAGTGAACAAGGTTGGATCCTGGGCGCCATGGCAGTTGGACGATCAGCTCGCCATCGCCAGTCTCGACGTCGCGGAGCTGTCCACCGGAGGCTGCAACGCCATCTCCGACAAGCTCACAGTCCTCTACACCGCCGCTCACCCCAACCTCGGCAGCGTAGGCGTCAGCATGACGGGACCGGGCGGTCCGTACCACTTCGCGCTGCCGTCATCGGTTTCCCCCGACTACTTCGGCACCACCACCACGCTCCTGGACGGGACGAACAGCGTCGTGAAGGTGTCGAGCCTGCCCTCCTGCGCCTATCTGCTCACCCTGGAGATCACCCTCAGGCTGACCACGGGCGAGGATGAACCCACCCCGATCTATGACAATGTCGCGTTCTGGAAAGAATGAACCTCCCGCTACAAAGCCGCATTGAGGGCTTTGGCGAGGTCGCCCTGGCCGGCCGGGGCGACCTCGGACAGGCCGAGCCAGGCGGCCAGGCGCACGAGCTCGGCGGCGAGGGCGGTCGCCGTCTCGGCCGGGTGGACACCGCGCTCGGCCCAGGCGGCGGGCACGCGCAGCACCCCGGACTGGCGGTCGGCCTTGAGGTCGACGCGGGCGGCGAACCGGTCACCGTGCAGGAACGGCAGGACGTAGTAACCGTGCACGCGTTTCGCTTGCGGCACATAGATCTCGATCCGGTAGTTGAGGCCGAACAGCCGCTCGGTGCGGTCGCGCTGCCAGATCAGGGGATCGAACGGGCTGACCAAAGTGGACACTCGGGCCGAGCGCGGGATCGCGGCGTCACGGTGCCGCCAGGTTTTCACGGTCCACCCTTTCACCTGGACCGGGATGAGGGTGCCGGCCTCGACGAGGTCGTGGATGGCCTGGCGGGCGGCGGCGACGGGCAGGCGGAAGTAGTCACGCAGCTCGACCTCGGCGGCGACCGCCAGGCGCTGGGCCGCGATCTCGATCAGGCGGCGATGCGCCTCCTCGGGCTCGGGGGTGGGCGTGTGGAGCACCTCAGCGGGCAGGACGCGCTCGGGAATGTCGTAGAGCCGGGCGAACTGCGAGGTGCGGCCGGCCGCGGCGATCTCTCCAAAGTAGAACAACGCCTCGAGCACCTGCTTGGTGTCCGACCAGTTCCACCCCCACTGCACGGCCTTTGGCCGCTCGTCCTGCTCGATCTGCGCGGCGGTGACCGGGCCCTTCTCCCTGATCTCCTCCAGCACCCACTCGACCAGGTCGGGACGGCGCTTGTAGGCGGCGCGGGGGCCGCCCCAGATGCGGTCGGCCGCCTTCATCCGCCACCGCATCAACGGGTGCAGCTCGACCGGCAGCAGCGACGCCTCATGCCCCCAGTACTCGAAGAGCCACCTGGGCTGCCGGGAGCTGGCCCGGTCGAGGAGAGCGGTGTCGTACCCGCCGATGCGCGAATAGATCGGCATGTAATGCGCCCGCTGGAGCACATTGACCGAATCGATCTGCAGCAACCCGGTGTCGGCGACGGCGCGGCGCAGGTGCTTGCCGGTCACGGCCGCGGTGATCGTCCGCCGGGTGAAGCCCTGCGCGGCAAGCACGGCCCGGCGCACCTGGGGGGTCGTCAGCGTTTCCACGGTCGAGAACCTACAACTGAGGTACGACATCCATGTAAAGGGCGTGATCGGTGTACTTTCATGAGGTGACCGACGCTCACGCGCACGCCTACCCGCCGCCCGGTCGGATCGCCCGGCTGATGGCCAAGATGCGCACCCGCACCCCACGCTGGGCCGCGCCCCTGGCCGTGCTCGGCTGCATCGGGGCCTCGCTCGCCTATACGGAGTGGGTCGACCCGACCAACTCCAACGCCGACTCCATCCCCACTTGTCTGGTCCGGTTGACCACCGGCCTCGACTGCCCGGGATGCGGCGGCACGCGCGCGGCGTGGTACCTGATGCACGGCGACCTGCCCGCGGCAGCTCGCCACCACATGATGTTCGTCTTCGCCGTCCCGTTCGCCCTCTATCTCTATGTGGCCTGGGCGGGCCGGGTGGCCTTCGGCTGGAAGCTGCCGACACTGCGGATCAGCCCGCTGATCGGCGGGATCTTCATCGCCACATGGGCGCTCTTCATGGTGCTGCGCAACCTTCCCTGGGCCCCTTTCACATATTTCTATGTGTGAGCCCAGGGATGCGGGTCGCCAACTAAGCGGCAGCGACGCGGCGGAGGCTGATGTCGCCTGAGGCCGTGCGGACCTTGACCCGCAGGGCCGCGGTGCCGGGCGCCGGCTCGCCCGAGCCGTGCATGTTGAGGTCGCTGGTGGTGCGGCCGGAGGCGGTGCTCAGGTCGAGCCACACCCCGGTGCCCGCCGCCACGCCCACGCTGACGTCGCCGCTGGCGGTGTGCGCCTGGATCTCGTCCTTAAAGGCCACGCCGATCTTCACGTCGCCCGAGGCGGTCTTGGCTCGCACGCCTCCGTCGGCCCGCGCGACCTCGATGTCGCCGCTGGCGGTGGTGATGTCGGAGTCCTGCCCCGAGTGCTGGACGTTCATATCACCGCTGGCGCTGTGGGCGCGCAGGCTGCCACCGACCCACCCGACCCGCACGTCGCCGCTGGCCGAGTTGACCGACACCTCCTTCATCACCCGGTCGATGAAGATGTCGCCGCTGGCGGTGTGGACCACCGCGTCGTTGTAGACGCCGGTGCAGATGACGTCGGAGGAGGCGGTCTTGACGCTGAGCACGCTCTGGGCGGGCACCTTCACGGTGATGTCCAGTTTGGGCCACCGGAACACGGCCCATCCCTTTCCTCTGGGCACGTGGACGACGAGGTTTCTTCCCTCGAGGGCCACGCGGGTTTCTTCGGCGGCCTCACGGCTGGCGGTCGAGTTGTCATGAGGCTCCACCGACACAGTGATGACGTCATGCTCACCGGCGTCCACATTGAGCGCCCCACCCGTGGTTCGAATGTCGGCGTTGACCGGTCCTGGGCTGGCGAATTCGTAGTTCATCTCGTTCTCCTTGTGAGGGGTCGGTTCAGGCTTGGGCGAAACCGGTGAAGTTCTTGCCGAAGTGGGCTCGGGGCGGGGACGGCGGGCCCTGCAACGCGGTGGCGGCGGCGCGCACGAGCCACTGGTTGACCGACACGCCCTCGGCGGCCGCCTGGCGCTCGACCGCCTCTTTCAGCGGCTCGGGCAGGCGCAGGGTGAGGCGGGCGAGGTCACCCGACTCAGTGATCGGTGGCGGCGCCGGTCGCGTCGCGGGCTCCTGGTGCTGGGTGACGACAAGGTCGGCCTCGCGTCCGCGGAGCCGGACCTCCACCGTCGGTCCGTCGAGCTTCGTGGTGATCTCGGCGGTGGCGTCAGCGAGCACCTCGATGAGGCACAGGCGCGCCGAGGCGTCGAGCGCGGTGGACAGCAGGTCGGCGGTCTGCGCCACC
>Ga0075428_100001541_pt1 | contig 24680 bp, 26 predicted proteins | sample RhiMetdeltSRZDD2_FD_75291 | JGI IMG/M metagenome (GOLD analysis project Ga0075428, IMG submission 75291) | Populus rhizosphere microbial communities from Tennessee, USA - Rhizosphere MetaG P. deltoides SRZDD2 | ecosystem: Host-associated > Plants > Roots > Rhizosphere > Soil | place: USA... | reverse complement strand
ATAGGCGATGCGGCACCGACGTCGGCACCCACCACGGTCATCCCCAACGACGACCTGACGGCCCACACGGCGTCGGTCCAACAGCTCCCGGCGGTCTGCCAGGTCAGTTGAGGAAGTCGCGGGTTTTTCGCTATACGTGACATCGACGACCGCGAATCGACATAATGACGGGGCATGGGGACCCGATTGGGGGGAATGCGGGTTAGCCGCGGTTGCTCCATGCAGTCGCGCGGGCGCTCTCCGTGGTCGCTCCCTCTGGCCGCCCTGGTCGGCCTGTTCTCGCTGGCGGCGTGCGGCGGCGGTGGCGGCGGCGGCTCCCTGGCTGACGGCACCCTGACTCAGGCCACCACGACCAGCACGGTCACCGAGCTGCAGCCGTGCGCCGACGACCGCCACGTCGTGGTGGTCAACCTGGGGTTCGTGACCATGGAGGGTCTCCAGGGCCTCGAGCCCTGGGTCGCTTCCTCGGTCCCACCGACGCCGCGCCCCGGAGCGGCCCAGATGCTGCAGGCCTACCGGCAGCGGGGCTACGAGCTCCTCTACATCACCACCGGCTCGCCCGACCTCTTCCCCGGCCGGACCGTGGACGACGTCATCACCGAGTGGCTCCAGGCCAACGGCTTCCCGGTCGACGCCGGCACCCACACCTGGAACGGGAACGCACCCGTGACCGACGACGAGCAGAGCTGGGTGCAGATAACCGACGAGCTCATCAGTCTCGCCAACGAGGGCGCCACCGTGGATTACGCCTACACCGACAGCCCCTCGCTGAGCCACGCCTTCGCCACCGGCGGCGTCGTGCCCGAGCACAACTACACCGTTACGCCCGATCCCGGGAGCAGCGGGTCGATGACCGGCCCGACCAGCCCCATACCGAACGACGACCTGGTGGCCCACACGACCGCCGTGGAGCAGCTCCCGGCGGTGTGCCAGACGGGCTGATTGCCCTGGATATCCCGGTAACAGGGGTGATGGGTGGCCACACCGGGTAATGGTGCTCGGAACGTCGGCCGGCTGACCCCGCGCTGTTGTATGGCGTAGAATCACATCGTTAGGATTCGTCCCGGCGGACGTGGTGATGCGGCAGAGCCGGGTTGGGAGGTCCTCGGTGAAGGTACAGCCCAAGAAGATTCTGATAGGTCTGGCGGTCGCTCTCATCCTGATGATCGTCTGGGCCGACCCGGCAGGGGCGGGCGAGGCCGTCGGCGACTTCATGGGGAAGGCCACCAGCTGGGTGGGCGACGCCTTCGACAAGGCCACCGAGTTCGCGCAGGCAGTCGTCGAGTGAGCAACGGTCCCCGGGGACGCTCGGGGAGGTCGGGCGGCCAGGAAGACGACCCGACTCTCCCGGAAATCCCGAGGGAACCGACCGCGCAGGTTCTGATCGCTGAGCCGCTCGAATCCTCGGACGAGCTGGTCGAGCTCCAAGGCGGTGACGAGCCGACCTCCTTCGCCGTGCGCCTCGACGCCTGGCGGCGCCACTATCTCCCGCTGCCCGACGAGGTCGTCCACGACTACCTGGGCCAGGACGAGTACGTCGTCCACACCGACCACCCGTCGTTCCGGGCCTTCCTGATGCAGAACGTGTTGCAGGTCGTGGGGCTCGGTGTCGTCGCCCTGTTGTTCCTGATCTTCGTGCGCGGCGGGTTCGACTGGTGGACGATCCTGATCTTCCTGGTCCTCCAGCTCATCCTGGCCGTGCTGGCGCTCCAGCGCCTGGGCGACCGCTACACCAGCTACGTCATCACCAACCTGCGGCTGATCCGGCTGTCGGGGGTGTTCGGGCGCAAGTTGGCCTCCATCCCCTGGACCCGCATGACCGGCCTGGGCTACCGGCAGAAGCCCATCGGGCGGATCCTGGGCTACGCCACGATCTTCATCGAGTCCGCCAACGAGGAGTCGGGGCTCCGCGAGTTCTCGGACGTCAACGACCCCGCGGCCTTCCACCAGAAGATCCTGGACATGATCTCGTCCAAGAGCGGCCAGAGCAGCAAGGAACCACCGCCGGCGACCCGCGGGGAACGCAAGAGCTTCCGCCAGCGCCGCCGCGAGCGGCGGGCGGTCAGCATCCAGAAGGCCCGGCAGGCGGCGCGGCGGGCGATGAAGCGGCCGACGGACGAGGCTGGCGAGGACGAGCCGGAGGCCGAGCCGACGACGAGGACCTCCACTCCCGACACCGCGGGGATCTACGAGGCGCTGAGCACCACCGATGCCGAGCTCCGTCGACCGTCGGGGCAGCCGCTGACCGGGTCGCGACCGGGAGCCCGGCGAGGACGGACCCGCAGTGGTCAGCCGGCTGTCTCGCCGCCCCGCGACCGGGGGGCGGGCCCCGGGCCCGAACCGCCGCCTTCCGATTCCCCGGATCCGTCGGAGCCGCCGGGCCCGTCTGGGCCGCCCAGCCCATCCGGTCGTTCCGGACCATCGGGTCCGTCCGAGCCGCCGGATCCTGGAGCGCCCGGCGGCGCTCCACGCTCAGGCGGTCCACCGCGCTCCGGCCCGGGTGGCGCCGCCGCCTCGGGTACATCAGCCGGGGCTGGCGGCACGACGTCACCGCCACAACGCACCACGGGACCACCCACTCCGCCCTACGGCACCCGCCGCATCTGGCCCGGCGGCACCGCCCCGCCCGCGTCCGAGAGGGCGGCCGGGCCGCCCGGACCGAGCTATGAGGGCCTGGTCGACCCGGCTGCGGTCGGGCGGCAACGCCGGTCGCCGACGCCGACGCCGGAGGCGCCGGCACCCCCCGGTCGGGCCGGTCCCCAGGACACCCGCCGACCGCGGGGGTCGGCCGGTGGGGCGGCGGAGGCGAGGCGCTCGGGTCGACGGTTCATGCCGACCTGGGCCGACCGGCTGATCCGTCCGCGCCCATCCGACCGGCCGGCCGCCCCGCGGACGTCGGCTCGGCCGCCGACCGCAACCCCGACACCACCGTCCCGATCCCGGACGGGCTGGCCGTGGTCCCGCCACGAGCCCCCGCTGGGGTCGCCGACCATCGACGAGCCACCGCGGCGACCACCGAGCGGTCGGCGCCCCGGCGGCGACGAGTCCAGCTCGGCGCGCGACGCGCTCGCCTCGATCCGTGGGGGCTGGCGTCCCACCCGGCAGATGCGGCGGCCGCGGCGGCCGACCTTCGCCCGGCGCTCGCGGCCGACGTTCCCCGAGTCGCGTCAGCTGCCGGCCGCGCCCGAGGACCGCTCGGAGGACTCCTCCTCCTCCTCGACCTCGGCACCCTCTGACTCGTCGCCTCCGTCGTCGTCAGCCCCGCCGTCATCGCCGTCCGGGTCCGATAGGGGCCCGTCGGCGACCGACGACTCGACGTCATCGCCCTCATCCGAGTCGCCCTCGTCGTCCGAGTCGCCCTCGTCCTCGGACACCCCGCCGTCGCCCCCCTCACCGCCGGTGAGCGGGCCGGACGACGGCTCCTGAACGGCACCCGGGCCCACCAGCAACCCGTCGGGGTCGTCGACCACCTGGGTCTTCGCGAGCTTGTCCCAGACACCCATCCGTCCCCGGCGCAAGATCATCACCGCCGACACCAGCGGAACGATGCCCAGGGTCAGGACACCGAGCAGCCACTTCCCCACCACCTCCCGGAGGACCATGATCCGCCACGGGGCGGAGCGGCCCCCGGCCACCCGGACGCACCGCATGCTCAGCAAGGACTTCGCCGGGGTCTGGCCCCGGGCCCAGGTCCGGAGGGACCAGACGAACCAGCCGACGAACATCGTGACCGCCACGAGCAACAGCTCGAGCGCCAGCGCCCCGAATCGCCGAGCGCCGGACGACACCGGGGTGGGAGCGACCGGCACCTCACCACCGTTGGCCGCAGTCATGCCGACCGTCCCTCCTCCTGTCCAGGGCGGCTGAAGCTACTGCATCTCAGCCGCCCTGCCACGAGGTCAGAAGGGGTGGCTCACCACCTCCTACTGGGCGTGCGCCTGAGGAACGTCGGTGAGGACCAGACGGATGCCGGTCTGCACCATCCACCATCCTGCTCGGCTCCGCAGCCCGGCGGGCGAGGAGTGGCGGACGTGGCGCGCCATGCGAAGACGGGTGGCGGTGTCGAGGAGATCGGTCTGGTGTTGGCGGGCGAGGAACTGACTGTCGATCATGCCGCTAACCTAAGACGTGATGCGGACAGGATCCGTCCGCATCATGGAAAATAATCACAACGATGGAATCTTCCTCGGGCCGGCTCCTCGCTCTGCTGTCGCTGCTCCAGTCGCGGCCGTTCTGGACCGCGGCCGAGCTGGCCGAGCGCCTGTCGGTGACCACCCGCACGGTCCGCCGCGATGTGACCCGGCTGCGCGAGCTCGGCTATCCGGTCGAGGCCGAACCCGGCCCCACCGGGGGTTACCAGCTCGGGTCGGGCGGTGCACTGCCTCCCCTGCTGCTCAACGACGAGGAGGCGGTCGTGGTCGCCGTCGGGTTGCGCGCGGCCGCCGGCGGTGCGGTCGCCGGCTTCGAGGACTCGGCCATCGCCGCCCTGGCCAAGCTGGAGCAGATCCTGCCGCTGCGGCTGCGCGACCGGGTCGGCGCGCTCAACGCGAGCATGGTCCTGCTGGGCTCGGACCGGGGCGGGTTCACCGTCGACCCTGAGGTGCTGCTCACGCTGGCCCAGGGATGCCGGCGCCTGGAGCGGCTCCGCTTCAGCTACCGGGACGCCGAAGGCAAGGTGACCGAGCGGCGGGTCGAGCCGTACCGCCTGGTCAACACCCGGCGGCGCTGGTACTTCGTGGCCCTCGACCTCGACCGCGACGACTGGCGCACGTTCCGGGTCGACCGCCTGAGCGAGCCGGCGTTGACGGGGCACCGCTTCGTCCGCGCGACCGAACCGGACGCAGCAGCGATGGTGGCCGAGGGGCTGGCGCTGCGGGCCTACGAGGTCCAGGCCGAGGTGCTGCTGAAGGTGCCGATGAGCGAGGCGGCCGAGTCCATCCCGCCCACCGTCGGCACCCTGGAGCCGACCGAGGCCGGAACGCTCCTCCGCCTCGGCGCCGACAGCGTGGGCTGGATCGCCCGCTACCTCGCCCGGCTGGACTTCCCGTTCGAGGTGCGACATCCGCCGGAGCTGCGCACCGAGCTGCGCGACCTGGGGCGCCGGCTGCTCCGCGAGCACGGCTAGGCAGCCGGACGGCACTGCCGGCCCGACGGCAGGAATGCCCGCTCGGTTGGCAGCGATGGGGGCCGACAGCCGGGATCGCGACGCCTAGCTTCCTGACGATGCCGATCGTCCCCGACACCAAGGACTGGACCTGGGTCCTGGAGCGGCCGTGCGAGGAGTGCGGCTTCGACGCCTCGACCTTCCCCCGGGACGAGGTCCCCACCCTGCTGCGCGACAACGCCGGCCAGTGGCAGGAGCTGCTGACGGCCACCGACCCCGAGCTGCTCACCCGCCGGCCCTCCGAGGATCGGTGGTCGGCGCTGGAGTACGCGTGCCACGTGCGCGACGTCTTCCGGATCTACGACTACCGACTGGGGCTCATGCTCGGTCATGACGACCCGTCGTTCCCCAACTGGGACCAGGACGCCAGTGCCGTCGAGGAGCGTTACAACGAGCAGGACGTGGGCACCGTCACCCGGGACCTGCTCGCGGCGGGTACGACACTCGCCGCCAGCTTCGACAGCGTGACGGGAGTGGCCTGGGAGCGCACCGGGAATCGCAGCGATGGTGCCCGGTTCACCGTCGACACCTTCGCGCGCTACCTGGTCCATGATCCGGTCCATCACCTGGTCGATGTGCAGCGCGGGCTAGCTGCGCTCTAGAGCCTGGAACCAGCCACCGGCGGTCGTCGAGGCGACTACGGTCCGGCGGCGTGGGCTTCTTAAGGCTGGGCAAGAGCCGCGACCAGGCTGACGAGGCGTTGGCGGAAGTGCAGGCGGAGTGCCGGCGCCTGACCGCCGAGCGCGAGGAGCTGCTGGCCTCGCTGCAACGAGAGCAGCAGCGGTCGCAGGCCGCCGAGGACCGGGCCCGCGAGGCCGACGGTCGGGCCCGAGCGGCCGAGGCCCGGGCCGAACGGGCGGCGAGCGAAGCCAGCGAGGCGGCAGCGGCTGCCGCCGCAGCGGCGGCTCAGCAACCGGAGGCCCCGAACCCCCCGGCCGCGGTGCGACAGCCGGCGGCCCCGGGACCACCGGCCGATCCGTCCTCACCGGCCGAAGCCCGGGGGCCGATCGACCCTTGCTGGCCCCTGGTGATCGCGCATCTCGAACGGCGCTGGGCCGCCGGTCTCGGGGCTCTGCCCAACTCCCGGGGTGTCGCGCCCGGCCCGGTCTCGGCCCAGCTCACCGAGAGCCTGGCCCGCGAGGTCGACCGGCTGCGCGAGGAGGTCGGCGTGGACGTCAGCTTCACGGCCGCCCAGCCGGTCGAGCCCGCGAACCCCGTCGTGTTCCTGCTCACGGCGACCGACCTGCTCGGCGCCATGGCCTCCCGCTGCGAGCGGGTGACCGTCGAGCTCGAGGGCCGGCTGGTGGTCACGGGCGAGGTCTGGGCGGACCTCGGACAGGAGCTGGAGTCCTCACGGGCACGGGCCGTCGCCGCGGGCGCGACCGTCGATCCGGTGGACGTCGACGACCAGCGAGTCCGGGTCACCCTGCACCCCTGATCTCACCTGATCTCTCCGCCACCGGACCACATCGACGCCGCGCACCCGCGACGCCACAACGGCACCGCTGTCGTCAGTCCTCCGGAGGCAGGGGGTCCGGGATGACCTGGGTGCAGTTGGGCCGGGCGGAGATGGGCCAGCGTCCACCGCAGGTGTCGCCGTAGGCCTCGTAGTCCGAACCGACCGGCGTCTCGTTGAACAGCTGGTCGCAGGACCGCATGTCGCCCTCGTAGCAACTCTGGGCCAGATCGTCGAACTCGGGGCTGCCGGTCGGGGGCTGGGTCGGCGGCCCGGCTTCGAGCTCGCCCGAGGTGGCGTCGTCAGCCGAATCGTCGTCATCGTCGCCGCTGGTCAGGAAGAAGATCCCGCCACCGATGAGGGCGATCACGGCGACGATCGCGATGATCAGCCCGATGTTCACACCTCCACCGGATCCTCCACCGGCGGCCGGGGGCGGACCGGAGGGCCCGCCGGGCTGGCCCGGCGCACCCCACTGCGGTGGCGGAGGCGGCGTCGTGCCACCGGGAGGTCCGTACGGTGGTGGACTGCTCGGCCCGCCCGCCGGTTCCTCTGGAGGCGGCGGCGTCGGTGGCGTACCGGGAGTATCGGTCACGTTGGCTCCTGCGTGTCCGTGCCGCCCGCCCAGGTCCGGAAGCTGAGACACTGCGGACCTCGGCCCCATCTCTGACCCGGCGGCTCCTTGGGATCCACTGTTCCTAGCACCTCAGCCGCCGCCGGCTGGACACCCCCGGCGTCAGCCGCCCGATCGGGACGCCGCCTGCCACTCCTCCTCCGACAGCTCACGGACGCTGGCGAGCAGGTCGTCGAGGGTGGCCGGGTCGACGCCGGTGGCGACCAGCGAGGCCACCGTGGTGTCGTCGGGGCGCCAGGTCACGACCGTGGTCTCGTCCTCGGCGAGGGTGAACACCACCCCGGTGTGGTCCATGACCGACAGCTGCTCGACCTGGTCGGTCGATCGCAGCAGATCGCCGAGGTCGGTCTCGAAGTCCCGCTCGTTCCCCCGCCAGGTCTGCAGTTGGACCGTCGCGGCGTCCTGCGCCAGCTCGACGACGCGGGCGTTGGACGGCGTCCGGATCACCGGAGGCAGGTCGACCTCGACCAGTCCGTCGGGCACATCGGTGGCCACGAACCCGAACTGGTCCTCGGAGGCCGGTGGGTACACGATCTGCCCGTCGCCGTCCTTGGGCTGGAGCCCGCGGGCGAAGGCGAGCACCTCCTCCTCGCTCAGCCCCCAGGAACGGAGCGAGACCACGCTGTCGCCCACGGCGTTCCACGAGAGCTCGTAGCTGTCGGTTCCGGGCGAGTAGATGTAGGCGGGGGTGCCGGCGATGTCCACCGTCTGGGACTGCTCTGCGACGTCAGCGCCGACCGCCGCGTCGGCGGCCGGCGTGTGGGTCAGGTACACGGACGGCCCGACCAGGTCTCCCCGCCGGCGGAACACCTGGAGCGCACCCTCGAAGGCCGCGTCCTCGACGTGAACCTGGTCCGCCGGGCGCTCCTCGGCGCGGACCAGCTCCCACCCGTCGAGGTCGACGGTCAGAGCAGGAACGGCACCGTCGCTGCCGTCGCGGCCGGAGGCCATTGGGCCCGCCTCGATGTCGGCGCGGTGGCCGCGCAGCGCCATCCCCCCGGCGACGACCACGACCATCAGCACGCCTGCACCAGCTGCGTACCGGACCTGGCGACGGCGGCGCAGGACACCGGTCCGGCGGCCGACGGCCTGCAGGGCGGCATCGGTGGCGGGCGCCGACACCCGGTCGGCCAGGTCGTGGAGGTGGTCTTCCAAGCCAGGCATCTTCATCGCTCGATCACCTCCCGGAGCTGAGCCAGGGCTCGATGTAGCATCGACTTCACGGTCCCCGGGCGGACGCCGAGGGCGGCGGCGATCTCCCGTTCGCTGAGCCCGGCGTAGTACCGCAGGACCACCGCGGCCCGGCGCTTCGGGGGCAGGATGGCCAGGGCGTCACCCAGCTCGTCGGCGCGCAGCTCGCTGGTCTCGTCCCGGCGGAGCAGGCGGAAGCGTTGCTCCAAGCGCCGCCGCCGGAGCACGTCGTTGCTCCGGTTGACGACGCAGCGGTGGAGGTAGCCGTCGGGGTTGTCGAGCCGGGCCCAGCGGAGCTCGATGCGGGCGAAGGCGTCCTGGACCACGTCCTCCGCTTCGGCCCGGGACCCCACCATCAGGTAGGCCACCCGCACCATCGGCTCGTAGCGCCGCCGGAACAGATCCTCGAACGTGGATGCCCTCTTGACCTCCGCCTCGACGATCATGGTCTGCTCTGCCCCTTCGCCGGCGCCTGGCGGCATGCCCCTGAGCGCCCCGACGGTGATGCTCATGGCCGATTGACGATGGTGTCGGGGGATTGGTTCCCGACGATGTCCGTCAAGTGATAGCCCAGGTCCTGGCCCCGGGTGGGGTCAGGGTCGACATCGGCGTCGGCCTCGACCCGGAAGGCCCAGGCCACCCGGGGGGCCTCCGGAGCGTGGCCGGAGCCGCGGTAGGCGTGCATCAGGGCGTAGAGCTGGCCGTCGGGCCCGACCACGAAGGAGAGGCCGCCGGCGCCGCCGAAGGTCGCGTCCGTGGTGACGCCGGGGTCGGCGCTGGTGCCCAGCCACGGCTCCCCGTCGCTGAGCCGGTGACAGGGACCGAGGGGGCCGTCGCACTGCGCCAGTCCGGTCGCGTAGGACTGGGTCTCCCAGAGGTTCGCCGACCAGGTCAACAGCAGGTCGCCGGTGACGGGATGGCGGACCATCGCGGGATTCTCGATGGGTCCGATGCCGGGATGGTCACGGTGGTCGGTCTGGCCGTCCTCCCAGTCCGACTCGCCCACCAGGAGGGTCGTCGGTCTCGACGCGGCCAGGGTCAGCCCGCCGGCGCTGAGGGGGGCCGCGACGATCTTGCCAGTGGTGTGGGTGCCGTCGTCCTCCCGCCAGACGAGGTACCAGCGGCCGCCGTCGAGGACCGGGTAGGGGTCGATGGTCCAGTAACCGGGGACGCAGTGCAGCGGTTCGGGGAGGGGGACGAAGGGGCCCTCGGGCTGCGAGGACACGGCAGCGCCGAGGCACTTCATCGAGTGGTCGCCCGGCCGGCCGGAGGTGGCTGCGAAGTACATGACGTAGCGGCCGTCGATGGCGGCGACGGCGGGAGCCCAGATGACCCGGTCGTCCTCGGCGACCCAGTCCGGTCGGGACGGCATGGCGTCGCCCTGGAGGCGTCCCGGCTGGCTGAGGTCAGGGCTGGTGAACCGGGGCACCCAGGACGTGCGGCACTCGCCCCCGGTGCAGTGGGTGGCCGAGGTCGTGTAGACGTGGAACACCCCGGCGGCGTACGTGACGCCGGGGTCGGCCGCCTCCAGGTCCGCTTGGGCGTCGGGGTCCCAGGTCCAGCTGGCTGTCCCGCCCGTCGGGCCTGGTTCCGGGGTAGGCGCCGGGGCTGGCGCGGGCGGAGGGACGGGTGCAGGCGCGGGCGTCGCCGCCGGGGTCCAGGCGGCGGATGGGTGGCCCTGGTCCCGGAGCTGCATGCCGCCACCGGCGAAGATCCCGGCGGCCAAGGTGCCCGATCCGAGCTTGTAGCGCAGCCGGCGCCGGCGGTAGAGCCGGGCGAAGCGGTGGCGCACGATGCGGCGTTGGGTGTGTCCGGAAGCGATCGCGAGGTCATCGGCCGTGCGCCGGAGCAGCGACTGCACGTCGTGCTCCAGACCCGAGCCGACGTGGAGCTGGGGGAGCTCAGCCGTGGCTGCGAGATGCATGCCCGCTTGACGGACCATCGTGCTCCGCGGTTCCCGAGGTCTCGACCCGACCGCGGCTGACCTTCAGCCGCGCAGGAAGGCGAGCGCCTCGGTGACGTTGGCCTCCAGGTCCCGGACGCTGTCGATGACCAGGTGCTGGTCGCGCCACGGCTCCCACTCGTCGCGCCGCCGGAGCACGTCCTCCCACGATGGCTCCGGGAAGCCGTCGATGCCTCGTTCCCGACCGAGGAGCCGCTGGCGGTGGGTGTCCTCGTCGCTGCAGACGACCTCCACCACGCGCATGACGGCGCCGGCTCGACGGGCGGCCTGGCGCCACATGTCCCGAGCGACCTCCAGGGAGCTGACCGCGTCGGCGATGGCCGTGAGCCCCAGGCGCAGCTGGTGCTCGGCGACCACCGCGACCACTTCGTAGGCCGCGACCCCGGTGCCGAACGATGGCGGGATGCCGGACCTCCAGATCGCCGCCTCGATCGGATCGACCGACAGGACGGCGGCCCCGAGCCGCCGTCCGATCGCATCGGCCAAGCTGCTCTTCCCGACCCCGGGAAGGCCGCTCACCACCACCAGCACGTCGACCTGCCCATCCGGTGCCACTCGTCGGTCCGTCCGCTCTGCCGGCTCGGTTCCGCTCGCCGCTAGCCGCTGGCCGCTGGCCGCTAGGCGGTCAGCCGCCGGCGGCGGCTGCGCTCAGCAGCACGTCGTCGGCCGGCGTCACGCCCTGCAGCTCGCTGACCCAGGTCGCGGTGTCGGAGGACCGGGCTCGGAAGGCGGTGCCCTGGTGAGCGGGGTCGCGGGCTCGGAGGAAGGTGAGCGTGAAGTGCCAGCTTCCGCCGACGTCGCGGGACTCGCCCGCCTTGCCATCGCCGTTGCGGGTGTTCCGGTCGCCGTTGCCGTTGCCGTTGCCGGTGTTGCCGTTGCCGGTGTTGCCGTTGCCAGGATTGCTGGTGTCGCTCGTGGTCCGGCGCGCCACCTGCAGCTTCCCGACCGTGGTCGACATCACCGGCCCCCGGACCGTGCGGGACAGCCCGCCGACCTGTCCGTACGCGGTCGAGAAGGCGGCGACGGCCTCGGCCAGCGGCACGGCGAAGTAGCGCCAAGGGCCGGTGTCGCGCTCCACGAACATGTAGTAGGGGACGATGCCGAGCCGCGATTCGAGCGCCCACTTCGCCCGCCACACCTCGGCGCTGTCGTTGACGTGCCGGATGAGCGGTGCCTGCGAGTACAGCATCGCTCCCGTCGAGCGCAGCCGGGCGATGGCCTGCTGCGCCAGCGGGTCCTCGAGCTCGCGGGCGTGGCTGACGTGGAGCATCAGCGCCAGCTGGCGGCCGGAGGCAACCACCTGCTCGAGTGCAGCCATCAGCGCGTCGGCGTCGTTGGCCCGGACGAAGCGCTCCGGGTTGCTCAGGGGTGCCTTGGTGCCGATCCGCACCACGTCGAGATGCTCACGATGCGGCGCGCTCGCCTCGGCCAGCCAGGGGCCGATGACGTGTGCGCCCATGACGAAGGGATCGCCTCCGGTCAGGATGACGTTCGACACCTCGGGGTGGGCGTCCAGGTAGGCACCCATGGTCGCGGGGTCGTCCATCCGCATCTGCATGTCGGGCATGCCGACGAACTGGGCCCACCGGAAGCAGTAGGCGCAGTAGGCGTGGCACGTCTGCCCCCGCCCCGGGAACACCAGCACGGTGTCGGCGTACTTGTGCTGCAGGCCGTGCACCGTCGTCCCGTCGATCCGGGGCACGTTGTGCGCGAGCTGCCCGCCCGGATGGGGGTTCAGCTGGAGGCGGATGACGTTCGGATCGGTGTCGACCGCCGGCTCGGACCGGAGCATGTCCGGATGCGGGAAGTACAGGCGGAAGATCGGATCGTCCGGCGCCGCCGACCAGTCGACCAGGCGGTCGACGATGTGATTCGACACCCTGAACGGCAGCACCGACATCACCTGGTGCGTGGCTGCAACATCGGCGTCCGTGTATCCCGCCCGGCGCAGCAGACCGTCGACCCGTTCCTGGATCGGCGCCCGAGTGTTCATGTCAAATCACCTCTTCCCCCGCCCTCTCGACCCCGCCGACGCAATCGTGCGACCGCAGCCTTCCACGACTGCGACGCCCTCCGCCGTCATCCTGTTCCCGCCGCTTCGCGGCGAACCTGTCCGCCGCGTGAACGCCACACGAACACTCCACGCATCGAGCCAAGGTCGCCTCCCCAGATGGTCCAACGGGATCAGTGGGCGATGTACGGAGCCGCTCGGGGCTCCGGATGAACCTCGCCGCCGGCCTCGGGCCAGGAAGCGTCGGCGCGAGGCGACGGGCGAAGCGCCCGGGTTAGCCTGAATCGATGCACCCGTCGATATCGGCTAACGAATTGCTCGAGGAGTTCGAGTTCCTGTTCGCGAAGTACTCGCAAGAACTACGAGCCACGACCCAGCCCTACCAACTGGCGCGACTCATCGAGAACTACCAGGGCTACGAGTACCGTCCGCAGGACGTGCTGGTAAGGGAAACGTTGATGGAGCATGTCGGTTCCCTACCGATGGTCGCCACAACCTTCTACCCATACATCGACGACGACGACGTCGACCTCGGTCGGGCACTCGTGATGCTTGCGATTCACGATATCGGCGAGCTCGTGACCGGTGACGAGTCGACTTTCACCAAGAAGGCCGACCCGAACGGGTTCGAGCAGGAAGCGGCGCTACGCCTACTCCACTCGTCGTATCACGAAACCTACAAAGACGTAGAGGCCAAAGGTAGCCAGACCGCCAAGTTCGCAAAGAGCATCGACAAGGTGACACCGGACATCTTTGATTACCTCACGCCGGCCGAAGTCACGATCGTGCGATTCCGGCACTTCGTCGGCATGGAGCGCGACGAGATCGTCGGCACCATCATCGACAGCAAGCGGCCGTACATGCTGTGGAACCCCTTCATGACCGAGTTCCACGAGCTCCTCTGCGACAGGCTCGCCACCAAGCTGACCGCGACAAGCTGACGGGAATCCTCGTCCAGCGGAGACTCAGCCATCTACGATTGCAGCCGTGGCGTTCGAGCGGATCTCCGTCGATCACCGGATCATGGGCGGTGTGCCCTGCATCCGCGGCACGCGCATCCCCGTCGCCACAGTCGTGGGCATGATCGCCGAGCGCATGACCACCGACGAGATCCTCACCGAGTTCCCTCAGCTCACCATCGAGGACATCCAGGACGCGCTCCGCTACGCGGCCGCTGCGGTGGATGAGCGAGAGGTCCCCCTTCGCCCGGCGAGTTGAAGCTCCTCATCGACGAATCGCTCTCGGCTCGCGTCGCGCACTTGCTCTGCGACGCGGGCCACGAAGCGGTCCACGTCGGCGACCTCGGGCTCCTCGGCGCACCAGATGACGACGTCATGGCCGCCGCCCGGGACGACGGCCGCTGCTTGATCTCGGTGGACACCGACTTCGGCGAGCTGCTCGCCATCGGTCGCCACTCCGGCCCGAGCGTCATTCTCCTCCGGCGGGCCCCACACCGGCCTGACGAACAGGCCGACCTTCTCCTCGCGGCGCTGGACCAGCTCCACGACGACATAGCTGTCGGAGCGATCGTCGTTCTCACCCAGGACCGAGCCCGCATCCGCCACCTTCCGATCTGATCGGTCAGCGCGTCAACCGATGCCGTGAGGCGGGCGTTGACACAGCAGATCTGTTCCCAAGGGACGGGACAGCGGGACGCGAAGGCGGACACCATGCAGGCAACCATCCACGACCCCCACCTCGGCACCACCGGCGCTAGCGACGACGGCGACTGGCAACCCAGCGGCGGGCGGCGACCGTTCTCGGCCGCGCAGCGGGCGGTGGTCGTGGGCCTCGTCCTGGCGGTGTTGGCGGCAGGGGCGGTGCTCGGGCTGCGCAGCGGCGGCAAGGACGACAGCGAGGCCTCCTCGAGCCACCACGCCGCAGCACCGACCACCCATCCGTCCACGACGGCGGGCCCGGCGACCACCGAGCCCGCCAACCAGGCCCCGGCCACGCCGGCCCCCGCCCCCACCCCCGCACCGGGCAACGACACCGGCACGGGCTCGGAGGAGGCGGCGTCGCTCGAGGACGGGCGCCATCCGGCGTACCTGACCGGGATCGACACCAGCGCCGGGACCGTCGAGTTCGACCTCGTGCAGTGGCTCACCGAAGACGACGCCGCCGAGTACGTCGAGGCCCATGAGGACGAGTACCCGGGCCTGTACGACGAGATCGAGGAGACCGGCATGTACCCCTACGACGAGCTGGTGGTCAACGAGAACCCCCGGCTGCGGACCCTGCCGGTCGCGCCCGACACCCAGCCCATGGTGCTGATGCAGCCCAACGACACCACCTTCTCCCACTCCATCCCCTTCGTCGTCCTGCCCGCCTACTTCGACGAGTTCCAGCTGCACGACGGCGACCACCTCTCCTACTTCGTGTTCTGGCTGACTGTGCGCCACGGCGAGATCGTGGCCATGGAGGAGCAGTTCCAGTCGTGAGCGTCGCGACGCCGGCCCTCGGGATCCCGGCGATCTGTCCCCCACTGGCGCCGCCGAGCGCATCCGGGACGCTGAGCCCGCCGACCTCCCCCGGTCGGCGGGCATCGGCAAGGATGGCCCGGATGACGGGCATCCCGGTGGGCCGAAGGGTCGGTCGGGTCGAGGCCCCGACCGACGACCTGGCGCTGCTCCACCGCGAGAACTACCGGTCGCTCGTGCGCCTGGCCACGGTCGTGCTGGGCGACCTGGGACTGGCCGAGCACGTGGTGCAAGACGCATTCGTCCGGCTCCAGCTGCGCTGGAGCCGGCTGCGCGATCTGGACAACCCCCCTGCCTACCTGCGAACCGCGGTGCTCAACGGGGCCCGGTCGCAGCTCCGCCGCCAGAAGGTGCGCGACCGCTTCGCCGGCCGCCGCACGGTCGACCGGCCGGTCACCACCCCCGAGGCCGCCGCCGTCGACCACGACGACCAAGACCGCATGATCCGGGCCCTCCGCCGCCTGTCGGCCCGCCAGCGCGAGGCCCTCACCCTGCGCTACTACCTGGACCTCCCCGAGGTCGAGATCGCTGCAACCATGGGCGTCTCCCCAGGTTCGGTGAAGACCCACCTGCACCGGGGCCTCGCCAACCTCGCCACCATGCTCGGTGAGGACGGCCCGCCGAGCCAGCCCGGCGACCACCAGACCGGGGAGGACGACCGATGACCGGTGACCTCGAATCTCGCCTCCGGGCCGCGGTGCGCGCCGAAGCCGCCACAGCCGACGGCGCCACGTCGATGGCCGACGAGGACGCCAGCCTGGGCGCGATCCGGTCGCGGGTCCGCACGGTCCGCCGCCGGCGCCGGGCGATGGCGCTGGCAGCCGCCACGGTGGCCGTGGTGCTGGCCGTGGGCGCGCTGCCCCGCCTGGGCGGCGACCGGGCCGACGTGAACGTGGTCGGGGGGCCTGCCGACCGCGAGATGACCACGACCCCCGACGACAGCACGCCGGGCACCACCCCGAGCACCACCGGGGCCGACGCCCCATCGGCGACGGGCGAGGACACCGGCACCACGACGTCTCCCCCACCCGACCCTGACATCATCGGCGACGGCTTCCAGCCGCTGTGGCCCTTCGCCACCCGCGCCGCGGCCACCACGTGGCAGGAGGCGTACGACACCGGCGGCCAACAGCCCTGGCATCTCGACGCCGAGCAGACCGCGCTGTCGTTCACCACCGGGTTCCTGGGCTTCACCGAGATCGACCAGATCACCAGCAGCGACATCGGGCCCGACGAGGCCGAGGTGGGCGTGGGCTACACCAACCCCGACGGCGGCATGTCCACCGCGGCGCTGATCCACCTGATGCGCTACGGCACCGGTGATGACGCTCCTTGGGAGGTGGTCGGCACACACGACACCGACCTGCTGCTCGAGACCCCCGACTACGGGACGACCGCCCGCTCGCCGATGACCGTGGCCGGCTACATCACCGGCGTCGACGAGAGCCTGCGGGTGCAGGTGCGCCAGTCGTCGTCAGCCGAGTCGCTGGGCGAGAGCTGCTGCCTGCCCGCCGGGGGCACCGAGGCCCCATGGGAGACGACGGTCGAGTTCAGCGGCGCCTCCGACCCCGCGATCACCGTCATCGCTTCCACTGGCGGCCACGTCCAGGAGGTCGAGCGCTTCGCCATCACCGGCCTCCGCAGCTGACGTCGGGAGAGCTAACAGTCGCGTCACCTCTGTCTACAATCGTCGGGTGGCCGAACTGGCGGCGCAGGTACCTGTGGTCGACTACCTCGTGCTCGATGATGGGCCGCCGCACCTCGTGGGGAAGCGGTGCGACGGGTGCGGGGCGACCTACCTCGAGCGGCGCAATGCGTGCGCCAACTGCGCAGCGCGGAGCCTCACGGCGGTACGGCTGCCCGAGATGGGGCGGATCGAGTCCTTCACGGTCGTCCAGCGGGGGGCGCCCGAGCACATCGGCCCGTTCATCTCGGTCCTCGTGCGCCTCGAGGACGGCACCTGTGTGAAGGCCAACCTCGTCGGCGTGCCGCCCGACGCGACGGCGATCGACTTCGACCTACCGGTGCGGGTTGCCACCTACCTGGCCGGGACCGACGAGCACGGCACCGAGGCGGTCGCCTTCGGCTTCGCCTACGACGGAACGGATGCGACGGACGAGGGATGAACGACGACGTCTGGATCGTCGGGACGGCTATGACGCCGATCCGCCGCCATGTCCATCGCGACGTGCTCGACCTGGCCACCGAAGCCAGCCTCGGCGCTCTGGACGATGCCGGCATGGTCATGCGGGACATCCATGTGATGGCGGTCGGGAGTCAGTTCGAGCCGTACACCTTCGGTCAGCAGGTGCAGAAGCAGATCGGCCAGACCGGCATCCCGCTCTACAACGTGCACAACGCCTGCGCGACCGGAGCCACCGCCGTGCGGTCGGTGCTCATGGAGATCAGGGCTGGCGAGGCCGACGTGGGACTGGCCGTCGGCGCCGAGCAGATGACCGCCGGGTCGCCGCCCTACCGCGTGAAGGCGCCGTCGGGCCGCAAGGTGTTCGAGCCCGAGGGCCGCGACGGCCACGTGCTGGCGACCGAGGGCATCCTCGGTACCGGGCAGATGTTCGGCGTCTTCGCCCAGACCGGCACCGACTACGCCCGCCGGCACGATGGCGTCGGCTTCGAGCAGTTCGCCAAGGTCGCCGAGAAGAACCACGCCCACTCGACGCTGAATCCGCTGGCCCAGTACCGGCGGCCCTACAGCCTCGAGGAGATCATGAACGCCGAGATGTTGGCCTACCCGAACACCCTTCCCATGTGCTGCCCGACCGGCGACGGGGCGGCGGCCGTGGTGCTGGTATCCGACGCCAGGTTCCGCACCCTCGACCCCGATGTGCGACGCCGGGCGGTCAAGGTGTCGGCAGCGGTCATGACCACCGACCCCTACGACCCCAGTGGCTTCGCCCATCCCGACGTCAACACGCTGACCCGCAACGCCGCCGACCAGGCGTACGAGCGGGCCGGCGTCGGTCCCCAGGACCTCGACCTCGTCGAGCTGCACGACTGCTTCGCCACCGCCGAGCTGGTCCACTACGACAACCTGCGGCTGTGCGAGCCGGGCGGGGCGGGCGCGTGGATCGACGAGCGGGGACCGTGGCGGGACGGCGAGATCCCGGTGAACGTGAGCGGCGGTCTCATCTCCAAGGGCCACCCGATCGGTGCCACGGGTATCGCCAACATCTACGAGGTGGCCACCCACCTGCGCGGTGAGGCCGGCGACCGCCAGATCGAGGGGGCCCAGGTCGGGCTCACCCACGTCATCGGCCTCGGCTCGGTGTGCGCCGTGCACATCCTCGAACGAGCCGCCACCTGATGGCCGGCCAGCTCGACGGCCTGCGGGTCCTCGACCTGACCATCTGGCGCCCGGGTCCGTACGCCACCCAGCTGCTGGCCGAGCAGGGCGCCGACGTGTTGAAGGTCGAGCCGCCCGGCGGCGACCCCATGCGGTCGATGCCGGACCTGTTCGACATCCTCGGCGCCGGCAAGCGCAGCATCGTCCTCGATCTCAAGGAGGACGAGGACCGGGCCTGCTGCCTCGAGCTGGCCGCCGGGGCCGACGCCTTCGTCGAGTCCTACCGCCCGGGCGTGGCGGAGCGACTGGGCGTGGGCTACGAGGCGGTGACCGCCCGCAACGCTTCGATCGTCTACGCGTCGATCAGCGGGTTCGGCGCCGTCGGGCCCTTGGCGGGGCTGCCCGGCCATGACGTGAACTACCTCGCGTACTCGGGCACCCTCCGACCGCGTGGCGGCAAGCCGGTCAACCCGACGGTGCCCGTCTCCGACCTGGCCGGCGGCGTGGCCGGTGCGTTCGCCATCGCCACCGCCTGCCTGGGAGCCAAGCTGCACGGCCGGGGTGAGCGGGTGGACGTGTCGATCGCCGATGTGCTCGCCACCTGGGTGGGGCCGGTGGGGCCGGTGGAGATGGTCGGACTCGACGGTCCGCTCCAGGGAGCGCCGGGCTACGGCATCTTCCCGACCAAGGACGGCGGCTATGTCGCCATCGGCATCATGAACGAGGACCACTTCTGGATGGGCCTGTGCCGGGCCCTCGGGCTGGAGGCCCACGAGCACCTCGACAACCCCGAGCGCAACCGCCGGGTCCACGAGGTCAACGGCCTGATCGGCGAGGTGATCAGCGAGCTCACCGAGGCAGAAGCCCTCGACCGGCTGATGGCCCACGACGTGCCCGCTTCGCCCGTCCTCGACCGCGAACGCATGCTCGCCCACCCGCACTTCCGCCAGCGGGCCAGCATCGTCGATGGCCCGGACGGTCATCCCGCCTCCGGCCCCCTGGTCCGGTTCGAGCGACACCCCGCCAACTCCCCCTACGGCGCCCCACCCGTCGGCGCCCACGAACCCGTCTGGCTGCCCCGCTAGTCGAGGTGGTCGAGCCACACCGTGACCTCGGGGCCGTCTGCGGGGTCTCGCAACCCCCCGTAGCGGACGAGGTCGTCGACCGGGAAGTCGTCGTCGATCATGTCGTAGGCCACCCCGAGCGTGTCCAGGAGGTAGACGAGTCCCCATGTCGTCGTGGAATCGAGTATCGCATCGGGGTCGGGCCCGAGGTCTCTGACCTGTTCCACGAGCCTGCGCACGTCGGATTGGTTCGTGTAGCCGGGTATGCGGCCGACCGCCTCGGCCACTGCATCGGGGTCCTCGATGGGGAGCCCGCCGGCACGGTCGAGAGCGGCGCGCAGCCTGCGGCGCAGGCGACGCGCCAGCTCTTCGTCGTCGGCTCGGGCCGGTCGACTGGCGCTGCCGACGAACTGGGCCCCGGGGGAGAACATCGGGGGACCTTCACCAGGGATGATGTAGAGCCTCAGGTCGGCTGACCCCCGATACTCGCGGTCATCGCCGAGCTGGGCCACCAGCACGGGGTCCCGCGTCACCATCGGCACGCCGGCACCGACCAGCTCGGCCAGGACACCAGGTCCGTACCAGGTGACCCTGGACATGGGTTGATCCATCTCGATCAGTACCGTTCCCTGGCCGCGGACCTCGGCCAGCACCGCATCAGCGAGATCATGGGTCTCGTCACTGATCTCTGACCCGGTGTCGGCACGATCGACCCTGGGCAGCGCCAACAGACCGGCGGCCACCGCCACGGTCATGAAGGCGAGAGGAGCAGGGACATCCGTGAACCACTTCCGGCGGCCCTTCAGCTCGTCCAACACCGCTAAGACGAGCATCATCGTGACGAACGCCGCTGTCACCCAGGCGAACTTGAGATAGGCGACGGTCCTCAGTCCGAGGTTGACCGGGGCGTTGGCCATGCTGAAGACGGTCAGGCCGGCCACGACGGCGGCAATGGCGAGTCCGCTGGTCAAGGTGTGGTTCGCTCGCCGATGAGCCCGCCAGGCGGCAACGACGAGTGCCACCGCCAGCGTCCCGAGGAGGACCAGCGAGACCGGCAGGGACACTCCTTGACCGTTCTGCGCGATCGCCGGGGAATCCATCGACGGCGGGAGCCACCAGGGTGGGAGCGCGATGGTCCCCGCGAACAACCGGACCGCTGTCGGCAGCGAGTAGGTCGATCCTTCACGTCCAGCCTGTATCGCATCGAGCATGAAGGTGAGGTTTCCGCCCTTGTGGACGATCTGTTCGTAGAGGGGTGCCGCCCAGCACACCAGGCCGGCTACCAGACCCGCGGCACCCCAGCGCAGAACAGTCGTCCGAGTGGCCCACGAACCCTCCTCCGCACTCTCCGCCCGGCGCTCGGCGATCACCCGCCACACCAACAGGGTCACTGCAGCGACGACCACCCCTGGCACCACAACGGCGTAGCCGCTGTGGGTCTGGACGACGAAGCTGGCACTCACCGCCAGCACCGGGATGGCCGCCAGGTCCCGGTCGGCGACAGCCCAGCCGGCCACCATGACCACGGCGAACGGGAACAGCGTGACATGCGGTGGCCACGGATCGAAGAGCATCTCGCTTCCCACCGACCAGCCGAGCAGGGCCATGGTCGCCATGGCAACGAGGAGCGCGAGATGCTGACCGCGCCGGAAGGCCAGCCAGGCGACGGTCAGGATGCACACGATGTTGACCGAAGCCACCCCGATCACGGTCCCAGCCGCGGGCCCGAAGAGCCTCACCCACGGGGCCAGCACATAGAACTCCAACGGCCCGGGATGGTGGGTCACATGGGCCCCGCCGGCCATGTCGGCCGCCGTCGAGCGAGTACCGAGCAACGGAAGCTCCCCCGAGAGCACATCCCACGCTCGGATCGCCGGAAACGCGTTGTCCCACACCGGCATCCAACCGGTCCCTACGGCCCGCGCCGCCGCGACGAGCACCGGCAGCACGGCGGCGATGGTCGCTATAGCGACCAACCCGCCTCGAAGCCGCACGCTCGACCCAGGAGCCGAACGCCCAGGCAGCCATGGGAGAAGTCGAGCTGATCGGCGGTCAGGGCCGGTGGCGTCCGCGGCCGTCGTGTTGCTCGGGCCCGCCGATGACGGGACACCCGATCTCTCGTGCGAGACGATCCCCCTCACGCCTGACCTTCTACGGGCGGGCTGCTAGCCGGGGCTGACCGGCGGCGCCGGTGCCCGCCGAGGAGGCCGTGCAACCCCGTGGCCACGGCGGCCAGCGACGATGATCATGCGCCTCTACCTGCCACGGCGTGCCATTGTCGACGGTACCTACGACGCCCGCCAGTCACCCTGGTTCCGTAGCCCTCCTTGGCCCTGGGGCTAGTGCGCCGCTCCGGTTGGCGACGATGGCCGCGTCGTCGCTGTGGAAGGCCGGCCGCAGCTCGCTGCGATGATCCTCCGGTTGCACGCTCCGGGCCAGCTCAGGCTCCGTACTCCATCGCGACATCGGTCGAGGCATCGCTGTAGGCATCGGACGAGTAGCCACCACCGGCATCGCCGTCGGAGTCGGCGCTGAAGTCAGCGGCGGTGGCGTCGGGCACGGTGGCCGGCTCGAGGGCTGACGGGGCGAGGCTGACCGGATCATTGCCAGGACCGGCGCCGAGGTCACCGTCGAGGGTTCCGACCAGGTCGGGGGCCGTGCCGCCGACGGGCGAGAGCTGGGCGTTCATCCCGTCGTCGGCGGCGATCTCGGACGTGGTCCCGGGCCAGGGGTTGACAGGGTCGTCCCCTGGCGTGCTGTCCGGCAGCCCGCCAGGGTCGATGGGGTCGTCGACCGCGGCCGCGGCGACCTCCGCGCCCGGCGCGTCGCCCACGGGGTCGGCCATCGAGCGGGGGTCCATGAGGTCGGTGTCGTGGATGCCGCCCGGGGCCGACGCCGGCGTCTGCAGCCGGGGGTCCATCAGCTCGTTGCCTGGCGTCTCCGACAGGGGGATGCCGGCACCGATGATGTCGGACACCTCGATCTTGCTGAAGTCGGGCCTGATCGCGTCGGCCTGGGTCAGGAGCTCCTGGACCTTCCCCAGGTGGACGGTTCGCTGGTCCTGCAGCCAGGGCGTGTCGGCCAACCGCATCTCGTCCGCCGCCTGCTCCAGCACCGTCGCCTTCGACTCGAGCTGGTTGGCGGTGAGCCGCATGGCGTCGAGCGAGGCCGACTGGTCGTAGCCGGCTCGCCCGACCTGGAAGGCCTCGCGGTCGGCCCGCTCGGCGATGTCGAGCTGCTGGCGGGCGACCTGCTCCGAGCGGGTGGCCCGCTGGCTGTAGGAGGTCGCCGCCGCGCGCAGGAGCTGTGCCTGCTCCCGGAGGTCGTCGGCCATGTCCCGGCCGAAGGGGCTGCCGTCGTTCGCCATCCGGGCGGCGTCGTCCTCGAACTTCCTGGCCAGGTCGAGGTTCTCCTTCGCCTTGCCGTGCATGTCGTCGGCCTGGGTCGTGGCCGTGGCCGCTACCGCTCGGGCCGAGGCCGCCGCCCGGTGGGCGTCGTCGACCTGGGCGCCCGTGTCGATCCCGACACGTTCCTGGCGGTCGGCCTGCTGCCGGTTCAGGCCGGCGGCCCGCTCTCGCAACTTCGCGGCCTGCTGGTCGAGTGCGGCCGACGTCGGGGTAGCCACCGTCATCATCTCCTGGTCGGATCGGGTCGTTGGGCTTGCTGGGACGCTCCGTAGACCGCCTCGGCGGTCCGGGCCGCGGCCTCGCACACCTCGACCAGCGGCGGGTCGGCCAGAGGATCGGAGGAGCGGCCGCGCCACCGCCCGATGGCCTGCAGCGCCGCCGAAGCCAGCTCCTGGGCACCGGCCGGGCCCGCCAGGCCGAGGGCGGCCTCGGCGGTGGGGGCGAGCAGCATGCGCTCGAGGTCGGCCCGCTCGCCGTCGTTCACCCGGATGCCGCCGCTGGCCAGCACGTGGGCCGCCCGGATGCGGGCGAAGTCGACCGCCCCGGCCTCGATGCGCTCGGCCTCGCGGTCGACGTAATCGCCCCGCGACGGGTCGGTGGCCCGCAGGCGCCGGGCCAGGGCGCGGATGGCGACCAGGGCCGACCGGGCTTGCAGCACCCGGGCCCGGGGCAGGAAGTGCTCGGCGATGACCTGACTGAGCTGGTTCAGGCCCGAGCGCTCGACCAGCCGGGGCCCGAGAGTCGCCGCCGTGGTCGCCCCGGCCCTCACCTCCTGCACGGCCACCCGCATGCCGTACATGCCGAGCCGGTCGAGCAGGCCGCGCCGGATCTCCACGGTCAGGTGGCTGGCGTGCAGGTCGCAGAACTGCTCGGCCGACAGGAGCATCATCTCGAGCTCCTCCGGTGGGGTCGACGCCACCTCCCGCAGCGAGCTGGCCTCGGACTCCCGTAGGGTCAGCCCGGTCTCGGCCAGCAGCCCGGCCATGGGCACGACAGTGGCGCACAGGGTGTGGACCGATTCGTCGGCCCGGTAGCGCTCGGCGATGCGGCCGGCCGACTCCATCGCGTCGAGGCGGCCGGCGCCGATCTCGTCACCCCGCGAGAGCACGGCCACCGCGTTGACCGGCGACGCCGCCACGACCGACCGGTCCATGAAGGCATCGAGGAACTCCACGTCGCTGCGATGGAGGTGACGCATGAGGTAGATGACGGCGTCGGCATCGGGCACATGGTCGCCGTCGTGGTCGAGGAACTCGCGGGTGCGCCGGGAGTTCTCGTCGTTGAGCGAGGCCAGGCCAGGGGTGTCGATCAGCGTGACCTTCTCGAGGGCCGAAGCCGGCCAACGCACGTCGAGGAACTGGACGTCCGCCTCGGCCACGCCGTTGAGCACGACGTTCAGGGCGCCCTCGTCCCGGCGGAACTCGAGCGCCTTGTCCTGGCCGGTCTTGAGCCGGGCGTTGACCTCGTAGCGGGGCCCTCGCCGGTACCACGACACCAGCCGGGTGCACTCGCCCGCGTCGGTCGGTGCCAACCGCTCACCCACCAGGGCGTTGAGCAGGGTCGACTTACCGGCCTTGACCCGACCGGCGATGGCCACGTGCAACGGGCCGTTGAGCCGCTGGCCGAGGGCCTCGAGGTCACTGCGATAGGGCGTGCCCTCGAGCTTGTGGCCCAGCTCGCGGGTGAGCGCCAGCACCATCGCCCCGGCGTTGCCGATGGTCATGGTCACGACGGGCCCCCACGGCTCGGAGTAGCGCCGGCCGGAGCGGGTGCCGCGGGTGCGCCGGCGAGCGAGGCCACCTTGGCCAGCACGGCCGACGCGGCATCGATCTCGGTCGAGCGCCGTTTGGCCTGCTCCTGGGTCTGGGCCGCCAACTTCTGGGCTCGCTGGGCCGTGTCGGTGTAGGTGCGCTGCAGCTCGGCCAGCCGGTCGCCGAACTCGTCGCGCATGTCGCGCTGGAGGTCGCGGATCAGCTGGTTCATCTCGTTGGTGACCTCGAACTGCACGT
>Ga0075428_100001539_pt1 | contig 24689 bp, 19 predicted proteins | sample RhiMetdeltSRZDD2_FD_75291 | JGI IMG/M metagenome (GOLD analysis project Ga0075428, IMG submission 75291) | Populus rhizosphere microbial communities from Tennessee, USA - Rhizosphere MetaG P. deltoides SRZDD2 | ecosystem: Host-associated > Plants > Roots > Rhizosphere > Soil | place: USA... | reverse complement strand
GACAACCCGCGCGACTGGAACACCATCAACAAGGTGGGGGACCTCTACGCCAAGCTGAACAAGACCCGCGAGGCCACGGTCGAGTACGCGAAGGTGGCGGACTTCTACGCCAAGGACGGCTTCTACGTCCGCGCCATCGCCATGTGGAAGAAGATCAACAAGCTCGACGCCTCCGCCCTCGAGCCCTACACCAACCTGGCCGAGCTCTACGCCAAGCAGGGCCTCATGACCGAGGCCAAGAGCCACTTCCAGATGGTGGTGGACGAGTACGTCAAGCGCGGCAAGACGCGCGAGGCGGGCGACGTCCTGAAGAAGCTGGCGGAGATCGACCCCGCCGATCTCAAGATCCGCAGCAAGCTGGCCGATCTCTACACGCGCGAAGGCAACACGGCGAAGGCCGTGGACGAGCACGTGGCCATCGCCGACGAGCTGAACAAGAAGGGACACCTGGCGGAGGCGCTGCAGGTCCTGGAGAAGGGCCTGAAGATCGACGCCAGCAGCGCGCGCCTGAAGACGGAGCTGGGGCGCGTCCACCTCGTCCAGAAGAACTACGACAAGGCCGTGCAGTACCTCGAGGAGGCCTCGCGGCAGTCGCCGCGGGACGCGCAGGCCCTCTCGCGGCTGGGCGAGGCCTACCTGGGCGCGAAGCGGACGAAGGAGGCGGAGTCCACCTTCAAGCGCGCGCTGGAGCTGGACCCCCAGGACCAGGAAGCCGGCGCGCAGATGGCCCGCGTGCACCTCGCGCAGGGCCAGTTCGACCAGGCCTTCGAGCAGCTGCTGCCCGTGGTGACCCGCCTGGTGGAGCGCCGCGAGGGAGACCGCGGCGCGGCGCTGCTCCAGCAGATCGTCCAGAAGAACCCCGCGCACGTGAAGACGCTGGTCAAGCTGGTCGAGATCTACGGCCAGACCGGCAAGGAGAGCGCGGCGGCCACGGCGTCGTCGCACCTCACCGAGGCGTACATCAACCAGGGTCAGTTCGCGGAAGCGGCCACGTTGCTCGAGGGGCTGCTGGCCAAGGACCCCCAGAACCAGCAGCACCGCTCGAAGCTGCAGATGGTGCGCGCGCGGCTGGGAGGAGGCAAGGCCCCCGCGCCGGCACCGGCCCCCGCCACGCCGGAGGCGGCCTTCGAGGAAGAGGAGCTGGACCTGTCCGGATCGTCGGAGGCGCCGTCCTTCGCGCCGGCGCCGTCACCCGCGCCGGCGCCTTCCGCGCGCCCGGCCGCGCCCGCGCAGCGCGCGCCCATCCACGTCTCGGGCCCGCTCAGCGATGAGGACCAGGAGTTCGTCGAGGAGCACCTGGCCGAGGGCAAGGTGTTCCGGAAGTACGGCCTGCTGGACAAGGCCTCGGACCAGTTCGAGGCGGTCATCGCGCGGTTCCCCGACAACGTTGACGCGCGCCAGGAGCTGCGCGACGTCTACAAGGAGAAGGAGCTGCCCGCCAAGGCGGCCGAGCAGAGCCTGGCCCTGGCGGATATCGCCCGGCTGAAGGGCGATGCGGCGGCGGCCCAGGCCCACGAGGCGGAGGCCCGCAAGTCCGCACCCGAGGTTGTGGCGGCCGCTCCCGCCCCTCCCGCGCCGGAGAAGCCGGGCGCGCGGCCCGCTCCCTCCGCCCCCCCCGCTCCGGCGCCGCAACCGGAGCTGGAGCTGGAAGAGGAAGAGGTCGTCATCGAGGAGGAGGAGGAAGCCGAGCTCGCGGTCGAGCCGGCCGCGGAGGAGCCGGCCGCCGAGGAGGCGGCCGAGGAGCCCGCCGAGGAGTTCGAGCTGACCGAGGCAGTCCCCGAGCCGGAGGAGGCGCCCGCGCGGTTGGTGGAGGACGAGACCGCCCCCGACGTGGCCGCGGCGGAGGAGATCGAGCTCAGCGGGGCCGACGAGGTGGAGCCCGCGGAGCCCGCCGCGGAGGCCCTCCCGCTGGAGAGCGAGGAGCTGGCGCTCGAGGAGACGGCGCTCGAGGAGCCGGAGCCGGAGCCGGAGCCGGCGCCTCCCCCTCCGCCCGCGCCGCTCAAGGCCGCGCCCATGAAGCCCGCCCCGCCTCCGCCCGTGGCCGCGCGTGCCAAGGAGCCGGTCCCGAGCGCGAGCGCTCAAGCACCGCCCGCGGCGCCGGCCCTGCCCGCCGACCTCCAGAAGGTCCTCGACGAGGTGGACTCCTACGTGTCCCTCGGGTTCGTCGAGGACGCGGTGGAGGCGCTGCAGGAGATCGGCGCGCGCTATGCCGAGCATCCGGCGCTGCTGGCGAAGATCGCCGAGCTCGGCCTGGACCGCTCCGCGCTCGAGAAGCCCGCGGAGGTGCCGGCCGAGGAGGCGCCCGCGCAGGGGCCGCTGGGAGACCTGGAGCTGGAGGGCGAGATCGCGCCGACGTTCGAGGAGGCGCAGGAGGCGCCGGCCGAGGCGCCGGCGCCCGAGGAGGACTCCTTCGTTGCCGAGAGCGCCCCCGCGCCGGAGGCCGCGGCCTCGCCCTTCGACGGCGGCAACCTGGAGACGGAGCTGGACGAGCTGTTTGGCGCCCAGGCCGCGGTGGAGGAGCCGCCCACGGAAGCCGCCTCCACGGAGCTGGGGGACGCGGGCCTGGCCGACATCTTCAAGGAGTTCAAGAAAGGGGTCGACAAGCAGCTCGGCAAGGAGGATTACGACACCCGCTACAACCTGGGGATCGCCTACAAGGAGATGGGGCTCATCGACGAGGCCATCGCCGAGTTCCAGCTGGCGGCCAAGGACGAGAGCCGCACGCTCGAGTGCAGCAGCATGCTCGGGATCTGCTTCATGGAGAAGGGCATGCCCAAGCTGGCGGTGAAGTGGTTCGAGAAGGGCCTGAAGGCCGAAGGCCGTACCGAGGAGGAGTACCAGGGGCTGCGCTACGACCTCGCCATGGCGCACGAGGCGGCGGGGGAGATGGACAAGGCCTTGCACCTCTTCACCGACCTCTACGGCCAGAACGCCAACTTCCGCGACGTCGCGACCAAGCTGCGGGACCTGAGGGCGGCGCTGCGGTAGCCACGCCCCTTGGCTGTCTTCCTCTCCGTGCTCAGCTCGCTCATGGTCGGCCTGGTGCTGGTGGTGGCGCCGTGGACGACGCCGACCACGCCGGTGACGGGCAGCCTGTGGGACGCGAACTACCTCCTGCAGTACCCCGCGGTGCGGATGGTCCTGCTGAACCCCTTCGTCCGCGGGACGGTCTCCGGGCTCGGCCTCGTCAACATCGTGCTCGCCTTCCACGAGGCCCATCAGCACCTGGCCCGGGAACGGTGACGGCCGTCCTTGGTCACGATCACCCTCATCACCGATCGCCGCCGCCTGGAGGGCCGTGACCTGACGACGCTCGTGCGCGAGGCTGCCGCGGCCGGCGTGGACCGCGTCCAGGTCCGGGAGAAGGACCTCGACGGGCGCGGGCTGCGCGCGCTGGTCGGCGCGGTCCTCGCCGCCACCGCCGGCAGCGCGGCCCGCGTGCTCGTGAATGGCCGCCCCGACGTGGCCATCGCCGCCGGCGCGGAGGGAGTCCAGCTCCCCGAAGACGGCCTGCCCGTGGCCGAGGTGAAGCGCGCCTGGCCGGGGCTCGTCGTGGGCGCCTCCCGCCATTCGGTGGACGGCGCGCGGCGCGCGGAGGCGGAGGGCGCCGACTTCGTGCTGCTCGGGCCCATCTTCGCCAGCCCCGGCAAGGAGGAGCGTACGCTGGGCCTGGGGCCGCTCGCGGAGGCCGCCCGGGCCCTGCGCATCCCCGTGCACGCGGTGGGCGGCGTCGGCGCCGGCAACGCGCGCCAGGCGGTGGAGGCCGGCGCGCGCGGCCTGGCCGCGATACGGGCCTTCCTCGATGTCCCCGCCGCGGAGGCCGTGCGCGCGCTGCGCGCGACGGCAGGGCGGGCATGAACCACGGTCTCCTCGTCGGGCTCGCGGTGCCCGCCGGCCTGCTCGCCATACTGGCCATCGCGCGCCTGGCCCGCGTGCGCCCGGTATTCCGCCCTCTGGTAGGACCTTTCGCCCTGGCCACGGGCGCGGTGCTGGGCCTCCTGGTGTTCGGCGGCGGCCGGTTCCCGGAGTCGGGCTGGCTCGCGCTCGTCTTCCTCGTCCCCTTCCTGATCCTGCTCGTGAGGGGCATCGTCATCGCCTTCCAGGCGCTCTTCCGGCGCCGCCAGGGCGCGGCCCCGCCCGCGCTCCTCGACAGCGTGGTGTCCGTCGTGGCCTACGCCATCGGCCTCGGCGCCATCGCCCATACGTGGTTCGGCCTGGAGCTGACGCCCTTCCTCGCCACCTCGGCGGTGGTGGGCGCGGTGGTGGGCCTCGCGCTCCAGGACACCCTGGGCAACCTCTTCGCGGGGATCGCCCTGCACACGGAGGCCCCGTTCCGCGTGGGCGACTGGGTGCGCGTGGGGGACAGGGACGGCCGGGTCGACCAGGTCTCGTGGCGGGCCATGCGCCTGCAGACGTGGGACGGCGACACGCTCACCGTACCCAACAACGAGGTGGCGCGTCACTCGATACTGAACTACAGCCTGCCGCGCTCGCCGCACTCGCGCGTGGTGACGGTGGGCGTGAACTACCACACGCCGCCCAACAAGGTGATCTCCGTGCTGGCCAGCCTGCTCGAGCAGGTGCCGGGCACGCCGCCGGAGCCCCGGCCCACCATCCGGATGGTGGGCTTCCACGACTTCACGATCCACTACGAGGTCCGCTACTTCTTCGCTGCCTACGACGAGTACCGGCGCATCGAGGCCGACATCTACCGCCTCATCTGGTACCACTTCAAGCGGCACGGCATCGAGATCCCGTTCCCGGTGCGCAACGTGTTCCTCCACCAGGCGGAGGCGCCGGAGGCCCACAAGGAGGCCCCCGCCACGCGGCTGGAGCGCGCCCTGCGGCAGATCGACCTCTTCCGCCCGCTGAGCGACGAGGAGCTGCGCACGGCGGCGGCGCGCTGCCGGCCGCTCCACTACGCGGCCGGGGAGCGGATCATCGAGGAGGGCGCCCCCGGCGACAGCTTCTTCATCCTGGACCGCGGCGAGGTGGAGGTCTCCAAGGAGCTGGGCGGCGTGCGCCGCCCGCTGGCCCGGCTGATGGAGGGGCAGTTCTTCGGGGAGATGGCGCTGCTGACGGGGGAGAAGCGCGCGGCGACGGTGACGGCAGCCACCGACGTGGACCTCTTCACCCTGGACAAGCCCGGCTTCCACGACATCATCGTGGGCAACCCCGCCATCGCGGTCGACATCTCCACCATCCTCTCCGAGAGGCGCGAAGCGCTCAGCCAGGCGGAGGGCGACCTCACCGCGCGCTTCCAGCCCACGTCCTCGCGCGGCGAGCTGAAGGAGCGGATCCTGGACCGCATCCGGGGCTACTTTGGCCTCTGACGCCGTGAGCGTGGACGCGCTCTTCGCCGAGCTGATGCAGGCCGGCTCGAGCGCGCCGCGCGTGCGCGAGGTCCTGGCGCGGCCGGCCCTGGACGAGGTGGTGATGCTCGCGGTGCTGCGCCGCGCGGTGCCCGCGCGCTTCCTGGAGCTGGTCGCCGTGACTCCGCCCTGGTCCGAGCGGCCGCGCCTGCTGGGCGGGGTAGTCCTGAACCCCCGGACGCCGCGCGTTCTCGCCTTGCGGCTGCTGCCGTCGCTCTTCTGGAGCGACCTCGCGGAGGTGGCGGCCAGCCCGCGCCTGCCCAAGGGCGTGCGGGGCCGGGCGGAGGCCATCCTGCAGGATCAGCTCCCCGACATGCGGCTGGGGGAGAAGGTCACGCTGGCCAAGATGGCTACGACGCCGGTCCTGGTGCGGCTGCTGGCCGAGACCGAGCCCAAGATCGCGCGGTCCTGCCTGATCAACCCGAGGCTGCGGGAGGAGGACCTCGTCACCGCCGTGCGGCAGGAGACCGCGTCACCCGCGCTGCTCGAGGCGGCGGCCGCCTCCCCTCGCTGGGGTGAGCGCTACGGAGTGCGCCTGGCGCTGGTCCTGCAGCCCCGAACGCCGCTGGGCGTGGCGCTGGCCCAGCTCACCTCGCTCCTGGACCGGGACCTGGAGCGCGTGGGATCCAGCGCCGGCCTCCGGCCCCTCGTGCAGGCGGCGGCCCTCCGGCTCGCGGAAACGGGCCGGTCCCCGGGCCGAACCCCCGCGCGCTCAGGGACATAATGTTGAACTCCCCGGCCGCGTCCGCTAGATTTCCCTGACAACATGCCTTCCTTCGGCGAGACGTTGCGCCGGGAACGCGAGCTGCGCGGAGTGGACCTCCGCGACATCGCCGAGGCCACGAACATCAGCCTGCGCTTCCTGCAGGCGCTGGAGCAGGACCGCACGGACGTGCTTCCCGGCGGGATCTTCCCCAAGGCCTTCGTGCGCCAGTACGCCACCTACCTCGGGCTCGACCCCGACCGGCTGGTGGCGGAGTACGTGTACAGTCACGGCGGCGCCGCGAGCGAAGGCGGCGCGGCCCCGCAGCGTCCCGCCTCCGGGCGGATGGCCGCCGCCTTCTTCGGCTTGATCCTGGTGGCGGGCGTGGCGCTGTTCGCGTCCGCGCGCGCGGGGTTGTTCTCGCGCCACTCCGGTGAGGCGCCGCCGCCCCCCGCGGCCAGCCCCGATGTCACCATGCCACCGGACCGGGTCTACCCGCCGCCGCCGCCCAGCACGGTGGCGGCCGCCCCGGGGGCGCCGGTGACCGGCGCCCTCGTGTTGTCGCTCAGCGCGCACCAGGACTGCTGGGTCGAGGTCCAGGTGGACGGCACCACCGTCCTCTCGCGGATCCTCACCCAGGGTGAGACGCAGCGCCTCGAGGCGCAGAGCCAGATCGTCCTGTCGGTGGGCAACGCGGGCGGGATCAGCTTCACCATCAACGATCGTCCCGGCATCCCGCTCGGCCGCGACGGCGAGGTCAAGCGCAACATCGTGATCGACAAGGAGAGCGTCCCCGCGCTCCTCCAGCAGGCGCCGGCGGCGGCCCCGCCGGCGGCGGCCCCGTCAGCCGTGCCGCCCGCGCCGGCGACTCCTCCCGCCTGAGCCATGGGCGAGCGGAGCTCCAACCCGTTCGTCGAGCAGTTCCGGCGGGGCGGAGTCCCGCGCGAGCTGCGCCTGATGGCGGCGCAGGGCGCGCTGCCCCTCAAGCCCGCCGACTTCATCGAGCTGCTGTACCACCTGCTGAAGGACGACGACGAGGAGATCCGCGGCACGGCGGCGCAGACCCTCGCCGGCCTGCCCGTGGACGAGCTCAAGCCGATCCTCAAGGACCGCGAGACCCCGCCGGCCGTGCTGGCGTGGGGACTCGCCGCGCGCGAGGAGCAGGAGCTGCGCGAGGTCGTGCTGCAGAACACCTCCCTCCCGGACGAGGCCATCGAGGCGCTGGTGGCGGCCCTGCCGGAGGCGCAGGCCGAGCTGGTGGTCATCAACCAGGTCCGGCTGCTCCGCCGCACGTCGCTGCTGGAGGCGCTGGAGAGCAATCCGTACCTCAACAAGGACCAGCGGCGCCGCCTGATGGAGCTGCGCCAGACGTTCCACATCGGCGAGGCCGGCGCTCCCCAGGCCGCGCCGCCCGCCGCGGCCGCGGCGCCCCCCGGACCGAAGGCCGGCGAGGCCGCGCCGGAGGAGGAGGCGCCGCTGCCTCCGCCCGAGGAGGTCACCTTCAAGTCGGAGGCGGAGGCCGTGGTCCGCTACCTCTCCGACGACGAGCGCCAGCAGAAGGACAAGGTGAGCGCCGTGCAGCGCCTGTACCGGCTGAACACCGCGGACAAGGTGGTGACGGCGCTGAAGGGCAACCGTGAGGAGAGGGCCATCCTCATCCGCGACCCCAACCGCATCGTGGCCACGGCCGTGCTGGGCAGCCCGCGCGTCACGGAGGCGGAGATCGAGTCCTTCGCAGGCATGAAGAACGTCTCGGACGAGATCCTCCGCCAGATCGGCAGCCAGAAGGAGTGGACGCGGCACTACGGCGTGGTCTCCAGCCTGGTGCGCAACCCGCGCACGCCCCTGGGCATCTCGCTGGGCATGGTCTCGCGCCTCAACCCGCGGGACATCAAGAGCCTGGCCGTGGACCGCAACGTGCCCGAGGCCATCCGCAAGCAGGCCCAGAAGTTCGTCCGCTCCGCTCCTGGCGGTCAGGGCTCGAAGCACTAGCCCATGGCCAACCACTACGAGATCCTCGGGGTACCGAAGACGGCCACCACCGCCGAGGTCCGGCAGGCCTACGCGCGGCTGGCCAGGGAGCGGCACCCCGACCGCTTCACCGATCCGGCGGAGAAGGCGAAGGCGCACGAGTTCTTCCGGGACCTGACCACGGCTTTCAACACCCTCTCCAACGAGAAGAACCGGCGCGAGTACGACCTGGAGTCGCAGAGGCCGAAGGTGGCGGTGCCGGAGGAGATCGCCCGCCAGGCTTACGAGATGGGCACCGCGAAGCTCAAGGCCCGCGATTTCCACGAGGCCGTCCAGCAGTTCCGCGTTGCCGTCCGCCACGCCCCCAACGAGCCCCGCTACCTCGCCGCGCTGGGCTCGGCCCTGGCCAACAACCCGCACTGGGTGCGCGAGGCCATCGACACCATCGAGGCCGCCATCCGGCTGGCGCCGCAACGGCCGTCCTATCACGTCGAGCTGGCCCGCCTGCTGCAGGGACAGGGCCTGAAGCTGCGCGCGAAGAAGGCGGCGGAGGCGGCGCTGCGGCTCGCGCCGGACGACCCCGACGTGGCCCGGATGGCGGCGGAGCTGGGCGTGGGGCCCGAGGAGCCGCCTCCACAGCCCCCGGGCGGGCTGCGCGGCCTGCTGCGCCGCAAGCCTTGACCGGGACCGCGCGGCGCCGGGAAGGCGCGCCGGCGCCGGTTGCCTGGGCGCGGGTTTCGGTGTCTACTTCCCTCCCCGGGCGACCATGAAGATCTCCTACCAGGCCCTCACGGACGTGGGCCGAAAGCGGAAGGGAAACGAAGACAGTCATTTCGTGAACCCGGAGCAGAGCCTCTTCGTGGTCGCGGACGGCATGGGGGGCCACGCCGCGGGGGAGGTCGCCTCGCGCATCGCGGTGGAGTCGATCAACGAGTTCATCTGCCTCACGGGCGGGGACGAGGAGATCACCTGGCCCTTCGGCCTCGACGAGAACATCTCCTACGACGGCAACCGCCTCAAGACCGCCATCCGCTTCGCCAACAAGCGGGTCATCGAGGCCACCCGCGAGAAGACCGAGTACGAGGGCATGGCCACCACCGTGGCCGCGGTCCTGGTGGACGACACGGTGGCCAACCTCGGCCACGTCGGCGACAGCCGCGTGTACCTCTTCCGCGATGACGGCGTCCGCCAGCTCACCAGCGACCACTCCTGGGTCAACGAGCAGCTCCTCTCGGGGGTGATCTCCGCGGACCAGGCCCGCAGCCATCCGCTGCGCAACGTGGTCACGCGGGCGCTGGGCGGCAAGGCCGACCTGCAGGTGGAGATGCAGGTCCACAAGATCGAGGCCGGCGACGTCCTCATGCTCTGCTCGGACGGGCTCACCACCATGCTGCCCGACGACCAGATGGGCGAGCTCCTGAAGGGGGCGGGCGACGACCTCCGCGAGGCAGCCGAGGCGCTGGTGGCCGCGGCCAACGACCGCGGAGGGGAGGACAACATCACCGTGCTCCTCCTGAAATTCCAGGAGTAGGAAGGGCAGGCCCGAGTGACGCCGGCCGGCCGTCCCCAGACCCGCCTCCAGAAGCGCATCGGCAAGTACCTCGTCACCGGCCGCATCGGGCGTGGCGGGATGGGGATGGTCTACCGCGGCTACGACGAGGTCCTCGAGCGCGAGGTGGCCGTCAAGACGCTGATCGCCGAGGCCAGCCTCGACGATGAGAGCCGCCGCCGGTTCGAGATCGAGGCCAAGGCGGCGGCGCGCCTGCAGCACCCCAACATCGTCACCGTGTACGAGCTGGGCGAGGACCGCGGTGTGCCCTTCATCGCGATGGAGCTCTTGGCAGGGACCGACCTCGAGACCCTCATGCGGTCCGGCGAGACGGTCCTCCTGCAGGAGAAGCTCGACGTGATGATCCAGGTCTGCCGCGGGCTGGCCTACGCCCACGAGCACCGGGTGATCCACCGCGACATCAAGCCCTCCAACATCCGGCTGCTCGAGGACGGCACCGCCAAGATCATGGACTTCGGCATCGCCAAGCTGGCGGGCACGGGCGTGACCAAGACGGGCATGATGGTCGGCACCGTCCACTACATGAGCCCGGAGCAGATCCGCGGCACGCCGCTCGACGGGCGCAGCGACGTCTTCTCCGTCGGGGTCATCCTCTTCGAGCTCCTGTCCGGCTGCCGGCCTTTCGGAGACGGCACGGCCACCGAGGTGCTCTACCGCATCGTCCACGATCCGCCCCTCCCGCTCGAGGGCGACCTGGGGGCGTGCGGGCCGGAGGTGCGGGAGGTCCTCGGCCGCGCCCTGGCCAAGGACCCGGCGGCCCGGCAGCCCGGCGCCGCGCGCCTGGCCGACGAGCTCTCCCACGCCCTGGCCGCGCACCTGCGGGCCCGGGACACGGTGGCCCCCGACGCGCTGGAGACGGTGAACGTGTCGCGGCGCCTGCTGAAAGAGGGCCGGGTCGAGGAGAGCCTGCAACGGCTGCGCGAGGTGGCGGAGAAGAACCCCGAGTCGCTCGAGGCGCGGCGCGCCTTGCGCGTGGCCAGCCGCGAGATGACGCGCCGGCAACGACCGGCCGAGGCCGTCGCGGACGACTTCCCTGAGCTGGACGTCACCTACCAGGCCCAGGGCCCGCCCACCCGCCGCGGGCCGGAGACCCGGGTCCAGCCGACCGTGCTGCTTCCGTCGGGAGGCACGGCCGCGCGCGCCGGCGGCCGCGACCTGTTGCGCGTGGCGGGGGCCGTCCTGGGCCTGGCCGCCGTCACGGGCGTGGTGCTGCTGGCGCGGCGACCGCCCTCGGGCGCGACCGCGCCCGCACCGCCGCCGCGGACGGTCGCGGCGGGCGGAGGGCCGGCCGCGGGGCCGACCCAGGCGCCGGCGACCCTGCCGGCGCCGGCGGAGCCCGCTGCCACGGCCGAGCCCGCGGGACCGGAGGGCCGGGTCGCGATCGTCTCCTCCTATCCGGTGGACGTCGTTTGGAACGGCAAGGTGGTGGGCCGGGGCGCCTCGCCGCAGGTCTCGCTGCCCGTGGGCCGCCAGGTGCTGACGCTGCTGGCCGCCCCGTACTTCCTGCGCTCCAGCGTGGCCGTCAACGTCAAGGCAGAGGGGGTGGCGGGCGTGGAGACGCCGCGGCTGGGGAGGCTCAACATCAAGGCCAGCCCCGACAACTGCGAGGTCTTCATCGACGGCGCGTTCGTGGACTATCCGCCCATCCTCGACAAGGCGGTGGCCGTGGGCGCGCACACCGTCGCCTTCAAGTGGCCCGACGGCACGCGCCGCGACGAGAAGGCCGAGGTCGAGGCGGGATCACCCGCGTACGTCGTGGGCCGGAAGGACTGAGCGTTGGCCCGTTGGCCGGTGCCCCTGGTCCTCCTCGCCTTCGCTGCGCCGGTCCTGGGACAGTCCTCGCCCGAGGAGCAGGCGCGGCGCCTCCTGGAGGACGGGCGTGCCTACCGTAGCGAGGGCAAGGCCAAGCAGGCGCTCGACAACTTCAACACCATCGTCACCGGCTTCCCGGGGACCGAATCGGTGGACGACGCCCTGCTCGAGATCGGCCGGTATCACCTCGACGTGGAGGGCGACGACGAGAAGGCGCGCGCGGCCTTCGACCAGGTGGCCAAGCGCTTCCCGCAGAGCGACGGCGCGCCCGGGGCGTATTACTACCTGGGCTGGCTGACCCTCACCCGCGCCCGCTCCGCCGCCGAGCTGGAGGATGCGCTGGCCCAGTTCACGCGGGTCCAGCGCCTCTACCCCGGGAGCGAGTGGGTGCCGCGCGCCCTCCACGCCGCGGGGGTCGCGCACCGCAAGGCGGGACGGCTGGCCGACGCGGTGGAGTCAGAGCGGCGCGTCTCCATGGAGTACCCGACGAGCGAGGCCGCGGCGGCCGCGCAGTTCGAGGTGGGCGAGGGGCTGGCCCTCCTGGGCGAGCCGCGCCAGGCCATGGAGGAGTTCCAGCAGGTCCGCAACCGCTTTCCGAAGAGCGAATGGGCACCGCGCGCGCTGCAGCGCATCACCGCGCTCTACCGGCTGTACGGATCCGGCAAGCCCTCCTTCACCCTCGATCCCTCCTACGCCGCGGGCGCCGGCGAGGTCCTCAAGGACGTCCGCGCCATCCTCATGACCTCGGGCGGCACGTTGTGGGTCGCCTCCGAGAAGGTCAAGAGCGCGGTGCCCGTGGGTCCCGACGGGAAGCTCGGGCCGAGCCTCGCTGCGGAAGAGGTCCGCGGGCTGTCGCTCTCGCCGGGCGGCGAGGTGATCGTGGCGGCCAAGTCGGCGGTGCGCGTGGGGAGCCGGGAGATCCGCACCTTCACGGTCCCCGCGAGCAAGCCGGGCGAGACGGAGCCGGTGGACAAGATCTCCGCGGCCCTCCTCACGGCCAGCGGCGGGATGCTGGTGGCGGACGAGAAGCGCAAGCGGGTCCACCGCTACGACGCGAAGCGCGAGTACCAGGCCCCCTTCCCCGACGCCAAGGATCGCGAGGTCACGCGCATGGCCATCGACAGCGAGGGCGGGGTGGTGCTGCTCGACCACGCGGACCGCTCGGTGCGGGTCTTCGACGAGACGGGCAAGGCGCTGCGCAGCCTGGGCCCGCGCAACGACATGCGCAAGCCGGTGGACGTCGCGGTGGACGCCTTCCAGAACACTTACGTGGTGGACGAGGACGCGGGCGTGCTCGTGTTCTCCCCGCAGGGCCAGCTGCTGGCCGCGGTGGGCGGGCCGGAGCTGCGCAAGCCGACGGCGGTCACCGTCGATCCCGCGGGGGCCGTGCTCGTCTATGACGAGAAGGCCCAGCGCGTGCTGAGGTTCAAATGAGCGTGGTCTCGCGGGTCGTGCTCGCCGTCCTCGTGCTCGCCGCGGGCACCGCGCGTGCGCAGGAGCCGGCGCCCTCGCCGGTCCCGGAGGCCGTCCAGGGCGAGCTGCGGGCCGCCCAGCAGATCCTCGCGCGCGCTGCGGTCGAGTTCGACGGGGCGGAGCAGAGCCGCTCGATCGTCCTGCTCGACGAAGCGGTGGCCCGGCTGGAGGCGCTGCGCCGGCAGGGCAGCCTGCCCGCAAGCGCGGTCGAGATGCTGCTCCAGGGCTACGAGCTGCGCGGCCGCGCCTACTACAACATCGGCCTGCAGGAGAAGGCAGCGGAGAGCTTCCGCGCGCTCATCCAGGTGCGCCCGCAGCACCAGCTCAGCAAGGAGCGGATCTCGCCGAAGGTCGTGGAGTACTTCAACTCCGTGAAGAAGGCGATGGTCGGGTACCTGGCCGTCACCTCCAAGCCCGCCGGTGCGAAGGTCTCGCTCAACGGCGAATACCTCGGCCTCACCGACTTCTTCCCGATCGAGGTGCTGGCCGGCGAGTACACCGTGGAGGTCGCGCGCGAGGGCTACGCCACGGAGACGCGCAGTCTGGGCATCGCGCCCCGCAAGACGGAAACGCTGGAGGTGGAGCTGACGCGCAGCCTGGCCAGCGCGTTCGTCGTGACCGAGCCCGCCGGCGTGGAGATCTGGGTGGACGGCCAGCTCCGGGCCACGACCGCCGGCAACCTGGAGCCGGAGGCGGTGGCCGCGGCGGAATCGAGCGGCGTCAACCCCGCGCGCGCCTCCGCGCGCATCGAGGTGGCCGGGCTGTCGCTGGGCTCCCACCTCATCGAGCTGCGCAAGAAGTGCTACGAGACCGTGCGGCGGACGATCGAGACGCCGGAGGCCAAGGACTACGTCCTCGACGCCGTCCGCCTCGAGGATTCGGTGGCCTCGCTCCGCCTCACCTCCGACCCGCCCGGCGCCAGGATCTTCCTGGACGGAGAGGCCATGGGGCAGACGCCGAAAGAGCTGGAAGGCGTCTGCTCCGGCAAGCACCGCCTGGAGGTCAAGCACGCGTCCGGAAAGTTCGTGCAGGACCTGGTGCTGGCCCGCAACGAGGGCCTGAGCCTCGACTGCCCGATCCGGCCCAGCCTGGCCTTCCTGGGGGTCGTGGCGGAGAGCCTGGCGGGCGAGCGCGTGGTCGCGGACGCGGAGGAGAAGATCGTCCAGAACCTGTCGCGCATCAAGAGCCTCAACTTCTTCGCGGCGCCGCGGGAGACCGTGGATCGAACGCTCGAGGCGGACAAGCTGACGCGCCGCGGCCTCATCCCCGGGCCCGGCACCGACGCCGACGTCGTGCGCAAGGTGACGGAGAAGCTGGCGACCACGCTGGAGGTCCAGGGCTTCCTGGTGGCGCTGCTCCCTGACGAGAAGCTGCAGCGCACGGCGGTGCTGCACCTGCTGGCGGCGGGCAACACGGTCTCCGACCAGTGGAACGTGGCCTTCGGAGAAGCGGCCTCGTACATGCGCTTCCTCTCGGTGGTGGACCAGAAGGCCACGGTGTACCGGCCCTGGACGGGCGTGATCACGGTGGACACGCTGCTCCACGACGGGATCCCCGTTCTGCGCGTCGTGCCCGGGAGCCCGGCCGAGAAGGCGGGCATCAAGCCCGGGGAGCTCGTGCAGGCCGCTGACGGAAAGCCCGTGAAGCAGACCGCGGAGCTGCTCTCGGCCGTGGAGCCCAAGAAGCCGAAGGACAAGCTGGCCCTCCAGCTCGATGGCCGCGCGGTGGAGCTGAGCCTGGCGGAGACGCCCCAGGAGATCCCCCTGAACGACCCGGCCCTGCTCTACAACAAGGTGATGATGGACCTGCGCCAGGTCGTGGACGGCTATCCGGGCAGCGAGGCCGCCGCCTTCGCGCGCTTGAACCTCGCGCTCTGCGCGATGCACTTCGGCGATTTCGCGGCCGCCCACGAGCACCTGGTCAAGGCGCGGGCGGAGCTGCCCCAGCGGCCCGGGATCTCGCAGGGGACGGCGCTCTACTACCTGGGCTTGACGCTCGAGAAGCTGGGCTACAAGAAGGAGGCCGGCGAGGCCTATCGCGCCGCCGCGGGCCTGCCCGGCGCGACGCTGTTCAACAACGACGGACCCTCCGTGGCCCCCCTGGCCGCGCGCCGGGCGGGCTCGTGACGGCCGCGGAGCCCCGCACCCCTCGGCTCGTCTGGGAGCGCGCGGACGGCTCGCAGATCCAGTTCCCGCTCGTCAGCTCGCCGATGACCGTAGGACGCGATGAGACCGCGGACATCCGCGTGGACGAGGCCCTGGTCTCGCGGGCCCACGCGCGCATCGAGAAGCGTGGCGACAGCTACGTGGTGGTGGACCTCGGCTCCACGAACCTGACCCGCGTCAACGGCGAGGTCGTCCTCGAGCGCGAGCTGCGCCACGGCGACGAGATCCGCTTCGCCCGCGCCAAGTGCCGGTTCCTCGTGGAGGGCGGCCCGGACCCCCTGGCCGGCGGGGTCTAGACCGTCTCGAGGCCCGGACCCGCGTCCGGGCGCGCCAGCAGGTAACCCTGGCCCCAGTCGATGCCCATCTTCTGGAGGGCGTTGGCCTCGTCGTCGGTCTGGATCCCCTCTGCGATGACCGTGGAGCCGATACCCTCGCCCATGGCGATGATGGCCTTCACCATCTCGCGGTTGACCAGGCTGGCGTGGACGTCGCGCACCAGCGCCATGTCGATCTTCAGGAACTGCGGCTTCAGGCGGGCGATGGACTCCAGGCCGGAGTAGCCCGCGCCCACGTCGTCGACGGCGAAGGACATCCCCAGGTCCGTGAAGTAGGCCATGGCCTCGCGGAAGAGGTGGTAGTTCTCGATGACCAGCTTCTCGGTGATCTCGAGCACGATCCGGTCGGGGGAGACCTGGGCCTTGTCCAGGAAGTCGATCAGGGCCCTTCCCCGGAACTCGGGGTCGCGCACGGTCGCGGGCAGGGTGTTCACGAAGATCTTGGCCGTGGACGGTATGCGGCCCGACGACAGGAGGGCGCGGCGGCGGCAGAGCCGGTCCAGCTCGATGTGCAGGTGGTGGCGGTCCGCGGCGCCGAAGAGCGCGTCCGCCGTCTCCAGCCCCGAGACCCGCGGGCCCCGCGACAGGGCCTCGAAGCCGAGCACCGTGCGCTCCTTCAGGGCCAGGATGGGCTGGTAGGCCGTGACCACCCGCTCGCGCAGGATGATGTCGAGCAGGCGCTCGAGTGTCTGCAGCTCGTCCGCCTGGCGGTGGTGGGCGGCCACGGTCATCGCGTCGCGCACGGCCCGCCGCACGATGCGCTCCGTGTGCATGAGCGGGTTGTGCACGGCGATGGCGTAGCCGATGTCGAAGCGGGCCACGCCCTTGATGTAGGGGAAGCCCGCCCGCGCCAGGTTCGGCACCAGGGAGGACATCATGCGCGTCCGCACGGACTTCAGGTCCCCGACCGTGGACTGCTGGCTGCGGCGGCGCTTGCGGTCCAGGAACACCACGAAGCGCAACCCGCGCGGCTTGTCCAGGGTGAGGATGTCCTCGTTGCGGTAGTCCTTGCCCCGCTGCTCCTCCAGGATGGTGAGCAGCCGCTGCCGCACCTCGCCGTAGGCGTCCCCGCCGTACTCGTCCTCGATGTCCTCCAGGGACGAGGCGTCCAGGACCACGATGCCCTGGCTTCGGTGTTCCGCGATCTCCTTGGCCAGGTCGGCGATGCGGTCGTGGTAGGGGAGGAGGACCTCCTTCATGAAGCGGCCGCCGTCTCGAGCGGCACGGTCACCGGCGGCGCGAGGTAGCGGCCCTGGCCCAGCCGCACGCCCATGTCGCGCAGGGTGGTGAACTCGGGCTCCGCCTCGATGCCCTCGGCGATCACCTGCGAGCCGATCTTGGCGGCCAGGTCCACCAGGGTCTCGAGCAGGCTGCGCTTGATCAGGTTGCGGTCGATGTTGCGCACGAGCGAGATGTCGAACTTCAGGTAGTCGGGCTCGACCTCGACGAGCGACGTGAGGCTGGCGTAGCCCGCCCCCATGTCGTCGATGGCGATGCCGAAGCCGTGGCGCTTCAGCTCGCGCAGCACGTCCCGGTAGGCCTGGCGCTCCTCGAGGGTGACGCGCTCGGTGATCTCCAGGACCACGTCCTTGTGGTGGAGGCCCTCCCGCTCCACCTGCCGCATGAACTCGGCCCCCGCCACGTCGGGGTCGCGCAAGGTGCGGGCCGGCGTGTTGAGGAACAGCTTGGTGCCCGGCTTCAGGTGGCGCTGCGCGGAGCCCAGGGCGCGGCTGCGGCAGAGCCGCTCGAGCTCCACCAGCCGCCCGGTGCGCTGGGCCAGGGCGAACATCATCTCCGCCTCCTCGAAGGGCCCGCCGGCGGGCCCCCGCGAGAAGACCTCGTGCCCCAGGACGGCCATGGTCTGGAGGTCGAGGATGGGCTGGTAGAGCGTGACCACCTGCTGGGAGCTGATCAGCTCGTCGAGCCCCTGGGCGCGGCGGTCCTCCTCCCGCGTGCGCTGCCGGAAGCTCATGAACATGGCCTCGTCGAGCGCCTTGTGGATGGAGCGCTCCGCGCGGAGCATGGGGTCCCGGTACATGAGCGCGTGGCCCTCGTGGAAGACGAGGGGGGCGGGGATGGCGGGAGGCAGGCAGGAGGGCAGCATCTCCTTGAGGCGGTCGCGCAGCCGGTTGGCGCGGGCCTCCAGCGATGGCGCGTCGAACGGCTGGGGGTCGTTGCCGCGGAGGAACAGCAGGAACTTGTCCCCCCTCACCCCGAGGACGGCCACGACGTCGCGCGCGCCGAGGATGCCCTCGCCCCGCAGACCCCCCAGGCAGCGGGCGAAGGCCCGCAGGATCTCGTCGTAGGCCTGCCATCCCTGCAGCGGCTCCGCCTCGCCGTCGCTGCCCACGTCGAGGAAGACCAGGCCGACCACGCCCCGCTCCTCCATGAGCCGCCGCACGTCGTCGAGCACGGCGGCCAGCGTGGGCAGCTCGGTGTTGGCGTCGAAGACGTGGTTCTTGAAGCGCAGCCACTCCGCGCGGAGGCGGAAGTAGTCGTTTTCGGCCGGCGGACCGGTCATGGCGCCGCCGTCATCGGACCGGAGGGGAGCCCCTCACCGCGCCGCCCTGCCGCGGTCCGCGACCTGCGAGAATATGGTCTCGATCTTCCCCAGCAGCTCCTGGAGGGAGAAGGGCTTGCAGATGTAGTCGATGGCCCCCTCCTGGAGGCCCTGGACCCGGTCCTTGGCCTCCGTGCGCGCCGAGAGCATGGCCACCGGGATGTGGCTGGTGCTCTCGTCCACGCGCAGGAGCTTCAGGACCTCCCAGCCGTCCATCTGCGGCATCATGATGTCGAGCAGCACGAGGTCGGGCCGGTCCACCTGCGCCTTGGTCAGCGCCTCGTGCCCGCCCGACGCGGTGGCCACCTCGTACCCCTTCTCCCGCAGCACCAGCTCCAGGAAGTGGAGGATGTCGTCCTCGTCGTCCACGATCAGGATCTTTTTCTTGTTCATAGGATGGCTCGCCGCGCGGTCTTCCTCATGAGCGCCCGGGGCCCCAGCTCACCTCGGGCTCGTCGTCCAACGCCAGCGCCGCCTCGTCCGCCGGCTCCCGCCCGCGCGCGGCGTCCGCCCGGTCCAGGATGGGCAGGACGAAGGAGAAGGTGGTTCCGCGCCCCACCTCGCTCTCCACGGTGACCGTGGTGCCGTGGGCCTCGAGGATGCTCTTCACGATGGCCAGCCCCAGCCCGACGCCCCCGAACCGGCGGGTGCTGGAGGTGTCCACCTGGTGGAAGCGGTTGAATATCTTCGCGATCTGATCGGGGGCGATGCCCACCCCCGTGTCGGACACGCGGATCCGCGCCGCGGGGCGCCCCGGCGAGCCCGCCCGCGACGCCGAGACCGTGATGCGGCCGCCCTCCGGCGTGAACTTCAGGGCGTTGATGATGAGGTTCTCCAGGACCGCCGAGAGCTTCTCGCGGTCCCCGATCACCGGCGGCAGGTCCTTCTCGATCTCGGCGGTGAGCTTCAGGCCCTTCTTCTCCAGCTCGGAGCGCAGAGCCGTCACGATCTGGTCCAGCAGGGAGGCCAGCGCGAAGGGCTGGAGGTTCAGGGCGATGCGGCCCACGTCCATCCTCGAGAAGTCGAGCAGGGCGTTGATGGTCTTGGAAAGCCGCTCGAGGTTGCGCTGCACCACCACCAGCCCCTTCTCCTGCTTCTCGGTGATCATCCCCAGCCGTCTCTCCAGTATGTAGTCGGTGTAGCCCTTGATGGCGGTGATCGGCGTGCGCAGCTCGTGGCTCACGTTGGCCAGGAGGTCCGACTTCATCCGGTCGAGCTCCTTCAGCTCCTCGTTCACCGCGGCCAGCTTCTTGTTGGACTCCTCGAGCTGCTCCACGTTCACCTTGAGCCGCCCGGTCATGTGGTTGAAGGTGTCGGCCAGGATCTCCAGCTCGTCATGGGACGTGATGGACAGCCGCCGGTCGAAGTGGCCCTCCGCCAGGTCCTTCGCCCCCGACGTCAGCGCCTCCAGCGGCTTGGTGATGCGGGTGGCCAGCCACACCGCTACCAGGACGGACAGCACGATCGAGGCCAGCGTCAGCACCACCGTCACCCAGACCAGGCGCGCGATGCCCGGCTCGAGGTTCTTGTAGGTGACGCGATAGACGACGGAGAGGTTGTGGCGGCCCCAGTCTTCGCGGTAGGGCGCCACGATCTCCAGGGTCTCCCCGCCCTGGGCGTCGCGGCCGCGGATGGAGCTGTCGGTCACCGCCTTGACCGCGGCCAGCAGGTGCGGGTCCTGGATCCGCCCTTCCGGCGGGTCCCAGCCCCCGTGTGAGGCGGACTCGTCCATCTGCGTCGAGTCGAAGCGTATCCTCCCGTCCACGTCGATGATCTGTATCCGGTCCACGTCCGGATTGAGGGCCTGCGTCTGCCGCATCAGCTCCCGGAACTTGAAGCCCCGGACGTCGTAGGTCTCGAAGGAGCTGCCGATGCGGTCGCAGGTCAGGAGGGCGAACGTCGTGGCCTGGCGCTCGGTCTGCCTGCGCAGCTCGCTCCGCTTGGTGAGGATCAGGTAGACCGCGTTCGCCACCAGGATGACGGCGATGACGGATGCGATGGCCACGGCCGTGCGCGTCTTGAGGCTGTTGAGACGCAGGGGCATGGTTCTGGCCAGAATTGATCGGATGATAGCCCACGGGGCGACCGATGTCGCGCAGCGGCGGGGACGGTCTAGAATAGGCCGTCTTGCGGGAAGAGCGCGGCTCCAGCAGCCGCGACGGGGGGCAGAGTGATCGAACGCATGAGGGAGATCCGCCGGCGCCGGAAGCGGCGGGAGAAGGCGCGCAAGGCCCGCAAGAAGGCGGCCATCGCGGCCACGGCCAAGAAGCCGGCGAAGCGGTAGCCGCGGCGGACCCGGGCTCGCGGCTGCCCGGGTTCCTTTCCGCCTTTGCCTTCCGGGACTTCCGCCTCCTGTGGACCGGCGCCTTCCTCAGCAGCGTCGGGACGTGGACCCAGGACGTGGCCCTGGCCTGGCTCATCCACACGCGCCTGGGCGACCCGTTCTACCTGGGCCTCCGCGCCTTCGCCGCGGATGCCCCGCTCATCGCCTTCATGCTGTTGGGCGGCGCCATGGCGGACCGCGTGGATCGCCGCCTCATCCTCCTGACGTCGAACGTCCTGCAGATGTGCTTCGCCACGGCCCTGGGCGTCCTCTACGCCACTGACCGGCTGGGGATCGGCGCGATCCTGGTCCTCGCGTTCCTCACCGGCCTCAGCCAGTCCCAGTCCGCCCCGACCTACCAGGCCGTGCTGACGAGCCTGGTGCCGCCGCGGCGCATCCAGAACGCCGTGGCGCTGAACTCGCTGCAGTTCAACCTGTCCCGCACCGTGGGGCCCGCCATCGCCGGCGTGCTGCTGGCGCGGGCGGGAACCGGGGCCTGCTTCGCGGTGAACGCGGCCTCCTTCCTGGCCGTGATCGCCGCGCTGTGGCGCGTCCGCCTCCCGCCGCACGGCGAGGTCCCGAAAGAAGGGCTGGGGCGGAGCCTGGGCACCGCCTTCCGGCACGTGGCCCGGGACCCCGCGCTGGGCCCGCTCACGCTGATCGCCGCGGCCGGCAGCTTCCTGGCCTTCCCGCTCATCACCTACCTGCCGGTGATCGCGGGCACCGTCCTGCGCACGGGCGCCGGCGGCTACAGCATGCTCCTCTCCAGCTACGGCGCGGGCGCCATCGCCGGCGCGATCGCCACCGCCCACCGCGGCCACGTCCCCGGGCGCGGCCGCACGCTGCTCCTGGCCCTGATGGTGAACGGCGCCGCCACCGGCGCCGCGGCCCTGTCGTCCCACCAGCTCCTGTCGATGGCCTGCCTCGTCGTGGCCGGCTTCAGCCTGGTCACGGCGTTCTCCACCGTCAACTCGCTCGTCCAGGAGAACGCCCCCGGGGCGCTCAAGGGTCGCGTGCTCGGCATCTATGGCTTTGCGTTCCGCGGGGGGATGCCGCTCGGCAGCCTGGTCGCGGGGTGGCTCGTCCGGCCCTTCGGCGCCCCCGCCGTCATCGGAGGGTTCGCGGCGGTCCTGGCCCTCCTGGCCGCGGCCGCGTACGCGCGCCGCGGCGGCGTGCGGGAGATGTAGACGGCGCGCGCGAGGTTGACCCCCGCCTTCCGCGGGGCGTAAGCTGCTGCGCAGGTCGCGCATGAAGAGCCCCTCCCGTCCGGCCTCGGCCCGCGTCGCCCGCCCCCCGCGGCGCCCGGGCACGTACACGAGCTGCGCGGCGTGCGGACGCCTGCTGAAGATCGAGTGGGCGACCCGCAGCATCGTGTGCTCGTGCGGGGCGCGCATCCCGCCTCCGCCCAGGGACGAGACCTAGGCTGTCGCAGGAGAACACGCGCCCGCCGCAGGCCGTGCCTCTCGACGGCGCGGTGGTCCCCGCTCTCCTGCTGCTCGTGGCCCGCGACCTGCTCGTCCACGACCCGCCGCGCGTGCTGGCCTGGCGGCTGCTGCACCAGGAGGAAGGCCGGGTGCCGGCCCTGCTGGCGCCGCTGCTGCCGCGGCTCCCCGCGGGCTGGGACCGCGATCCCATCGCGCTGTTGCTGGGCGCCGCCGCGGCCGCGCTGGCCCTCGGCTACGCGTGCGCCGCCATCGGTGGTGCGCGTCCGGCGGTGCGCGCGGCGCTTCTGGGCATGGCGGCGGCGGTGCTGGTCGTGCTCCCCACGGTGGCCTTCGCGGCCCTCGGCATCGCCACCGGCAGGCCCTACGGCCAGGACGGCGGCGTCGTCCAGCTCCCGCTCGCCCTGGACAAGATCCTGGCCGGGCAGAGCCCCTACGGCGCCGACTACTCGGACAGCATCCTCGGCAAGGAGGCCCGGGCCTCCGACTTCTGGGCCCCCTACGGCGGCAACCCCATCCTCCACCACCACGCCTATCTCCCCGGCACGCACCTCCTGATGATGCCGTTCCACCTGGCGGCGCGGGCCGCTGGAGCGCCGTTCGATCCGCGGTTCGTGACGCTACTGGCCTGGGCCCTGGCCGCGCTGCTGGCCGGGCGCTGGCCGGACGACCCCGCCCGGCGCCTGGCCGGCGCGGCGGCGGTGGCGGTGAACCCGCTCGTCTACTGGCAGCAGATCTTCGGCGCCAACGACCTGATCGTGGCCGCGCTCCTGCTGCTCGCGGTGCGCCTGGGCCCCGCCCGCGCCCGGCTGGCGGCCGCGGTCCTCGGCTTCGCCTGCGCCACCAAGCAGCTGGCGTGGCCGTTCGCGCCGTTCCTCCTGGTTCACCTCGCCTCCATCCGCGCCCCCGCGGACCTGCGGGCGCCGGAGGCCCGCGCGCGGCTGGCGCGCGTCGCCCTCGTCTGCGCCGGGGTGGCGGCGGCCGTCGTGGTCCCGGTGGCGGCGCTCGACCCGCGCGCGTTCTGGGCCGACATCGTCGTCTACAACCTCGGGCTGCCCGGCGGGCAGAACTACCCGCTGGGCGGGACGCCCGGATTCGGCTTCGCGAACTTCCTGATCTACGCGGGCCGCGTCGCGAGCCTGCGCGAGGACGTGCCGTTGGGCCTGGCCTGGCTGATCCTCATCCCGCTGGCCCTGCTCCTCCTGCGCCGCCAGATGCGCGACGGCACCGCGGCCGGGGCCCTCCTGGCCGGAGGGGTGATGCTGCTGGCGTCGCTCTACTTCTCTCGCGTGGTGCACCCGAACTACCTGATCCTCGCGGCGGCGCTCCTGCCCGCGGCGGCCCTCGCCACCGCCGGCCTCGCCGCCGATCTCGTCGTGGTCCCGCTGCTGCTGCTGGCCTTCGCGGTCGAGGTCGTGGAGAACGAGGTCTTCCGCGCCACGTGGGAGCAGGCGGTGGCGGCCGGCCTCCCCGCGCGGCTGCCGGGATGGGCGGCGGGCCTGGCTCCGCGCGCGGGGCCTGGGCTGACCGCCGATCCGCTGGGCCTCCTGGTGGCCGCCGTCGCCGCCGGCCTGGGCATCCTCTATCTCGTGGCCGCCGTATTCGGCGCGCCGGCCCGGGCGCGCGTCGCGGCGGTCCTCGTGGCCGCCGCCATCGTGGTCGTGCTGCCCACCGCAGCGGTGGTGGGGATCGGGAAAGCCACGGGCGTCGTCCGCTCCCAGGACCGCTGGGCCGCCCGGCTCGTGCAGGACGATCGCCTGCTGGGCGGCGCGCCCGTCCCGCCGGTGGCCGAGGCATGGAGCACCAGCTTCCAGCGCGACCCACCCGCGCGGATCGAGGTGGTCCCGCCCCTGTCTCCCGGCACCGCGGCCGCGGCGCGCGCCCTGTGGTCCCTGCGCTCCGATCCGCGCACGCTCTCGCTCGTGGCCCTGGCCGCGGTCGCGCTGCTGCTGCCGAGGATCGTGGCCAGCGACGAGCGGCCGCTGGCGCTGGGCGCCGCCCTCCTGTCGCCGCTCGCCGCGGTGGGCACGATCTTCGGCGGGGGAGACGCCGTGCTCCTGGCGGCGCTGCTCGGGGCGGTGTGGCTGTCGCGGTCGGCGGCCTCGCTGGCGGCCGGTCTCACGGTGGGCTGCGCGACCGCCATCCTCGCCCGCGCCCTCCTGGCCGCGCCGTTCCTGCTGCTCCCGCTGGGCGCGCAGCCTGCGCGGGTCCTGCCGCTCCTGCTGGGCCTCGGCATCGGTTGGGTGCTGATGGTGGCGCCGCTCCTCGCCGTCGGTCCCGGCGCCCTGGCCGCCTCGCTGCTGCCCACCGCGCGTCTGGAGCCGGGGGTGGGTCTCGGCAACGTCCTCCTCTACTTCGGCGAAGGCGGGGCCACGGCGGGGTTGGCCCTCGGCCTGCTGACCGCGGTCATCACCGCCCTGGGCGCGATCGCGGCCCTGCGCAGCCGCGCGGGCCTTCCCCGGACCTGGGCCCTGGCGGGGGCATTGCTCCTGGCGGGCCTCATCGCGGCGCCGGCCTCTTCGCCGCACGATCTCCTCGTGCCGGCGGCCCTTCTCGTGCTCGGCGTGACGGGGGAGCGCCGGGTTTGACACATTCCCCGCCGGGTTCCTAGAATGGTCGTTCCTCACCACGTCGCCGGCGCCGGAGTGGTGGAATGGCAGACACGCACGTTTGAGGGGCGTGTGGGGAAACCCATGCGGGTTCGAGTCCCGCCTCCGGCACCATCCCTATAGTCGCGTCATGCGCTGACGGCGTCGCCGGTCCCGGGGCGCGACGGACCCGTGTGCTACCATCCCGGATTCCCTCGGAGGACGCCTGGGCAACCTCACACCGGACCACATCGCGATGGGCCTCACGGCGTACGTCGTTCTCCTCTTCAGCCTCTCCGTGCACGAGTCCGCGCACGCCTGGATGGCGCACAAGATGGGCGACGACACGGCGCTCAGCCTGGGCCGCGTCAGCCT